>Ga0189289_10168_pt1 | contig 63297 bp, 79 predicted proteins | sample UW106minimetaG_FD_130313 | JGI IMG/M metagenome (GOLD analysis project Ga0189289, IMG submission 130313) | Marine microbial communities from the Costa Rica Dome - UW106 mini metaG | ecosystem: Environmental > Aquatic > Marine > Oceanic > Photic zone | place: Costa Rica: the Eastern Pacific...
CTTGTAAGTCGCCTCAGACACATCAAGGCTTTCGCCTTCAGCGCTTCGGCTTGCGCGCTCGCCTCTCGGCTCCCGCGCAAGACAAAACCATAACACCACATCTCCCCCCCTCGCAAGGGGCACATCGCATACAGATCTGAAGAGTTGCTTCCACTGGCGAAACCCATTGCAAGAACTACGTTTCAGATGGAGGTCACCGCGATGCCAACGCGCTTCACCGAACAGAGCCAGCGTTTCCGGCCCAACTCAAACGAAGAGCAGGTGCTGCAAAAAGCACGTGAACACTTCGAAGCCACGCTGATCGGCGTACAAGGGGAACTCGCCGGGAGCGTGGCGGCGATGGAGCATCGTCGCTCTGACGAAGCTCTCAACTACGGAGAAATCTTCCTACGGGACAACGTTCCCGTGATGATCTATCTGATGCTGGAAGGCCGCTTCGCCATCGTGAAGCAGTTTCTAAGCGTCAGCCTTCACCTGCAAAGCACCAGTGTTCAAACGCGCGGTGTCTTTCCCACCAGCTTCGTTGAAGAGGAAGGGGAACTCGTTGCGGACTACGGCCAACGCTCAATCGGTCGCATCACCTCCGTGGATGCAAGCCTGTGGTGGCCGATTCTTTGCTGGATCTACGTCAAGCGAAGTGGAGACACGGAGTTCGGTCGAAGTCCTGAGGTGCAGCGTGGTTTGCAACTGCTGCTCGATCTCGTTCTTCACCCAAGTTTCGAGGGAACACCGGTGCTGTTCGTTCCGGACTGCGCCTTCATGATTGACCGCCCCATGGACGTATGGGGTGCTCCATTGGAAGTGGAAGTGTTGCTCTTTGCTGCACTCCGCAGCTGCGTGGGACTGATGGAGCTGTGCCAACGCCAGGAGAACAGTGTTCTTTTAGGAGAACGGCTGCGCTTAAGCCGGCAGTGGACCCATGACTTGCGGCAGTTCCTGCTGAAGCACTACTGGGTCACCAGTAAAACCATGCAAGTGCTTCGACGACGTCCGACGGAGCAGTACGGAGAAAACCAGCATCAGAACGAGTTCAACGTTCAACCGCAGGTCATCCCGGACTGGTTGCAGGACTGGCTCGAAAACCGAGGCGGTTACATGATCGGGAACATGCGAACCGGACGACCGGATTTCCGCTTCTATTCCCTGGGAAACTCCCTGGCATCCCTGTTCGGGCTGCTGACCGCGCCGCAGCAACGGGCCATGTTCCGATTGGTTCTGCACAACCGGGATCACCTCATGGCCCAGATGCCGATGCGCATCTGTCATCCACCCATGGAAGGGGTGGAGTGGGAGAACAAGACAGGGTCTGATCCCAAAAACTGGCCATGGAGTTATCACAACGGCGGCCACTGGCCGAGCCTGCTCTGGTTTTTCGGAGCGTCCATCCTTCTCCATGAACGCCTGAACCCCCAAGCCGACGTGTTGCTTATGGGGCAAATGAAAACCCTGTTGGACGAGTGCTATTGGAGCCATCTCAACCAACTGCCCCGTCAGCAGTGGGCCGAATACTTCGACGGACCGACAGGGACATGGGTTGGACAGCAGTCACGTACCTATCAGACCTGGACCATCGTTGGTTTTCTGTTGATGCACCACTTCCTCCACGTCAACCCAGACGACGTCCTGATGCTGAATCTGGACGAATCCATGGGTCACTAACCAAGCTCCAATCCATGAGCACAAAAAAACCCCGACTCCATGAGTCGGGGTAAGAGATCTGAAATCTTGCGATTGATCAGAACAGTCCGAGAGTCAGGGACTTGTCGATAGGGAGTGCAGCGCCGATACCCAGGTAGATAGTGGTGACGGTTCCGAAAAGGAACACAGTCATTGCAACGGGACGACGGAAAGGATTCTGGAACTTGTTGAAGCTCTCAATGAAAGGAACAAGCATCAGACCGAGGGGAACCAGTGTCTGGAGTGCAATGCCCAGAAGTTTGTTCGGAACAACCCGCAGAATTTGGAAGACCGGATAGAGGTACCACTCTGGAAGAATTTCCAGGGGTGTCGCGAAGGGATCAGCCTTGTCGGCGAGCATCGCGGGATCCAGAACAGCCAGACCCACCACACAAGCGATGGTGCCGAGGATCACCACCGGAAAGATGTAGAGCAGATCGTTGGGCCAGGCGGGCTCGCCGTAATAGTTGTGACCCATGCCCTTAGCGAGCTTGGCCCGCATTTTCGGATCGGAGAGATCAGGCTTCTTGAGAATGTGCATCGGTTAGTCCAGGTGTTGAGGGAACAGTAGGAACGCAGATCACAAGGGACCGGAAATGCCCTGCTTCCGAATCATCAGGAAGTGCATGAGCATGAAAACAGCCAGCAGCCAAGGCATCACGAAAGTGTGCAGGCTGTAAAAGCGAGTAAGGGTGGCCTGACCAACGCTCTCGCCACCGCGAAGCAGTTCAACCATGAAGTCGCCAACCACTGGAATGGCTGCGGGAACTCCGGAGACGATTTTCACAGCCCAGTAACCGACCTGATCCCAGGGGAGGGAGTATCCGGTCACGCCGAAGGACACCGTGATGACAGCCATGGTGACGCCAGTGACCCAGGTGAGCTCACGGGGGCGTTTAAAGCCACCGGTGAGATAAACCCGGAACACGTGGAGGATCAGCATCAGCACCATCATTGAGGCGCTCCAGCGGTGCACGGAGCGGATCAACCAGCCGAAGCTGACATCGGTCATCAGATACTCGACCGACTTGTAAGCCTCCGCGACGGTGGGCTTGTAATAGAAGGTCATCGCGAAACCGGTCGCGAACTGGATCAGGAAGCACACCAACGTGATCCCACCCAAGCAATAAAAGATGTTGACGTGGGGAGGCACGTACTTGGAGCCGATGTCGTCTGCAATGTCCTGGATTTCCAGACGTTCCTGGAACCAGTCGTAAACCGGTGATGAGTTCGCCATGCACAAGCGGGCTCGAGTTGCGAAAGTCTACTGAGCACGCTTCTGCCATCGAGGCGAACCCCCCGCGATGTATCCAACTGTTAACGATCTTTCAGACAGGCTGCGGCGCAGAGGGTTTCGAGCGCTGCGCCAACTGATCACAGCTGCTCTTTGCTGCTTTTTGGTGCTGGGGAACGTGTGCACAGCCGTTGCACTCAGCGATACACAACAGCTCGTGGTGGACAGCTGGCGCCTCGTGAACCAGGGCTTTTGGAACCCCGAGCAACTCGATGCGGTCCGCTGGCGACGTCAACGCCAGAAGGCCATGGAACGCAGCATCGAGAGTAGTGACGATGCCTACGCGGCCATCGAAACCATGCTCGCTCAGCTGGGAGACCCCTACACCCGGCTGCTCCGTCCGGAGGACTACGCAGCTCTGAAAAACAGCACCAGCGGAAATCTCAGCGGGGTGGGATTGCAACTGGGACCGGACGAAGGCGGCAATGGCGTTGTGGTGATTTCAGCCCTGGAAGGCTCGCCAGCCGGAGAGGCAGACATCACCAGTGGAACGCAGCTGCTGTCCATTGATGGCAAAGCCGTGGTGGATTTAGGTCTCGAGGGAACGGTGGCAGCGTTGCGGGGAGACGTGGGCTCACAGGTGGTTCTGACTCTGGGAAACAGCAATGGCGAGTCGAACGAACTGACCCTTGAGCGCCGCAGCGTTGATCTCAGGCCGGTGCGTACACGGCGCTTGCGCAACGGCAGCCACACCCTCGGCTACCTGCGAATCACCCAATTCAGCGAAGGCGTACCTGAACAGGTAAAGGAAGCACTCGCACAACTTCAGAACAAGGACATCGAAGGATTGGTTCTCGATCTACGCAACAACTCAGGTGGCTTGGTGAGTGCTGGATTGGCAGTCGCAGACGACTTTCTTTCCGGTGGCGCCATCGTCGAAACCCGCAACCGTGACGGAATCAATGACACCATCCAGGCAAGTCTCCAGACGGTCTTCGACGGACCAATGGTCACCCTGGTGAATGGGGGAACAGCCAGCGCCAGTGAAATCCTGGCAGGAGCACTTCAGGACAATGAAAGAGCCACGTTGCTCGGAGGCCAAACGTTTGGGAAAGGTCTGATTCAAACGCTGACCAACCTGAGTGACGGCAGCGGACTTGCGGTGACTGTCGCGGGGTATGTGACACCCAGAGGACGGGATATTCAGGGAGAGGGGATCGAACCCGATCGTGCGCTGTCCGATCCGGAGCCGCTGAATCCCGGCGGCGATGGCGACCGCTGGCTCTCCGAAGCGCAGCAATGGATGGAAGCACTGCTTGAACAATCCGCAGACGACATCGAGGCATGAGCCAGCGCACCTATCACGACCCTCTGCATCGGGGCATCGGTCTTGACCGACAAGCCCCAGCAGAAGGGATGGTGATGGACCTTGTGGACACGACGCCTTTTCAGCGCCTGCGTCGTATTCGGCAGCTCGGACCGGCATACCTCACCTTCCACAGCGCCGAATCCAGTCGCTTCACCCACTCGCTGGGCGTCTTTCATCTGGCGCGTCGTGCGTTTGAGCGAATGTTGCCGTTGGCGCCGGCTCTGGAGCAGCACCGCGGGTTGCTCTATGGCGCTGCGTTGCTCCATGACATCGGCCATGGCCCCTTGAGCCATACCGGCGAGGAAATGTTCGGCCTGCGCCACGAACAATGGTCAGCACGGGTGATCCGGCTTCACCCAAAGATCCGTGAATGTCTGGAGAGCCATCAATCCGGTACAGCAGATGCGGTGGCAGATCTTCTTGAGCATGGCCTCAGCCCACACCCATTGGTCAAACACCTGGTCAGCAGCCAACTGGATTGCGACCGCCTGGACTATCTCCTGCGCGACAGCTACAGCACTGGAACCCGCTACGGGCAGCTGGATCTCGACCGAATTCTGGGAGCACTGACCCTTGCCCCTGATGGTGAGATGGCCATTCACCCCAAAGGTCTGATGGCTGTTGAGCACTACTTGGTGGTGAGGAATCTGATGTACAGGAGCGTCTACAACCACCGGCTGAATGTGGTGTGCAATTGGCTGCTGGAAAAACTGATCCTGACGGCACGACAACTTGGTCCTGAGCAGGTGTGGGCTGATGAAGTGATGGCCAGCTGGCTCTGGCAACCGAACATGATCAGCCTTGAGAACTTCCTTGCCAACGACGACCAACGCACCGGCTACCACCTTCAGCGATGGCAATCTGAAGCCCCAGCGCCCCTCGCTGAACTCAGCGGTCGTTTTTTAGATCGACGCCTACTCAAAGCTACGGCCGTCGAACATCTCCCCCGGGCTGATCAACTGCAACTGCTCGCGACAGCCAGGCGTTTGGCCGATCGTCATGGCCATGACCCGGAACTTTGCTGCGGATTGCGTCATCAACAACTCCGTGGGTATCACCCCTACAGAGGCGGCTTGCGCCTGTGGGATGGACGTCAACTCCAGGCTCTGGAACAGGCATCGCCACTTGTTGCCAGTTTGGCCACACCTGCGGCGACGTCCTGGTTGATTCACCCCCGTGACATCAGTTCCGAGCTCAGGGAAGAAATGGACATTGAATGGCCCCGATCAGCAAAGGTGAAGCAGCCATGACACTGAAGCTTCCCGACCAGCGCCTTTATCACTGGAGGGATCGATTGCCTGATCTCTTGAACAGTTGCTCCGAAACGATCGTTGATCTCGATTGCGAAGACTGGATCCTGAGCTGCACCGATCTGACGGACCTATGTGCCTTGGTTGCCGATGCAGGCCATCAACTCGGAAGGATCACAAGCCGAGCACTGGAAACCGTCGTAAGTGCCTCAGCGCTTGGCCTGGACGCAAGCCCTGATCACGCATCTTTAAAACGTAAAGCCCAGACGAATTCGATCCCAGCGGGCCCTACAGAGGTGTTGTTCCACCAGGGCACACTCCGCTCCGGCGATCATCTCAAGAGTGACCGGAGTATCCTCCTCTGCGGCGATGTGAATCCCGGAGCACGGATCAGCTCAGCTGCTGATGTTCTGGTTTGGGGGCGCCTGCGAGGTATAGCCCACGCTGGATGCGAGGGGTCCACGACAGCGAAAATCGTCGCCCTGCAGCTGCGACCACTGCAGCTCCGGATTGCCGACGTGGTAGCGCGAGGCCCTGAGGATCTGCCGCAGGATGGTTTAGCCGAGCAAGCGCAACTCAACGATGGCGTGATTGCCATTGAACCTGCCGTCATCCAAAGCTTTCAAAAACGCTGACGCCGTTGTCAGAGCGTGAAGCCAGATTATTCTGGCCGCACCAAAGCAGAACCCTGGTGTCGACGACCCGAACCATCCTGATCTGTTCTGGCAAGGGCGGTGTCGGAAAAACAACGACCACAGCGAACCTCGGCATCGCTCTTGCTCGCCAAGGTGCCAAAACAGTGGTTCTCGACGCGGACTTCGGACTGAGAAACCTCGATCTGCTTCTGGGTCTTGAAAACCGCATCGTGTATACCGCTCAGGAGGTGCTGGCCGAGACCTGCCGGCTTGAGCAAGCCCTTGTGAAACACAAGCAGGAGCCCAATCTGGCTCTGCTGCCAGCGGGAAACCCCCGGATGCTGGAGTGGCTGACCCCCAAGGACATGCAGGCCATCGTTTCGCTGCTCGAGCGCCAGTTCGACTACGTGCTGATCGACTGTCCGGCCGGGATTGAAGACGGATTCAAGAATGCGGCTGCCGCAGCGCGTGAAGCTGTCGTGATCACAACGCCGGAAGTAGCAGCGGTTCGGGATGCTGATCGCGTGATCGGACTGCTGAATACCCAGGGGGTGCAGCCAGTGCAGCTTGTGCTCAACAGAGTCCGCCCGAAAATGATGTCGAACCAGGAAATGCTCTCGGTGGATGACGTCACCGACATCCTGGCGCTGCCTCTCCTGGGTCTTGTTTTTGAAGATGAGCAGGTGATTGTGAGCACCAACCGCGGTGAACCCTTGACGCTGACCGACTCGTCATCACCCGCGGCACAGGCTTACGGCAACATCGCTCAACGGCTTCAGGGCGAAGACATTCCTCTGATGGATCCATCCCAGGCCCGCCGCGGCCTACGCGCCAGGATGCGCAAGCTGATGCAAACCCGGATTTTCTGAGGCGATGACACTCAAAGAATTCATCGACAAACTCCTGGGCCGTCAGCCCGCCAGTGCTGAAACAGCAAGGGAGCGTCTCCAGCTGGTGCTCGCCCACGACCGCAGTGACCTCAATCCGGAGCTGCTTGAGCAGATGCGGCGCGAGATCCTCGAAGTGGTGGCCCGCTACGTGGAGATCGACCTTGAGGAAGGAGATGTGAGCCTGGAGACGGAAGACCGCGTCACTGCCCTGGTGGCCAACCTTCCCATCCGTCGCCCGATCACCCAACCATCCAAGGGTGGAACCCTCTGAGCAGCGACCTGTTCAAGCTTGCCTCTTAGCCCTTTAAATCACCTCACTCCTGCCGAAAAGCGGGTGGTGCTCTTGTTGCTTGAAGGCCTCGAGAACCGAGCCATCGCCCACCGATTGGTGATTAGTAACCGCACTGTTGAGTGCCACATCAGCCGGGCACTCTCCAAGAGCGGTTGTCGAAACCGGCTCGAGCTGGCGCTTTGGCTGATCAGGAATGGAGGCCCTGCATTGGATCGCCAACGACGCGAAGGTACGATGCCCCCCATGCCGGCTTAGCTCAGTGGTAGAGCAGCGCTTTTGTAAAGCGAAGGCCATCGGTTCAAATCCGTTAGCCGGCTTGATCTGGATCAGGGAAATGGCCTGCGATCCGTCTCACCCGCAAAGATCCAGATGAGGATCAATCCCAGCAGCCAGGGAAGAAGATTCAGTTGAAGCGTCCAGGTGAAGAGGGCTTCAAGGGGCTCCAACACCCAATGAAGCAATGTCATCACCAGCAGGCAGAGCCCGACCAGTGGGATCACTCGAACACCTCAAGCCCTGCAGGAATCACAGCACCCCGTCGCGCCATGCGCCAGCGTCCGACCTCGACCCAGACCAACACCGTGCTTGCCTGACCTGAGGGTTGGGACCACGGCTGGGGCCCCAGTTGAGCGATATCAGGGAAATACCGCGACGCATCTGCTGAGGTCATGCTCGCCGGTTCTCCGGAGCGGTTGGCACTGGTGGTGGCCAACGGCCCGCTGATCTGAAGCAACTCACGGGTCTGCCTGCAGGCAGGGATGCGGCAGCCGAGGGTTCTGCCCCCTGGGTTGAGATGACAAGCAGCACCACCATCACAAGCAGGTAGTACAAGGGTGAGCGCTCCAGGCCAATAGTGCTCAGCCAACGCTTCAACCTCCCGATGACACGAGACATCGACCTCCTGGAGCAAATCATCAACCGTTGCCCCCATGAGGATCAGGGGTTTATCAGCAGGTCGACGTTTCAAGTGCCAGAGGGTCTGCGCTTGATCGGGCATCACCGCGAGCCCGGGCAGGGTATCGGTGGGGATGATGGCGGCTTCACCAGCACGAAGACGCTGCACCAATGCGGTGGCTTCAAGGATCAGAGGGGGTATGAATCGTTCCTTCATCAGCACGCTGCAGCACGGTTTCGGGCAAAAGCGAAGCGACGCGTCCCCTCAAGATCAGCAGCCGCGCTGACCTCCACCAAACCCGCATCACGCATCAGCTGCATGACCAGAGCGCTCTGATCATGGTGGTGCTCGAGCAGAAGCCAACCCCCAGGCGCCAGCCCCTTTGGTGCTCCGTTCACCACAGCGCGAATCGCATCAAGCCCATCCTCTCCTCCACTCAGCGCCAAATGTGGTTCATGGTCTCGAACAACGGTCTCGAGACCATGAACCACTGAAATCGGGATGTAGGGAGGGTTGCTGATCACCAGATCCAGGGTTCCCCACCAGCTCTTGAGTGGTATCCACCACGACCCGAGGTGAAGCGAGCAGTTGTGGTTCGGGGCACAACGCTTGAAATTGCGTGCCGCCAAGCGCAGAGCATCGCAACTTAGATCGACTGCATGCCCCAATGCCGTCGGCCAGGCGAGGGCCAAACTCACAGCGATGGCCCCCGAGCCGGTGCCGAGGTCAGCCCAGCGACCGGGAGGAGCCGCCTTCAAGTGGCTCAGGGCAAGATCCACCAGCAGTTCAGTTTCCTGACGGGGAATCAGCGCAGCGGGGGACGACTCGAGCAGAAGGTCCCGCCATGGACAAAGCCCGACCAAATGCTGCAGGGGAACGTTCTCCTGAAGATGGCGCTCCCAAAGTTGAGTGAGCACATCGAGGGACTGCACCATGGCAATGGTGCGTGATGGATCCAGGAGCAGCCTTTGCAAGCTTGCCCAGGGGATACCACCTGCCAGATCAATCAACCAATCGAGATCCGCAGCGGTCCCACCTAGGGCGAGTTGTCTGCGCCGCCACTGCAAAAGTTCAGTGCCAGTAAGCGTGCTGCAGTCTGTCAAGGCCGACGCTTGAGCCAGTGCAGTCCAGACTCACATAGCAATTCGCCCTGGCACTCGAGAGCCAGCAGCTGAGGGGCCAGCTCAGCATGGGAACACTGCAAGCGATGCACCAGCTGATCCAAGGAAGCCCCGGTCCCGATAGCCCCCAACAGCTTGCGGCTCATGAGGCGAGAATCCTTCGACCTCAAAGGACCATCACCGAGACACCGCAGGAGATCCTCGGGATGAATCAGAGCTGTCGCTCGATCCCGAAGCAGTGCATTGCTGCCCCGACAGGACCAACGGCGGGCATCACCAGGGACGACCCATAGAGGGCAATCCATCCGGCTCGCCCAGCCTGCCGAAATCAAGGCTCCACTTCGTTGCGGACACTCCACCAGTACAAGGGCTTTCGCAAAGGTCACCAGCCAACGATTCCGAGCCGCGAAGTGCCCTGGATGAACCCGACAGCCAGACCGGGTTGTGCTCAGCAGCAGCCCTTGCTCACCGACCTGCTGTTGCAGGGATCGATGGTGGGTCGGATAAACACGATCCAACGGCGTCCCTAAGACCGCGATGGGTGCTCCGTTCCTGGCCAGACAGCCACGGTGCGCTGCAGCATCGATCCCTTCCGCAAGCCCACTGAGCACAGGCCAACCGGCTTCGGCGAGAGCGCGACCCAGCTCTTCCGCCATTGCAAGGCCATGCTCAGAGGCAGAACGCGTGCCAACCACCGCAATCGCTTCGCGGGCATTCAGATGCCGGAGCAGCGATCGAGCCCCCTGGACAAACAGCCCAGCCGGAGGGGGGGTCCGCCTGGTCCAAACAGCTTGGCCAGGCAGGATCACCTGGCAGAAGAACACAGTTGGGGACCTCAAGATCGGGCGCCGACCCCTGCTCACATCTGTATCGATCGACGGCGCGCTGACAGTGCGACGGCCACCCCAGCGCTCGGCAAAGACGCTCTATCGGCCAGCCCCAGAGCTGATCCGGCCCAATGGATCGGTCACGGCAGAAAGTACGCAGATCCGCCATTCGTGAATTCCCCAGGCCGGGACAACAACTCCATCGCCACCACCAACCCCGCACCGGCTCGCCGCAAGTAATTTTGTACTAGCACAATTACGCTTCGCCCTAGGCCCAGCTCACAAGCCGTGGCTAACAAGCTTTTGCATCACCAACTGCAACTCAGATGGCACGCGCCTGAGCACGCGACCCTGATGCAACATCACCAGCTGCACGTTCGCCTCGGCAACCACCGTGTCTCCACGGATAAAGCAAGAGGCCCATGGCCAACGCACACCCTTTTGTGCTGAGCACCGACTTTCGACGCACACCTCATCTCCGTGCCGGAGGGGATGGCGGTACTCCAGCTGCAGAGACACCACTGGCATGTCAACGCCCATCGCGGTCATTGCGGCGTAACCCAGACCAGCAGCCTGCAAGGCCTCAACCCTGGCTTCCTCCAGCCACTGCACATACGCTCCATGCCACATCACACCGGCGTAATCGGTGTGCTGCGGAAGCACACGCTTGGTCAAGGTCCACATGGTCTGCGTAACGCTGTGCCATCAGCTTGTCGCTACGCAGGAATCCTCCCCATAGGCTTCCGCAGAGACCGCTTCATAACCCTGTGTTCAGGAACCTTCTGATTGCCGACTCGGGCAAGGGTCACGTCGAGGAAATGATCCGCATGCTCCAGGACATTCCAAGCCTGAAGTCCGCGAAAATCAATCTCCTGCATGTGGTCTCTGAGCAGAGCAAATCGCAATCCGATGGCCATCGCGATGAAGCAGAAAACCTGTTGAGCAGTGCAGTAACACGCATGGGGCTCAACGCCTCGAGCGTGAGCACATTGATTCGGGAGGGCGACACCAAGCAGACCGTTCTCAAGGTTGCCGATGAAGTTCAGGCCGACCTGATCGTGATGGGGTCCCGAGGACTCGGACGCCTTCAATCCATTCTGGCCAACAGCACCAGCCAGTACGTCTTCCAACTCTCAACGCGCCCAATGCTGCTGGTCCGTGACGACCTCTACGTGAAGCATGTCAATCGCGTGATGGTGACGGTCGACGGAACAGGGGTCGGGGACGACGCCCTTCGCACAGCCTGCGAACTGGTTCGAGAAATCCCCGGCGGAACCCTCACCGGCGTTCATGTCGTTCGCCAGGAGTCAGCACCGTCCAGGGGAGGCCGCACCAAAGCAGACGAAGTGCTTGACGCTGCTGTTCAACGTGCGAGGGGATTCGGTGTTGACATGAAAGCCATTCACACCGAAGGGAAAGACATCGGTCGCAGCGTTTGCATGGCCGCATCTGAGTGCAACGCCGACCTTGTGGTCATCGCATCTCAAGACCGACGACCTCTTGTTGCCAGAGGGCTGGTGGACCTCGACAAGCTGCTGGGGGGGTCGGTCAGCGATTACATCCGCGTTCACGCACCAGCGCCTGTGCTGCTGGTGCGTGAACCGGAACAGGGCTGAGCTCAGGCCTCTTTGTTCTGCGTGCCGATGTAGAGCACGATCAGGAAGATCGCCGGAACCAGAATGAACAGGAGGCTGGCGACGAATCCGAGATCGTTGGTTTCCATGGCCGTTGGAGGGATCAAGGCGAAGGTATCACCGACAAGAGGCCTAAGGAGCGTCTCCCTTAGCCCTCGTCACCGGCGGTAGCAGCCCTGGCATCCGTGCCGTCGCCATCGATCGCATCCTGATCCTCGTCATCGAGCTCACTGACCGGTGGCGCAGGCCATGCGGTGGGCCCGGCGGGGAGCGGTGCCTGTCGAGCCGCGGCCAACCTCGAGTCCGCATTAGCGAGCCGCACCTGAGGACGGGTGAGAACCATGACGGATTTCTCCACAAGGGCCTGACAGGCCAAGCGCCACTCCTGGGGGCGGCGACGCAGCTTGTTTTCTTCGACTGCAGTTCGAGCTGTCAACGCATCAACAGAGTTCTCGTCGACGACCGAAACAAAGCAAGTGATGCACTGGCCACAACCACCGCAGTTGCCCAACTGCCCCTTCAATCCGTAGAGCTCGATGCCCTCACGCCGGGCCACCTCCCTCAGGTTTTCACCTGGATAACACTCCACATCACGCCCTTCACGAACAAACCGGATAACGGGCATGAGTCCACAAGCAACCAACCTCCATCATGGGCTCAAGCATTTCGATTTGTGAACAGCTTCTGCTCAACTTTCATGTCACTGACCGTTGCGAGGACATCCCTTTTCTCCCGCCCGTCGAGCAGAAGCCCTTACGATCGCCCATGTCTGACTGCACTAGCAGTCTTGTCCCCCGAACCTGACCCATGGGATTGCCCTGGTATCGGGTGCACACCGTCGTCATTAATGACCCGGGCCGCCTTCTGGCTGTGCACCTCATGCATACAGCCCTCGTAGCCGGCTGGGCCGGCTCCATGGCTCTCTATGAGCTGGCCATCTTTGACCCGTCCGATCCTGTCCTCAACCCAATGTGGCGTCAGGGCATGTTCGTCATGCCCTTCATGTCCCGTCTGGGAGTGACTGGTAGCTGGGGTGGATGGAGCATCACCGGCGAAACGGGTGTTGATCCCGGTTTCTGGAGTTTCGAGGGCGTCGCTGCCGCTCACATCATTTTTTCTGGCCTGCTGATGCTGGCTGCCATCTGGCATTGGACTTACTGGGATCTCGAGATCTGGCAAGACCCTCGTACGGGTGAACCTGCTCTTGACCTGCCCAAAATCTTTGGCATCCACCTGCTTCTGGCTGGTCTTGGTTGCTTCGGATTTGGCGCTTTCCACCTCACTGGTGTCTTTGGACCAGGCATGTGGGTCTCTGACCCGTATGCACTGACCGGTCACCTAGAAGCGGTTCAGCCGTCGTGGGGTCCAGAGGGATTCAACCCCTTCAATCCCGGTGGAATCGTTGCCCACCACATTGCGGCTGGAATCGTTGGCATCATTGCTGGCATCTTCCACATCACCACACGTCCGCCAGAGCGTCTTTACAAGGCTCTACGGATGGGCAACATCGAAACTGTGCTGGCCAGTGCCATTGCGGCAGTGTTTTTCGCCGCATTCATCGTTGCTGGAACGATGTGGTACGGAGCAGCAGCGACCCCTGTTGAGCTGTTTGGCCCCACTCGTTATCAGTGGGATCAGAACTACTTCAAGACAGAAATCAACCGTCGCGTCCAAACTGCCATGGACGATGGCGCGACCCGTGAAGAAGCCTTTGAGGCAGTCCCTGAAAAGCTTGCTTTCTACGATTACGTCGGCAACAGCCCCGCCAAGGGCGGCCTCTTCCGGGTTGGTCCGATGGTCAATGGCGATGGCTTAGCAACCTCCTGGATTGGTCACATCGTCTTTACTGATAAGACCGGCGAAGAACTGGAAGTCAGGCGACTTCCGAACTTCTTCGAGAACTTCCCGGTTGTTCTCCAAGACTCCCAGGGCAATGTCCGTGCGGACATCCCCTACCGACGAGCCGAAGCCAAGTACTCCTTCGAACAACAGGGCGTCACTGCTCAAGTCTTCGGTGGAGCGCTTGATGGTCAGACCTTCACTGACCCTGCTGATGTGAAGCGTCTTGCACGCAAAGCACAACTCGGCGAAGCGTTCGACTTCGATCGCGAGACCTACAACTCCGACGGCACGTTCCGCAGTTCACCGCGAGGTTGGTTCACGTTCGGCCACGCCACCTTCGCGCTGCTGTTCTTCTTCGGTCACATCTGGCACGGTGCTCGCACCCTCTACCGCGATGTGTTTGCAGGTATTGATCCCGACCTCGGTGATCAGGTTGAGTTTGGCCTCTTTGCCAAGCTGGGTGACAAAACCACCCGTCGCCTGCCCGAGGGCTACGTTCCCCCTGCTGGAACCCCCCTCAACTGATCGCCCTTCAGGAACAACACGATGGAAAGCTTCGCTTACGTCCTCATCCTTACCCTCGCGATTGCCACACTCTTTTTTGCAATCGCATTCCGCGATCCGCCGAAGATCGGTAAGTGATCTAAACCTTCAAAGCCCCGCTCCAGCGGGGTTTTTTTATGCCTTGGCACGCCGGTCGTCGCAAGATGGTCTCGCCCACCAGAACAGATCAAAGCAGTCTCAAGTCACTGACAGCCGTCAACCGAATCCGCAAATGAGACTGATGTCCTACAGGCCCTTCTCAAGTCTCAAATCACTGTCTACAGTTGGTGCAACTTATTAACTCCTTCGGGGATGCAGTGCCCCTCCTGCCAAAACACAGATAGTCGCGTTCTTGAATCAAGGGCAGCCGATGGCGGACGCAGCGTGAGACGACGTCGCGAATGCCTGAACTGTGAATTTCGCTTCACCACCTACGAGCGGGTGGAAACCGTGCCGATCACGGTGATCAAACGCAACGGCAACAGGGAAATCTTCAGTCGCAGCAAGTTGCTGCATGGCTTGAATCGAGCTTGCGAGAAAACTGGCCTCGATACAACACGCCTGGAATCCCTTGTTGAAGAACTCGAATTGAAGCTTCAGCAACGCTCTGGCAAGGAAGTCAGCAGCGTTGAGATCGGTGAGTTCGTGCTGCGAGATCTCAAGCAAATCAGCGAGGTGGCCTACATCCGATTCGCATCCGTCTACCGCCAGTTCCGTGGCATTGACGACTTCGTCTCGACGCTGGAGACGCTCAACGCCGATCAGGAACAGAACCATCTGGCCAGCGTGCGCTGAATCGGGAGTCAGATTCAGTCCCTCAGGTCTGTAAAGTCATTGATTCTCCGTGGAACGTCGGCGGGCGTTTTACGCGAATTTTTCGTACTACCCACCTGAGGTAGACCGCCAGCCCCCCATGTCTGCGACTCCGACAGAAGAACAGATCCAGGATCAAGTTCAAGAGGCGAACGCTACGGAAGCCTCACCAGAAGACTCCGCCGTTGAACAGGCGTTTGAGGGTGAGGACTTAAGCATTCCTGAGGACGTCCCCACAGCGGATGATCCCAGCAGCCGAGCCACCAGCCGCAACCTGGACGACGCCGGCTTCACCATTGATGAGTTCGCGGCTCTACTCAGCAAGTACGACTACAACTTCAAGCCAGGCGACATCGTCAATGGCACGGTCTTCGCCTTGGAATCGAAAGGCGCGATGATCGACATCGGCGCCAAGACGGCTGCCTTCATGCCTCTTCAAGAGGTGTCGATCAACCGGGTCGAGGGTCTAAGCGACGTGCTGCAGCCCGGCGAGATCCGTGAGTTCTTCATCATGAGTGAGGAGAACGAGGACGGTCAGCTGGCGCTGTCGATCCGTCGGATCGAATACCAACGGGCATGGGAGCGGGTTCGCCAGCTCCAGAAGGAAGATGCCACCATCTATTCCGAGGTGTTTGCCACCAACCGTGGTGGTGCCCTGGTGCGCGTGGAAGGCCTGCGGGGATTCATCCCCGGCTCCCACATCAGCACCCGCAAGCCGAAGGAAGAATTGGTCGCCGACTTCCTGCCTCTGAAATTCCTCGAGGTGGACGAAGAGCGCAATCGTCTGGTGCTTAGCCACCGCCGCGCCCTGGTGGAGCGGAAGATGAACCGCCTGGAAGTGGGCGAAGTCGTGGTCGGCACCGTCCGCGGCATCAAGCCCTATGGCGCTTTTATCGACATCGGTGGTGTCAGCGGTCTGCTGCACATTTCCGAGATCAGCCACGAGCACATCGAGACCCCCCACTCGGTGCTGAACGTGAATGATCAGATGAAAGTGATGATCATTGATCTCGATGCCGAGCGCGGCCGGATCTCTCTCTCCACCAAGGCCCTGGAGCCAGAACCCGGCGACATGCTCACCGATCCTCAGAAGGTGTTTGAGAAGGCCGAAGAGATGGCCGCGCGCTACAAGCAAATGCTGCTCGAGCAGGCTGAGGAAGGCGAAGACCCGATCAACTCCATGATGATCTGAGCCTGAATGGCCACACTTCTGCTGAAGGGAACACCCATCAGCTCAATTGACGGGGTGCTGTTCGATAAGGACGGCACCCTTTCCCATAGTGAGCCTCATCTGCTGGCATTGGCAGAGGGACGCATCAACAGAGCTATTGAAATCGGCCAAGACCAGGCCCCACCACTTGAAGCCTTTGCGCTGAGAGACACCTTGCGCAGAGCGTTCGGTGTGAGCAACGGCATGCTCCATCCAGGCGGAACCCTTGCTGTTGCCTCCAGACAGGACAACATCGCCTCAACCGCAACGGTGTTTTGCCTCCTTGGCTGCTCATGGCCCCAGGCCCTGGCCATGGCCCACGCCTGCTTCGACGAGGTTGACCAGAGCGGCCTGATCAAGGCGACCCCCAGCCCCTTGCTCAACGGAGCAGAAGGACTCCTACGGGCCCTCAATCAACTGAATGTGACCACTGCTGTCATCAGCAATGACACCCGATCCGGCATTGATGACTTCCTGGATCACCATGAGCTCAGTGCATGCATTGATGGCATCTGGAGTGCTGACGACCATCCGCGAAAACCCGATCCGCAAGCCGTTCTGGAGCTGTGCGACTGCCTGGGCCTTCCACCCCAGCGTTGTGCATTGATCGGGGATGCTGAAACCGACCTTCAAATGGCTCTTCAGGCTGGAATTGGCTGCGTGATCGGATTCACCGGTGGTTGGAGTCGTTCCCCCGAACTGCATTCAGCCCAGCATCTGCTCCACAACTGGCACGACCTCGCCCTCAGCCCAGCCGCGTAAAGTCGCGCCATCTGGAGCCTCGAATGAGCCGTTACGTCTTTACGTCCGAGTCCGTTACGGAAGGGCATCCCGACAAAATCTGCGATCAGGTCAGCGACGCCGTTCTCGATGCTCTGCTGGCCCAGGATCCCTCCAGCCGCGTGGCCTGCGAGACCGTCGTGAACACCGGTCTCTGCATGATCACCGGTGAGGTGACATCCAAAGCACAAGTGGATTTCATCCACTTGGTTCGCAATGTGATCAAGGAGATCGGTTACAGCGGCGCCCGGGCCGGTGGATTCGATGCCAACAGCTGCGCGGTGCTGGTGGCTCTCGACCAGCAATCCCCCGACATCGCCCAGGGAGTTAACGAAGCGGACGACCACGCAGGCGATCCGCTCGATCTGGTGGGAGCAGGCGACCAGGGAATCATGTTCGGCTATGCCTGCAACGAGACACCTGAGCTGATGCCGTTGCCGATCAGCCTCGCCCACCGGCTGTCGCGCCGCCTTGCCGAAGTGCGCCACAACGGGACCCTGGATTACCTGCTTCCTGATGGCAAAACACAGGTAAGCGTTGTCTACGAAAACGACAAGCCCGTTTCAATCGACACGATCCTGATCTCCACCCAGCACACGGCGGAAGTCGATGGGATCAGCGATGAACAGGGCATCCGCGAACGCATCACCGAAGACCTCTGGACCCATGTCGTGGAGCCAGCGACAGCCGACCTGGCGCTCAAGCCCTCCCGCGAGGCCACCAAATATCTGGTGAATCCAACTGGCAAGTTCGTGGTGGGCGGCCCGCAGGGAGATGCCGGCCTCACCGGCCGCAAGATCATCGTGGACACCTACGGCGGCTATGCCCGTCACGGCGGTGGCGCTTTCTCCGGCAAAGACCCCACCAAGGTGGACCGCTCGGCCGCCTATGCCGCGCGCTATGTGGCCAAGTGCCTTGTGGCCGCAGGGCTCGCCGAACGTGCCGAAGTGCAGCTGAGCTACGCCATCGGCGTCGCCAAGCCTGTGTCGATCCTCGTGGAATCCTTCGGCACCAGCCAACTGGACAACGACGCCCTGACCGCCCTCGTTCAGGAGCATTTCGATCTGCGCCCCGGCGCCATCATCGAGATATTCGGCCTACGCAACCTCCCCCAACAACGCGGCGGTCGCTTCTATCAGGACACAGCCGCCTACGGCCATTTCGGACGTAACGACTTGCAGGCGCCCTGGGAAGACGTCAGTGCCAAAAGCGAGGAACTTCGCCAAGCGAAGGTTGCACAGGGTGTAGCTGCGTAGGTCATGAGACAACCACCACTGGTGCTAGGCATCGACCTGGGCACCAGTGGTGTTCGCATTGCTGTGCTGGGCATGGATGGTGTGCTGCACCACACCCAGGCCAGCAGCTACCACGGTTCGTTTTGCGACCCCGAGTCTTGGCGTGAGGCCTGTCGCGAGCTGCTTCAAGCCATCCCCAACCGCCTTCAATCTCGGCTCAGGGCGCTCGCAGTTGATGGCACATCAGGCACCATCCTGGCCTGCGACTCCCATGGTCTCCCCCTCGGGGAAGCCTTGCCTTACTCACTGGCCTGTCCAGAGGTGGCTCCCCTTCTGCAAGGGCTGGTGGGCACCGGAAACCTTGCGCAAAGCAGCAGCAGCAGCCTGGCGAGGGCACTTCGGCTGATAGCCAGATTCGGCAACGAGATCCTGTTGCGTCATCAAGCGGACTGGATCAGCGGATGGCTGCTGAACAACTGGAGCTGGGGGGAAGAAGGCAACAATCTCCGACTGGGCTGGGATCTCATCACCAACAGCTGGCCATCCAGCTTTGCCACACAACCCTGGAAGCAAACACTTCCCGACATCCGTCGCAGCGGCAGCATTCTGGGAACGATCGCACCAAACCAGGCCAAAGCCTTGGGCTTGGCTGACGATCTGATCATCGTGGCCGGGACGACGGATTCCAACGCCGCTGTGTTGGCCGCCCATCCCCAACCAGGAGACGGGGTCACCGTGCTGGGCACCACGTTGGTGATGAAGTGCTTCACAGAAACGCCCTTGGAAGCCCCCGGCGTCACCAGTCATCGCATTGGTGAGCGATGGCTCTGTGGAGGCGCCTCCAACGCAGGGGCAGGCGTGCTGCGGCGCTTCTACAGCGACGACCAGCTCGCGGAGCTCAGCCGCCAAATCGACCCTGACACCAATAGCGGCCTGTCACTGCGCCCCCTGCCAGGCCCAGGCGAACGCTTCCCTGTCGATGATCCTGAGCTGCTGCCGGTGCTGGAACCTCGCCCGGTGAGTGATGCCCTCTACCTGCATGGACTACTCGAAGGCCTGGCCGAGATCGAAGCGCAGGGTTGGCAACGCCTCCAGGCTCTGGGTGCCGCCGCGCCCCAACGGATCATCAGCATCGGAGGAGGAGCGCGCAATCCCCAATGGAGACGGCTTCGAGAACGCCGTCTTGGCTGTCCTGTGACCAGTTGTCAAACACCCCCCGCTGCAGGTGTGGCGCGACTGGCCCAACAGGCCCTAGTCGGGTGAGAATTCGGGCAACAAGCCAGCCAGCCATGCCCTCCAATCTCCGCGAAATTCTGGCGATGGGGCTCTTCGTCGTGTTGGCCGGTTATGTGGGATTCAGCGGCATCCGCCTCGGCCTTCTGCTGATCGAGCGCTTCGCCTGAACCAATCACTGCAAAGATTGCATTCCCCTCGTTTCATACCGATGCCTGCAGACGCCCTCACTGATGCCGTCAGCACACGGATCTGCAAACACATGAACGACGACCATGCGGAAGCGGTGCTCGCCTACGCCAAGCACTACGGCGGCGTCAGCAATCCCGCCGCCGCACGCATGGTGTCTGTGAAAGCAGAGACCATGGAACTAGAGGTGGATGGCGCGAGCATCAGCATCGCTTTCGATCACACCCTCACCGACAGCGAAGACGCCCATCGCACGTTGGTGGCCATGCTTCGGGCGATGCCCAAGGAGAACGGCTAAGCAAGGAACAATCTGATTCAGCAGTGGAACGCTCGATGCACCGAGCTTCCCGCTGTGCATCGAGCGTTCCTGGCCTTCGCCCAGACCCTGCTGATCGAGCCCCGTTGCCCGATCTGTGATGGACCTTGGCAAGAGCCACAGGCTCCGACATCTCCCTGCAGACACTGCCGAGACGCACTTCAGCTTCCTCCTGATGGCATCAAGGGCCTCGAGCCCTTGCGATGGAGCGCGCTTGGGCCATATGAGGGCGCCCTGCGCCAGCTGCTGCTGAAGGTGCGTCAGCCAACCAAACAGAACGCACTTTCGACGTTGGTTCAGATGCTGTCTGACAGCTTGAGCTTGCCTTCCACAGCGGTGTTGGTGCCGATTCCAAGCTGGAAACGGCAGCGCATCAACCGCCTGCCTCAGCGCATTGCCATGGGCTTGGACCGACCAACAGCAGACCTGCTGCAACGAACCCGTGTCGGGCTGAGCCAACACCATCTGAACAGAAGCCAACGCCAGACGAACCTGATCGGCGCGTTCCGGGCCAGTCCGCACAACCCAGCAACCGCCCTCACCTCGGTCTGGCTCGTGGATGACATCCTCACGACAGGGTCCACCGCTTTGGCGGCTCGCCAGGCGCTTGAAGAGGCCGGCCATGGGGTGGCTGGATTGATCTGCCTGGGACGCACACCCGCAAGACAGCGCAGGCGGTGATTTAAGATTGCGAGGTCGCTAAGGCGACGCGCCGGGATAGCTCAGTTGGTAGAGCAGGCGACTGAAAATCGCCGTGTCCCCAGTTCAAATCTGGGTCCTGGCATCACATCGATGCCAAAACTGCCGTGTCATTCATCTCTCCAGATGCAGGCACAGACCGTGTTTTTGACAACGCGGACAGCTTCGCGATGGTGTTCGATCGCACCTGGAAACAACTGCGAGCCAGCAACAGCGGCGAGGTCAGCCAAGAGCAGCACCTGGAAGCCGTGTTTGAGGCGATGGCAGATCACCCGTTTCTGATCAGTTCCCCCGACATGGCAAGACAGGTGGCCGCCTTCCGGATTCGTCTGCTTGAGCTGACCTGATCAGGCAGACAGCAGATCAATCTGAGGATCATCCACATATTCGGTGTCGTCGCTGATGGCGTCGTCACTGAGGGCCTCGTCCTCGACGCGCTCGTCTCCCTCCATCCCAGGGTCTTCAGAAACCTCAAGATCGTCAGCGGCTGGCGCAGCCTCGGCGTGGAAAGCCACGACCTGGCCTGGGGTCAGACGATCCCGAAGCATCCGCACTTTCTCTTCGCTCGCCAAAAGCAGTTCGCCGGCGTCATCGCTGACAGCGGCGATCTCCGCATCAACCACCTGCTGCCCCTCAACGTCGGCCAACCTCGTCTCCAGCTCCATCAGGCGATCAGCCAGTGTTTCCACCACCTCACTGAGACTGAACAGATGGGTGCACAGCTGTTGCTCGAACGCGGTGCGCGGAGAGGAGGTGGTCACCGGACAGGCCTCGGGTCGAGAGATTTCGCCGATGGTATCGATGCTGAGCTTCGTGTCCACGGCCCTGGGGAAAGCCGCGACTGGCCTACATTCCCCAGGGCTTTCGAGCGATTGAGGAGAGGAGATGTCAAGGCTGAAGACAGGGCTGAAGGTCAGCGCCTGGGTCGCCGTCTTCATTGTTGCCGTCGTTTATCTGCAGCGTTACGGCATTGCACCGCTGCAGAGCGCTGTGAATGACATGGGCATCTGGGCCCCACTCGGTCTTTTTCTGCTGCGGGGGGTGAGCATCATCCTGCCGGCGCTGCCGAGTTCCGTTTATTCCTTACTGGCCGGCTCTCTGCTGGGGTTCAAGGTCGGCTACCTCACGATCATCCTCTCGGACCTGGTGTTCTGCAGCGCGGCGTTTTTCATCGCCCGCCGCTGGGGACGCGGCCCGGTCAGCCGTCTGGTGGGGGCCAGCGCGATGAAACGGATCGATGGCTTCAGCAAAAACCAACTGGAAGGCAACTTCTTTTTGATGACGGGTCTGCTGATGACCGGACTGTTTGATTTCCTTAGCTATGCCATCGGGATCAGCCGCACCCACTGGCGCATCTTTGCCCCTGCTCTGGTGATCAGCGTGCTGATCAGCGATTCGATCCTGGTGGCCGTCGGCGCTGGCGTGGCTCAGGGCGCAAGCCTCACCCTGGGCTTGGCTCTGCTAGCGATGTTTGCCCTGGCCACTGTCACGGGCCTGCTCAAAAAGAACTCCTCAGCGGTGCCCTCAGACGACACCCCCTGACGCGAAACCTCAGGGATCACTGCTGATGCATGTCGATTCCAACGAACCGATCACCTGCACGGGGAAATTCCAGGACACTGGTTACATTCATGTTGAGCGGCGTTTCTTGATGAGCGCACTGGCAGATCCGAGAATTGTTGTCCTTCAGGACCAGGCCGGCAGCAGCGGTGAACTGGATCTACCGGTAGGAGATGGCTGTTTTCGGATCAATCTTCGCGATGAAAACATAGAGCTCTGGCAAGAGACGTTTGATCAACACACCTCGCCAGCCAATCTTCTGCTGGCTTGCGAACAAAGCAGCGGCGACCTGAAAGACACCCGGCTGACGTGGGTGGTCGGATCAGCCATCCGCACAGCGACGGCCTCCAATGCAGACGCCGTTGCTGTTCTGTTGTCGCAATTGGGCATACCGGCAGAACTCACCGAAGCTGCAATCAGCCGTTGCCCTGGGCTTGGCCAAGACTTGGTGTGGGCCTTTTACTTGGAACGCCACGGCTGGCTCATCGCCACACCTGTGGCCACCGTCAACACTTGAACCTCCAGAACATCGATTTCAAGACCCTGGTGCAGGATGCGCAAGTTCAGGGCCTGAGCAAAAGCGAGGCACTGCCCCAGGCCACGCGCGCCATCCTCGAGCGTGCCGACCAGGGCCAAAGACTGCTCACACCCGATGAACTGGCCAACATCTGCCAGTCGTCTGGAGTGGATTGCACGCTCCCCGGCAACCTGTCGAACAGGACGAATGACTTGGTGAATCAGGCGAGGGGCCACCTGCTTGAAACCCAGCCAGAACTCGTGGAGCCGGGCGGGGCTCTCCACCCGCAGGACAGAGCAGAGGCCTGCTGGCGCGACTGCTGGAACTTTCTGCGCGTCATCATCTATGCGGTGGCATGCAACCACAGCCGCTTTACAAACCCCAACGGGATGGCGGCCCTGCGGGAGCTCTACAGGCGGATGAATGTGCCCATCGAGGGGATGAACATCGCCCTCGACCAGCTGAGACAGCAAGCCTTGAAAGGGATTTTGCGACCAAGCGACCGGCAGCTGATCAACGACTGCTTCCAGCACCTAAGTGCGGAGCTCAACAAATCTGCAGTTAAGAGCTGATAAGCGGTGCCACCTCACACCCAATTATCAAGGGAAGATCACACCCAAGTATTTCTACTCACGGGGCACGCCATGGCCATCCCGCTTCTTGGGTATCCGCTCAACACACAGAACGGTCGCGTCAGCAATCTCGCCGGTGACAGCAGCACCATCAAGCCTCAAACGTATGCCTCCTGTGCTGCAGGCGATGACACATCCAGAGTCGAGATCGACAGCTTGATTGAGCAGGCCTATCGGCAGGTGTTCTTCCATGCGATGCGCAGTGATCGCGAACCGTTCCTTGAATCACAGCTGCGCAGCGGAAACATCACCGTTCGGGATTTCATCCGTGGCCTACTCCTGTCAGAACGCTTCCAGCAGGGTTATTACCAGTGCAGTTCGAACTACCGCATGGTGGACCAGGTCGTAGGCCGAGTACTCGGCCGCCCGACCCATGGCGACGCTGAACGCCGTGCCTGGTCCATCGTGATCGGCGAAAAGGGTTTCACATCCTTTGTCGACGCCCTGCTGGACAGTCCCGAATACATGAACTGCTTCGGGTATGACCTTGTTCCGCAGCAAAGGTCCCGCGTTTTGCCCGGACGGGGTCTCGGAGAAATCCCCATCTACCAACAATTCCCGCGCTACGGAACCGACTGGCGCGACGCCCTTCAAGATCGAGCGCCCAGCCAGCAGGGCGCAGAGGCACAACGACTGGACGCCGCCGCCACATGGGTGAACAACGAACCGCCTGCCTTCGCACTGAAGCTCTGGCTTGGTCTGTTTGCCGTCGGTGGATTCGAAATCGTGCGGGTGCTCCTTACGATCGTTGTTGCCATGCTCCGCAACTGAGATGTCGATGCCCAAATCTGGGGCTCTTAATCTGCGTGAATGGGCGGCACCCGAACAGTGCGGAGCAACCAGCTCCGCCAACAGTCCAGTCGATGCTCGAGGAGCCGACTGGAGTGGGCAGGACTTAGGAGCACTCGACCTTAGAGACGCCAAACTCTGTCGATGTGATCTACGCGGCACGAATCTCAGCAAGTGCCAACTCGAAGGAGCTGACTTCCGCCTAGCCCGTTACGACCAGACAACCTTGGTACCGGAGGACTTCGCACTAAACACGAGCGGAGCCGTTGGCCCGGGGGCCAAACTGAATGGGGCTTTTCTCAACAGCACCGATTTGCGCGGAATGGACCTCAGAGGCAGCGTGCTGATGGGTGCCTATTTGAGTGGATCAGACTTGAGCGGAGCTTTGCTAGATGGAGTTTCCCTAGCAGGCGCGGACCTGCGATCAGCCACATTTCGCGGAGCAATGTGCCGGGGAACCCGATTCGGAACCTGCGAGATGGACATGGCCGATCTGCGCGGCGCCAACCTTGAGGGGGCGGCTCTCGACACGGTCACGTCGATTCGCGGAGCAGACTTTTCCCTGTGCACCGGGCTGAAGGATCAAATTGCCACTCTTTTGAGCCGATCAGTCGAAGAACTCGACTGCTGGAATCCGATCACCCGCTCCACGACAAGAGGAAGCCTTGAATCCCTGATCAACGGGGAAGACACCTAAGGCGAACGTTCCGAATCAAAACTTTTCCTACAAAACCCGCCGAGATCGCTGTCGCGGCCGAGAAATCCTTCCGTGACGCAACAGTCGGACACAATTGATTGAGGTTTATAAAGAATGCTCTTCGAGCGGAAACTTCTGAAGGAATATTGGTCGAACCACTGCGTGTGAATTCATGCCTTTCGGTCCAGCCTCGCTTCTAGGGGTCGAACGCTTCTCTGAGGAGAGTGAAGCCCCCCTCGAGCTGATCCCAGGCGATGAGGACGCCACGAAGGAACAGATCATCCGAGCCGTTTACAAGCAAGTGCTTGGCAACGCTTATGTGATGGACAGCGAGCGCCAGATCGTTGAAGAATCCCAGTTCAAGCTTGGTGAAATCAGCGTCAGAGAGCTGGTGGGCCGCATCGCCAAAAGCGACCTCTATCGCAGCCGCTTCTTCGATAACTGCGCGCGTTACCGCTACATCGAACTGGCCTTCCGCCATCTTTTAGGCCGCGCACCTGCCGACTACGCGGAAATGCGTGAGCACGCCGATCGCCTGGACAGCCAGGGATACGAAGCTGATATCGACAGCTTCCTCAATAGTGAGGAATACCAAAACAACTTCGGCGAATGGACTGTCCCTTATCAGCGGGGCTGGAAGACCGAGAGTTGTGCCACATTGCAGGAATTCACCTGGAGCTTCCAGTTGCTGCGCGGCAATAGCAGCAGCAGCCTCAAGGGTGATCTTGCAGGCAACAGCAGCAAGCTGGGAGGTTCGGCTTATCTCAACCGAGCCATCCCAGTGGTTCCCCCGTCCTCCCAAGAAACCGCTGGCTGGAGTTTCCGCCCCTCCCCCAACCTTCAGGACGCACCCACGCGCCTCGGGGTTGGCGCAAGCGATCAAGGCCTCACGTATAGGGTCGAGGTCACGGCCTACAAAGCCAACAACGTCAGGCGAATTTCCCGCTACACCCGCGGCAACAGGGTCTTCTACGTTCCGTTCGACAAGCTCTCAGAGCAGTTCAAACGCATCCATAACGAAGGCGGCAAGATTGCCAGCATTACGCCGGTGACCTAAAAGCCTCAACCGCACTCATCTCGACGCCCACGCCCCCTCTCCCCTCAGCAAAACAATGGCCAGCAATCAATCTTCTCTTGGCTTCGGCACAACCACCAAGTGGAGTGATCCTGTTCGCTTCCAGCGCAGGGGAGTAGACCAAACCGCTGCCCTCACCATTGGTGAGTTCCTGAAGCAGTCGTGTGATCAGATGGCGATTGGGGTTGGTCCACGCACTCACGAGGACTGCCCCCATCGCGTCACGAGCGAGTGCTACAGCCCAGAAGATGTGGCGTCACTGGAAACGGTGATCAGTGCTTCATATCGACAGGTTTTTGGCAACGCCCATGTGATGGATTTCGAGCGTTGCTCGGAATTGGAAGCTCAGCTTCGGGACGGTCGTTTGACCGTGCGTGAATTCGTTCGTGGTCTGGCCAAGTCCAGCTTCTACAAGGACCGTTTCTTCAGAAGCGTTGCCCCACAGCGGGGTGTCGAGCTGACGTTCAAGCACCTGTTGGGCCGTGCACCTGAAACACAGGCCGAGATCTCAGCCAAAATCGCCCTGCAGGCAGAACACGGTCACGACGGCTTGGTCGACAGCATCGTTGACTCCGCGGAGTACCTCGAAGTCTTCGGTAGCGATGTTGTGCCCTATGCCCGTTCATGGTCTTCACCCGCTGACCTGTCAACAGCTGCCTTCCCGATGCTGGCGGCTCTTCAAAGGAGTTTTGCTGGCAGTGATAGTGCCCGCGGTGGAAGTCCAGCGCTGACCCGCAGCCTCGCCAACGGCGTTGCGCCACGGATCAGTCTCCCAAGTCAGCCTGTCGGCCTGCGTCCATCGTCCGGAAGCTACACCTCCACCCAATTCAACAGCAAGTCACCTGGCATCACGTCAGCCAAAGACTCAGGACCCATGCGCGGCGACGTGTATGTCACCTTCGGTCTTGGCCAGCGGGAGCAAGAGACCTATCAACGTTGCCCAGGTGACGGCCCCGATCAACTGGCTGCGCTGATTCGCTCCACGTACAAGCAAGTAATGGGCAACCCCCATCTGATGGAGTTCGAGCGCGTAGGTTCCGCTGAGAGCAAATTCATCGACGGCTTCCTAAGCACACGTGAATTCGTTCGAGCCGTTGGTCTTTCAGCCGAATACAAGCGCCGCTTTTTCGAAACCAGTGCTCCGTATCGGTTCATCGAGCTGAACTTCAAACATTTCCTGGGAAGGGCTCCGCAGTCCCAGGCCGAAATCAGCGAGCACACCAAGATCCTTGCCGAAGGCGGTTTCGAGGCTGAAATCTGCAGCTATGTCGATAGCGCGGAATACCAGAACACTTTTGGTGAAGACACTGTTCCGTTCGCTCGAATTCTCACCGAAAGCGGCCGTTCTCAGGTTGCGTTCAACCGTCATCTGAGCCTGGCAGAAGGCTTTGCAGCGAGCGACACCGTTGTCAGCAGCTCTGCTTTGGTGGGTTCTGTGGCCACAGGAATGGTTCCCAGTGGGTGGAGCAACACCACAAGCCGGGCGAACCGCACCGGTACACAGTCTGGGGCCCCAGATCCCACCAAAAAGCGTTTCCGCATTGTTGTTGCCTCTCAGGCAGCTCGTTCACGTCAACGCACAGCCGGAAACAGCTACGTCGTGTCCGGCAAAGACATGAGCAGCCAGATGAAGTACATCCATGCACGCGGAGGCAAGATCGTTTCCATCACTGAGGTGATGTAAAAGCATTCCATTGCTGCAACTGGGAGCTGCTTCATTAGGAAACAGCTCTCCCACATCACCTTTTCATCAGATCCCCATGACTGAGCCAACAACTCTTTCCTCAGCTGCCAATGTCGACACAACACATGCGGCAGATGTGATTAGCCAGGCCTACCGCCAGGTTTTTGGAAATCGGCACCTGATGGAACTCGATGTGAACCCCTCGATTGAGGCATTGTTCATGAATGGGGATCTGACAGTTCAGGGATTGGTAACTGCCCTCGCACAGTCAGAAACATACAAAAAGCTTTTTCTGGAAAGCAATAGCCCTTACCGGTTTGTTGAGCTGAACTTCAAGCATCTCCTTGGCCGTCCACCCCGTGACCAAGCAGAATTGATGAGTCATGTCCGCCTACTGCAAGAAGAAGGATATGAAGCAGAGATCGCTAGTTACACCTACAGCGATGAATATCTTGCGGCCTTTGGGATCGACCAAGTCCCTTACAACCGAGCCACACAGAGCGTCGTTGGCGGAAGCACGCTCTACTTCACACGAGCAAGAGCTTTGGATGCCGGTTATGCCGGATACGACAACGCGGAAACAGATTCAAAACTCTTGAATAGTCTCTGCACTGAAAGCTCACCTGAGGCACAAGATCGTAGAGGTGTTGGTAATGCCGGCACATTGACCATTAACTGGACATCCCCCCGACAGGTTGGTGCCAATCGCAGAGCGGTCCAGAAATCGGTTGTGAACCAAACGTCCATGTCGGCAACCATCAAAACAATCTTGTCTCAGGGAGGCAAGATCCTTTCTATTGCGAAGGTTAACTCCTTTTGATTTTCGTAGAATTATCGCTGGCTCATCAGTGATGATGGCAAGATAATCAAAGATCAGTCAAAGCCTCGGTCCGGCCGCCAACTACAGGAGCAACAACCTTTCTAAACATGCCTATTCTGCGCCCACCATCCAGTGAACACCCAAGCAGGAACACAACATTCCTGCAATCTGTAGCGTCGACTCCCATGGCCATGTCCATGATGGTCGATTCAATGGTTAACATGATGCAGATAAACCGTCCTTCACTGGATGAGCTCTACCCAGAAAGCAACACAACCTCGCATGACGATTGAGCAATTTGTTGCTCAAAGTTCAGGCAAGTGGCGCTCAATGCGATCAGGGCACTCTCTAGCCTTTCAGCAGTTTGAAGAAGTTCTTAGCGAAGTCACAATAGAAGAAATCAATAAAGAAAACACCGCGGTAAAACAGCTAATTGAATCATCAATTATCACGAGCCAAGATGACCACTTGGTTACATCACCATTCAGGATGGAGTGGTGCGCTGAAAGCGACTGGGAACCCGAAGATCCGTCAGAAGTGTCATCAGGATCTTGCATTATTGTTCCTCTAACAAAAGACAATTACTCAGGAAAATTAATCAGAAGCGTTGGATACGCAGAATCTGAGGCAGCAATATCCGAATATCACTTTTTGGATGATGGTACGTTTACCCTTACAACTCAATACGAGCAATCAATTGCGGAAGAAAGAATCTGGTTTGTTTCAGAAAATGTTCGCTGTAGATCCTCCGTCTTGAGAACATCTGCTGGATCAGGGATACTACAAACTTCGTTTGCATCCGAAGTCAGACGCATTAATGCGTAGAGACACAAGATGAAGATGGATTTAGCCATTGCCGAATTCGCGAAGACTCTCGCTGGTGTTTACGACAACATCGAGCAGTCACAACAAAACCCAAAGGATTTTGCTCGAATCAATATCTTTTTTCGACCCTTACCGTGGCACGTCTTCCAAGGGCCTGGCTTTTATTCTGAACAATGTTACGACTATGCACCTTGGGATCCCTATAGACAGGGAATTCATCGTTTAACTGCAAGCAAAGAATCATTCATAGTAGAAAACTACGGATTCGCTAACCCGAGAAGATTGGCTGGAGCAGGTCGTGATGCCGAACTCATGAAAGACATCAACACTGCAACCTTAAAAAAACGGTGTGGTTGTGCAATGCATTTCCAACAAGAAAAAGCAGGTCATTACATCGGAAAAGTTGAACCGGGAAAAAACTGCTTAGTTCCACGCGATGGAAAACTAACTTATCTTGTTAGCGAAGTTGAAGTAGATCAAGAAAATTGGATCAGCCGTGATCGAGGATTTGACCCCAAAACAGATGAACAGATCTGGGGATCCGAGCATGGCCTTCTAAAATTCAAGAGAATTAAAAGTTTCTCCGAAGAAATCACTGATGAGTGGCTAAATAGCAAAGCCTGAGATGCAGGATACACAAAAACAAATGAAAGCATGGATACGTTCTCAGCATCTAATATGCGTCGGGACTGACTTTATCTTCGAAACTGTTGATCAAACACAGCTAGAAAAGTTTGATGGCTGCATACAAGCAATTGGCGGAAGAATTAGAAGAGTTAAAGCTATCGGGAATTGGCCAATGGGACCAAGGCGATCATTCAAAATACTACAAGCTACCGCAAGTGTACCCAGACCAGGAGGAGAAGATCTTGTCACATATTGGGCCAAAAAAGGCAGCAAATCAACAAGATATTCAGAAATCAATTCTTGACGAATTCTTACTCTTCAAACCATCCCATCCACGTATCCTGAGTAAAGTCAGTATGTTTGCTCCACTTTCTCAAAATTGCAGAAGAGTCAATTTCAAAACCATTAGCGGCTGCGATATCGATAACTTGATCTTGATTAAGAGCGGCTTTAATTTGAGCTTTTAGGTCAGGATTTTGGCGAACCAAAGCAATAAAAGCTTCTAAAGCATTGTCTTGATTTGCGCTAAGGGCAGAATTGGTCATCTAGAGCCTCTGAAATCATAGGAATTAGTCTAGACGGAACGACTGCAAACAGACAGTACAACTAGGCACCATCCATCAACATGGCTCTCCAAGGAGCAACCCTACGGAAAGCCCATGACCAATGATCGTTCGTAATGGTTTGAATGGCTAAGACTTCAGATTCAGACAAGACAACTGCATCTGATTCGACATACTGAAGCCAAGCCGTAATTGAAAACACATAATCACGAGAAGCTGCATAATCCACAATATCTTGATCAGTTTCACAGGCCTTTAATCCAGTGGCCATGGCATGGTCGTACACAACCAGGTTAATAAACTGCTCAATAACAGAATTGGACATCGTCAGCAGCTTTCAATCCAAAGTGCAAAATTGACCTTTTCACAAATCATCTGCAGAACCAAAGGGCCTCCAGGGCATCGCAACAAACGCCAGGGAATATTTTTCTCCAACACACCAGAATCAATAGTAATTTTAGGGGGGCTCGTTGCCTGCTCGTAAGGAATCAGTGCTGAACCAGTGAGTGTGGGTTCCACCTGCTTAACAATATCTGTCAATTGCGCCAACTCAACAACCAAGTTCAGTTGATTTTGAATCTCAATAGAACTCTGAACAGCTTGCACGAACCTTGGAAGTGCTTGCTCAAGCTCAGGCGAAACAGGCATGGTGTCAAACTTCTCTTGACTACAATAACAGAAGGGAAGGATGTGTTAGAGCTAAAACCAAAAGAACAGTGATATACATTCAATCATGAAAGAATGATCTCTACTCGGGATATATCGATGCTATGGTTAAAAGGACAATGGAACTCCTAAGTCGCTGCAGGTTCACAGACTCAGACATGATCAAGCTCAATTTGGAGCTCCTCTAGCAGCTGGCAACGAAATCCAGATTTTTCTTTAACGACCCCTGAGACATGACCGAGAGATTCGACAACTTGGTTGAAGGCTTGACAGAGGAACAGGCTCTGGCTGTCATCTTGGCTGATCCAGACTCACTTGAGAGGCCAGTTGATAAATACATGGCAGCGACAAGACTCGGCGCGAGCAACACAGAAGAATCTCTCGAAGTACTGATTAAAGCTTCAGAGTTAGATCCAGAACATCTCTATAATCGCATCACCCGACGCAAGGCAATCGACGCCCTTGGTAGAAGAAGGAGTACAAAAGCTCTGCCCTCTCTTTTTCGAGCATTAACCTGTAGTGACGAAGCAGCAGTCATCAATTCAGTAGAGGCAATTACAAAAATAGGAGCTCCATTAACTGAAACAGACCAAGAACAATTACTGGGTGCACTTGAAGGAGAAGATATTCAGAAAAGAGCTGTCATTCAGGCTTTCTGTCGCTTGGGAGTCTCCGGAGTCATCGACAGCATCAGACCACTTGCTGAAGAATGCAATCCACTGGTGGCTGGTGCAGCAAGAGCATACTTATCAAAAGTGACCCTGCAATCCAAAGGGCTTGATGTACTCATTCCTCAATTAGTCGATCCAATCGCAGGGAGAAGGCGTTCTGCCGTTATCGACCTCGGTGATGCTGGCGATGTATCAAGACTAGAGGCTCTCGTAACCGCACCTGTCTCGATGTCGTTGCGCGCTAGGAGTGCATTTCAGTTGGTCGATCCAGACAAAAAATGTCAAATTCCCGATAGGTATACCGAGTTGATCACACAACTCCTACAAGACAACCCCCAACAACTGAAACTTAGGCAGGAGTGGATTTGCGCCGTCGAACCGACGGAGATCGAAAACAACCTCCAGCATCGCGATGAAGCACGTCAGTACGGAGGAGCTTCAAGCTTGATGGCCATGGCCATGCCAGAAAGACTGATCTTGATTGACGACATCAAAGAAAAACTATGGAGCGATTATGTAACGCACTATTACCTAACAGCCGTTGTAAGCCTTCAGGGTTTGGAAGAGCGAAGCGAACTCATCAGGCTTGCCTTGGCTGAAACGATTCCTCAATACACAAAATCCCGAATTGCGGCGGCCTGGGGATGCCTCCGCTTGGGCCTTGTGGACCAGAAGCCTCTGCTGGAGGAGCTTTCGGCCAATGCCTTCTGGCTACCACTGAAATGGAGCTGCCAACAAGTCCTTAAACAGATGTCATAAAGCGGGGCGCAAAGAGATGAATAGTCAAAGGATGGTTGGCAGAAAAACTTCACTAATTTTTCCTTTGTCAACTTGTGTGTCCTGACGACGGTGTTCAGGAAGTCGGTCTGGAAAGCAGGGGTATGTTCATTCGTGATGCGGAATGCATCTCCCCAAACAACGTATTCCACAACCCCATGCTCGACGCATTCTCCCGGGCTGCTGTCTCGGCCGATTCCAGCGGCTCCTTCATTGGTGGCGGCGAACTTGCCTCTCTGAAGTCCTTCATTGCTGATGGCAACAAGCGCCTTGACGCTGTGAACGCCATCACTTCCAACGCCAGCTGCATCGTGTCAGACGCCGTCGCCGGCATCTGCTGCGAGAACACCGGCCTGACAGCCCCTAACGGTGGTGTTTACACCAACCGCAAAATGGCTGCTTGCCTGCGCGATGGCGAGATCGTTCTGCGCTACGTCTCCTACGCACTGCTCGCCGGTGACGCTTCTGTGCTGCAGGACCGCTGCCTGAACGGTCTCCGCGAGACCTATGCAGCTCTGGGCGTTCCTACCGGATCCGCCGCTCGCGCTGTTGCCATCATGAAGGCAGCCGCCAGTGCTCTGATCACCAACACCAACAGCCAGCCCAAGAAGATGGCTCTGACTTCTGGTGACTGCGCCAGCCTGTCTGGTGAAGCGGCTAGCTACTTCGACATGGTGATCAGCGCCATCAGCTGAGCCAGAGATTAATTTTCTGCACACCTGAACACCCTTCTTCTTAATCATGAAGTCCGTCATCACCACCGTCGTCGGCGCAGCCGACAGCGCTTCCCGCTTCCCCACCGCCTCCGACATGGAGTCCGTCCAGGGCTCCATCCAGCGTGCTTCTGCTCGTCTGGAAGCTGCTGAGAAACTCGCCAGCAACTACGACCAGGTCGCTCAGGAAGCTGTTGACGCTGTCTACAGCCAGTACCCCAACGGTGCCACCGGCCGTCAGCCCCGTAAGTGCGCCACCGAAGGCAAAGAGAAGTGCAAGCGTGACTTCGTTCACTACCTGCGTCTGATCAACTACTGCCTGGTCACCGGCGGCACCGGCCCTCTGGACGAACTGGCCATCAATGGTCAGAAAGAGGTCTACAAGGCTCTCAGCATCGATGCTGGTACCTACGTGGCTGGTTTCTCCCACATCCGTTCCCGTGGTTGCGCCCCTCGCGACATGAGCGCTCAGGCTCTGACCGCTTACAACCAGCTGCTCGACTACGTGATCAACTCCCTGGGCTGATCATCAGTCAAGCTGAGTGATTTTTTGATCTAACCAAGGGGTGGGCCAAAAGCCCACCCCTTTTTATTTTCAAGATCAAAAATCTGACATTCACAAGTCAGAAATACTCAGTCAATAACACCAAAAGGCCACAAAAGCCAAGATACTAATAGCCAACCAGGCAGTAGTGAGAACATTCTTCGACACAATGATTACTCAAGGTGACCTCGAGTGAAAGGTCTTCATTTAATGCTAGATGAAGCGTCACAGAATTTAATTTTCCAGCTCGCTTGCAAGTAACGACGAAATTCGTGAGCTTCTAAGCACGTTGGAAAAGGTCACTGTTATTAATCTATTCACTATTTTCCCCTATGCTAAGCACACAAACTAGTCCAGCAGGTATGGCTGCAGCAAGCCGCACCAAACCAGCGTCTTACTCCATGCCCAGCAAGGCTGGAAAAAACACAGTTCATCGGACTGTTGCTGGAGCCATTGCTGAGTTCAAACGCAACACCTGTTCCCAGATGGGCCTTGGCATTGGTCCTCGGCTTCACAGCGAATGTCCCTTTGCGGTGACTTTCGACGAGTACCACCCAAACAGTAATGAAGCTCTAGAGCGCACAATCATTGCCGCATACAGGCAAGTGTATGGAAATCTGCCTCCAACAGAAAACGAGCGTTGCACCTCCCTTGAGGTGCGCTTGATGAACGGAGAAATTACAGTCCGGGACTTTGTTAACGGCCTGGCAAAATCTCCTTTCTACAAGGAAAATTATTTCCATAGTGTCGCCCCCCAACGTGGGATTGAACTGAACTTCAAACACCTGCTAGGACGGGCACCCCTCACTCAAGAGGAAGTTCAAAACAGCATCAAACTTCAAGCAGAAGAGGGATTTGATGCTCTGATCGACAGCCTCACAGATTGCGCAGAATATGCCGAGGTGTTTGGATCAGACATCGTTCCTTACATGCGAGCAGGCGATTCCTACGCAGGAATGATGACCAGCTCCTTCAACATGATGCGCGAGCTTGCCGGCACAAAGGTTGCCGTTAGTGACAACGCACAAGGACGTCGGAGTCGCACCACGACGCAACTGGCTGCGGCAGCGATCAGCAGGATGAAGCCGATCTTTAAGGGCGCACCAACGCTGCCCCAACAAAAGTACGGTGGACATCAGCCTCCCAGGAGAACCGGCGCTGCTCCCTTCCGTCCCTTCGGCGTTAAGCCATTGCCATATTGATGAAGATGAGTTAGGCACCGAAATGCCATCACTTCTGCCCCCTTTCCAGGAAGGGGGCATTTTTGTGCCCACGCGGCGACACTGCAAAGCCCCACAAGCCGGTAGGTACCTGATCAGAGTCGCTTAGATTGCGACTCAACGAAGTTGGACGTCCACCGTGCTCCAGGATTTCAGCAATATCTCATCAATCAGCGAAAGCCAACTCACGGAAGAAGAAGCACAACAGCTTGCTGATGAGCTCAGCACACAGTTAGGTGAAGGTGAAATCCCTCAATCAGATGCAGATTCACTCGAGCGAATGGTCGCAGGTCTCGGAGATGCAAGAGGAGCTCTGCGACTCACCTTTGCAAAAAGTCTTGGCGCAGTAGGAGATAAAGCTATACCCATTCTCTGTAAAGCACTTCGAAGTCACCAGAATGTCATTGTCAGGAGAGCATCAGCAAAAACGCTCAATTTAATTGGCAGCAAGGAAGCGTTACCTTATCTGCTTGAAGCCTTTTTAGAAGATAGTGATCCAGTTGTACTCGGATCTTCTGCTGGAGCAATGGCAACAATTGGACCCGACGCCATGGATTCCTTACTAGGAATCCTAAAAAATCCAGACTGCACACCATTTCAGGTTGGCTTGATCAACCTGGCGCTAAGTTTCATCGGTGCCAAAGCACCCGAGGCATTGCTAGAGGCTGCAGATTCAGACGTGGCTGAAGTTCGAGTTGCTGCAATTTCAGCTTTAGGAGATCAAATACAAAAGAGTGATGATCCTCGGGCACAAATCAGAGTATTCAAAGCACTAGATGACATCTCACCGGAGGTGAGAGCAGAAGCAGTTACCCTGATTGGAAAATCATGCGATGCAGAAGATGTTGAACATATGCTGTGCAAAAAGCTGATGGACGAAGACGGTCAGGTACGCAAGAATACTGCAATGGCGCTGATGAAATTAGAAGCATATAATTCAGTCGAAAGCATAGAAAGGGCAAAGTCAGCTGAAACAGATGAGTCAGTACAGGCAGTATTCAATGTTGCAATCAACATACTAAGTAGAGATTCATAAGGACACAGGAGCAACCACCAATACGAATAAGAGGGCTAAAGCATTAAAAGGATGCCCTAAGCAGACCAACCCCTACTCCGCTTAACATAAACAGAAGAAATTCGAGCAAAGCTGATAAGAATCGGACAGCAGCAAGTGAAAATTTAATCTTCAAGAAAAACATCAAGCTTCGTACACATGAGCCGCAAAAAACATAGAATAGAAAAAATAAGCCGAAAGATCTTGCGTAGAAAACGATCGCGAAATTATGTTTTTTGCGATACGCTCGAAATGGAAGAGTTTTGCAAGGCACATTTCGAGGAATATCATTCAACCTCAAGCTTCGGCTGCAATGTAACTCAGTTAAGCACCGGGATTCTAGAAACGCAGACCACTTGCTCACCAATTCAAGATGTCCATCTTGAAATTTTCAAATCCAACCAAACACTGCTCTACGAGGAAGAAGCCAATACAAAATCAGTATCGTTCTGCTGGCTAGATAGTTTAGCGACAAAAGATGAGGAGGTGCTTACAACGATAAGCGGCCACCAGATGACGAGAAATAGTATTGCCGGATTCAATCGGATCAATAAAACAGGAGGAAATATCTGGGACATTGTGGGAGCTAATGAAGAGCTTTGCTGCATGAGTTTAAAATGGAATAAATTACAAGAAAGAATAAATAAATTGAATGCCTTTAATGCCTATGCAAGGCTCGAAGAATGCATTGGAATTGACTCGGATGATCATGCCAGCACTCAACTCAAAAAATTATTCCATGATCATTTCAATGGCCAGCCATCAAAGAAACCGAATTCCTTTTACGATCTAGCAATCATATTTCTTGACAACGAAGATAATGAATCAACATTTGATGCACATCGGTGTGAGTCAACAGACCTCATAGAAGACATGGTCAAACTGATTCACGAAGATCGTGCAGGAATGCCGCCAATCACACTCGAAGAAATTACTGAATACCTCAATTCAAACAGAGACTCTCTAAATACTACATGTCGAAGAATTTTCAACATGGATGTAATTGAGCTTGTCAGAAGAATACGTTTGGAGCAGACCCGCAAGGCATTTTTAACTCCCCATTCCTCAACCGGACTCAAAGAATTTACAAAGAAAAGAACGGCACTTTACTATGGTTTCAAAAACTGGAAAAAGTTTGAGCACTCCTACTCTTCGTATTATGGAGAAACTCCCAGTCAAACAATAGATCGATCAAACAGGAATATATATTCATTCAGTGCTTGGAAGGGAGAATAAAACATGAAAACAACTTTTGAATTTCGAGATCCACTAGAGATTTCTGAAGAGCTTGCAAAACTTGGTCAACTTACAAAAATAACGCAGCTAGATGGTGGCAATGGTATCTATACGATGCAAGCCGCAACTGACAATAAAGTATCACTTGCAGAAATATCTGCCAACAAAACCTTGTTGTACGAGGGATGGGGCAATGGTGTTACCATCGACTTCAATTGGATTACCCCAAAAATAGACATTCAAGATACCTTTGGATATTGTGATGGATTTAAAATGGCCAAAAATAGCCTAGCTGGGTTTGGAACCATTAACTCAGTACCAGGGAATGCATGGGGAAAATATTCCAGTGAATGCTCTAGTACTGGTTGCATGATTGATAAAAAACTACTCCTTGAATTGCTTAAAAACTGCAAAGCATACGATGGACTCGAAAGACTCACGAGTGATCAGGGAGTTTATTCCAATAATAATGCCCTAGGCCAACTCAAAAGATTAGCGAGAAAAGAGGTATCGTCAGGAATTCAGACGCCGGAAAAATACTTTGACCTAGTAATAGCATGCCTCGAAGAACCAATGAGTGAACAAAATAGTCACGAACAAAAGAACATCGGTCAATTAAGGGAAATCATCAACCTTGCCCACAACCAAAAGTCAATGGAATCTCCTCTATCGTTGCTTGAAGTGTGCAAATATATCAACACAAGCCAGGCATCATTATATCGCGTCTGTCAGGAATTCTTTGGCATGGGGATCATTGAGCTGATGACACATATTAGGCTAGAAGAATCGAGGAGAATGATGCTCAACAAGGAAGCTCGTCAGAAATTAAAACTATACTCAATTCGCGATATTGCGATTAAATATGGGTTTAAACATCAAGGAAGATATGCGCGACGTTACTACACTGCCTTTGGCGAACTTCCAAGTCAAACTATAGAAAAGTCGAGGCGGTACAAGTTACCTTTCTAAACAACTAATCAAAACAATAAAGGATCAACCTTCTACAACTTGCGTAAAACCTCTGCACATGTCCATCGAAGAGGTTCCCAACTAGACATCATAAATAGATTTTCAATCTCGCTGCGACATTCGGATAAACCTAAGTTTAAACATCCCCAAGTGGCTGCAATTTTTGATTTTGCATACTGTGGAGCTGACTCTGATAATGATTCCTTGGTAATGAAAGATAATTCTGTTAATCCAAGTTGAGAGATCAAACAGTTGACTTGATAGTGAACGCCATAGTCGGAGCCGTGATTCTCCCAAATAGAGTTGATTGCCTCCGTTAGACCAGCAACCGGCCAAGTAAACAAGGTTTTTGCACCCGAATACTGGCGTTCTTCGTCTCTATGCCTTAGTAAGTCGCAGACTTCTTTTAAATCAACAGGTAGATCAACACTTTGCGTGAAACAGAGATGACGAGAATCATCCTGCAACATTTGATTGATCAGGCTTCTTTGGGATTCAGTTTTAATCTTTGGAGTTATCTTGAACGCACTTTTAGCTCTTAAGGGCATTGAAACGGCTACTTTTGCAATATTCGACAAAAGACACGGCTCACCAGCATCACCAATATCAATAACCGACGATCTCCGATAAATAACATTGGTATTTTCGAGGTGATCTGCAAGAATCTGCAACTTGCTCTTATCACCTTCAACTCTTATTGAATAAGCGATAGATGCGCCATTAACCAATATATTTGGATTGCTCTGTTGCTTAGAGATTATCCCATTACTGTCATGCATCTCCAAACGACTAAAGCACTGAATTGCAACACGCTTAAGTACATCTGAGCCATCTTGAATGATCTTTAAAAGAGATGATTTAAACTGAGAATCAAGTGGAACGCCAAAATTAATCAACGTATCAACTGCATTAACAATCGTCTGCTCATCGCTGCTAGACATAGCATGATAAATGGTAGGCAATGTACTGAGATCACGTCGACGTCCTAGTGCTTCAATAGATTTGCGGCGTGTAATAGAGTCAAAAATATTTTCTCTGTCCCCAGTGGCAGCTAAAACTAACGCGTCAAGAGAGTCTCGCGAAGAACAAGCTCCCAGCCTTGTCGCTGCAATATATTTAATGCCAGGATTATCGAGAGTACTAATATTTTGTGAAAGCAATTCAATGGCCTGCTGTTCATCCATCCACGAAAACAAAGTATCAAATCTCTGCGAGTTAGGCACCATGCGAAACGCGTATATTTATTTCTAACAGCGGAATTTATCTGTAAAGATGAATTGGTAAGAATTGACCCATGCACCGGCAAAATTGATAATTAGTGGATATCTAGCTTAAGAAGAATAAAGGGAAGCAAGTGATCAGAGCACGATGAGAATTTAATCAAAGGCATAGGCACCAAGCAGAAATAAGCCAACCTCAAAATCATGCTTGGTTAATACTTTACTCTTTACACAGAAGCCTGACAAAGCGGAAGGGGCCTTACATCCAAGGAAAATGAAAAGACCACTGTACTCACAATAAGCAAAACAACCCTGATAAGAAGCGGATGCATGCTGGTAAAATATGGATAAGCAACTAGATTCTCTATGTCGCGTGCTGAATTCATACGCTTTCTTGAAGTTCTAGAAGAAGATTTGCCATTCAGAGCTCTTTTCCAGGAAGCTGAGCCCGAGGAAATCCTCAAGCTCGCAGATGAACATGGATTTATCTTTTCGGATGAAATAAAGGGTCGTTTCCTGAATCGATGGGCAGGTGTCTATTTCTGCCCATTTGCTAATGATGTGGGAAGATTATGCCCAAAAATGGTGCCGGAAGGATTTAGCACACTCCTACATTATTCACAGACAACATGTGCCAAAGAGGATAAAGTAGAACGTTTTGATTTTCGTGCTGGAGGCTATTATGAAGGAGTAAAAACAGTAACTGGATAAAGGAAAAGATGTTAACTCCTAGAATTTAATAGATTCTGAAGTCGTGCCAATGCAGACTGAGCTGCTTCCTGAATCAATGGATCATCATTGTTTTCTTGAAGTTTCTGTAAAGCATCTTCAGCCATAGGATTCGGGATATCGGCAAGAGCCTGAGATGCACTAAAGATCAAAGCCACATTTTGACTGCTGAGAGACCTTGCCAGAAGTCTTATTGCCTCTTCAGACTTAAATTGTTGCTTACCAATCTGACCGAGACACATCAAAGCACCCTGTACGACCACCATATCTGTATCATCAATCCCTTGTTCCAACATCTCCATCACTGAATCAGGAAAAGGCTGATCAGGAAAGTTCTTGAACAATTGCACGAATGCCTTCGGACAACAACGCCTTGCGGTTTGATTCTCAGTTGTTGCATAAAGTTCGATCAAAGGATCGAATGCAGAACTCCCAAAAAAACCAATTCCTTTAACAGCCGCTCTATATACTTTGGGATCATGATGACAGAATAGTTCTAATAATTTTGGCATCGCCTCTTCCTGATAGTGCTCAGAAAGAATCAAGCAGGCTTCTTCCTGCATCCTAGGGTTGGGATGCATTAGATCCTCAAATAATGCATCAATTGATGGAATAATTGAATCGTCGCTCACTTAATAGACTAACCATTGAGTTTTCCATATTAGCATTGGATGTCTCGGGTCATAAGAAATTGGAATTAGGGTTTCAACTACCCAATAACTGCCTGTGCTTTCAGACGCAGCAAACTGTCGACATCAGATTCGACAAGCTGTTGTAGCTGACGTTGATATCGAATTTGCAGACGATCTGTCTGATCAGCTTGGATCAAGAGGAGGCCTGCATAACACATATCCCAACCAGGCTTATTTTCCAGAGACAAGCAATTGTCCAGAATACAATCGTATTGACCAGGAAATAATTTAGCGAATGACAACAAAGCCGCAGGTGGTGATTTTCTAAATTGTGGGCGCTTATCTATAATCGCATCCGAGAGGATTTTAGATATTTGAACAAGTGCTTCATCACTCCAACCTGCCTTCAGTCCAAACAAACGCATCAAAAAATAGTGCGCACCATAGTCATTATGGGCTTTTTCTTGCCAGCAATTGTCAACAGCAATCCAAGTCTCTTGAGCATCGCAGTTTAAGAGCGCTTGCATCGCAAGATAACAACGACTGAAATCTGGGTGAAACAGGCCCTCTACCAAAAGCTGTGTAGGCATAGATTCAGCGTAATGATGAAGAACAGTTATCGTCCGAGGATCATCAAAAAAAAGTTGATCAACTGCTGTTATTGCGTGATCATTTGAGAGTTTTTTTAAAGGGTTATCAAATAAAGCTCGAACAGCTCGCATCCGAAATGCAGGGGAAATTGGTGCCTGGACTAAATCAGATAAAAGCTCAACAGCATTCGCGTCGATCACATCTTGTACAGCCGACTGACGATCCATTTGATTGGAACTGTACAAATGATCTGAAAGATCAGCCAGATGTGAATGATCTCCAGATAGCTGAATCATGGCAGCGATGGCAGCACCACGCACCGAAGGCTTTTCATGAGCTGTAAGAGCCGAAATCGTTGAAATTGCTGACTTAACAGAAAGCTTCGATAGACTTTGAATTAAGACTCTTTGGTTTTGACAAGTGTCATCCACCAAATAAATCATGCGTTGATGCACTTCAGGGTCTTGACAATTCAGACGAGCCAAAGCCCAAGCAGCATTCTCAACCATATAAATATCAGAACTATCTAAAAAACTCGCAATTTTAGGTTTGGCTTCTGTCACCCCTAATCGCGCAAGAACTTCTACAGCTTTTCGTTGTGCAAGACCTATAGGTGTAACTGTAGACGGCCTATCGAGAAAAATTAATAATGCTTGGCTTGTTATTGGGTCAGGAAAATTGATCAGGTGGGAAACGGCCATATAATAATCACTTTCACTCTCTAAATCATCAACTTCTTTAGACAAGATATTAACGGCCTCGCTTTGATCAAGACCGGCATGAATATTATCAAAAACACCGGACATCAGAAATAGCCAACTTCTCAATGATTCTACATGCAGTAGATGATTAAATGCTTCACGTCAAGATAAGAAAGTATTAGCGAGCTTGCCAATAGACGACACAAGGGGCAAAATTCCTTTTATCCACTATAAAAAATCATGGGACCGTTTCCAGGACGAATGATTCAGGTTTCGACAGGAGTGATGGACGGCTGTAGGCCCTCAACGCCACACACAGTTGGTGTGGACACCCGATTCATGGCGCAATGGATGCAAGCTTTTAGAAGTTGCAAAACATCGATCACATTTGTCGGGTGGAGCAAAGCCGAGCATCGTCCATTAATAACAACACCTAAAACGAAAGAATCGACTTCAAAGGTACGAAAATTAGTTGAAAAATTGACGTCGACTTCAGAGTCTTCTTCTAGCAAGAAAACTTCAGGCAAGATAGAAGAAAGTAAAGAAACCAAAAAAAGCTCTGGTCGTCGCAAAAATCGCCGGAAGCATTCTTAAAGACTGCTTATAGGGATGCTGAGGAAACCTGAAAAATGGAATCTTCTGGACGCCCAGATTTAAGAACATCCCAATTGATCGCCTGAAGAAAAGCAACTTCATCGGTTGTTTCAACTAAATCAACACCCCAATATCCCTCCTGGAGTGGAGCTCCAGGAGAAGCTTGGGAATCCTTCCTTCCACCGAGTGCCAATACAACGTGGTTCATCTCATGCCCAAGTTGTCGACGGTATTGAGACCAAGTCTGAACTAGATCAGCAGCCAGTTCTTGCGGCGACAAATCAGATGATATTGAGAGTTTCCAATGAGGATGATCGAGAACTGCAGTTGATGAAATATTTTCTGAAAGAGATTTAAGTGCTTGTGCAAGCTCCTCAAAATTCAATGCAGGCACGTGATCTGATTGAACTTGTAAGTTATGAGATAGAACAAACGTTGTCATCAAAAAACAGTTTCTTTGAGAAATCTAATGGAATTTAAGCTTGTCTGTGATGGGTGATTCAAGGTCTTCCATCTAACGGATACAAAAAAGGGGGGAGCAAAGTGCCCCCCCCCTCCAGCTAGAAGCTTGAGCGGATCAAGAAAGAGCGTTGATCGCGTAATCAAGGTAGCTCTTGAACTCGTTCAGAGCCTGGGGGCTCATATCACGAGGTGCACAACCGCGGTTACGGGTGTAGGTGAGAGCTTCAATGTATGCATTGGTGGGAAGACCCAAGGTGCGATACACCTCACGTGCTCCAGCAATGCCCCACTCATCGAGAGGGCCGGTACCACCAACGATGAGGCAGTAGTTGATCAAGCGCAGGTAGTGGCCGAGATCGCGGTAGCACTTGTCCACCTTCACCTGGCTATCACCGGCTTCACCGGGTTGCCGCAGGTAGGCGTACTTGTTGAAGCAAGCATCACCAGCTTCGCGGGTGACGTTGTCCAGACCGGCGGCCAGCTTTTCAGCAGCCTCCAGACGAGCAGCAGCTCGCTGAATATTGCCCTGAACAGCCTCAAGGTCGTTCTGAGAAGGGAAGCGACCGGCTGCATCAGCAGCGGTCACAACAGTGGTGACGACGGATTTCATTTGAGATCCTTAGGTAAAAGGTGCTGAGAAGGTAAAAAGAGAAGACTTGTTCGTCCGCAGATCAGCTGATAGCGCCAATCACACGATCGAAGTAGGAACCTGCTTCAGACACCAGTGCAGAGCAGTCGCCCTGAGTGGTTTCCATCTTGCGGTACTTAGCACCACCGCTTGCAGGGGTATTGGTCTGACCAATCAGAGCCGTAGCAGCGGATTTCATGATCGCAACTGCGCGGGCGGCAGACTGAGTAGGAACACCTAAAGCGATGTAGGTTTCCTTGAGGCCGTTAAGGCAACGGTCGTCCAGCACGGAAGCGTCACCAGCCAGCAAGGCATAGCTGATGTAGCGAAGCACGATCTCACCATCGCGAAGGCAAGCAGCCATGCGACGCGTGGGGTAGCAGTTGCCGCCGGCCTGGATGAGACCTGTGTTTTCGCAGATCATTCCGGTTACCGCATCGGAGACGATGCAATAAGCGTTGGAGGTAATGGCGTTGACAGCGTCCAGACGCTTGTTGCCATCTTGCACATAGGAGCGGAGGCTAGCGAGGTCGCTACCACCAACAGGTGCAGTTTTGGCGTCAGCGCTGACGACTGTGCGGGAGAATGCGTCGAGCATTGGGGGCCAGACAGTTTGGGGGATGCAGTGCTTCGGGGACCGAAGGGTGAGCAGGCCTTAAAGACCTGGTAGCCCAAGGGTGGTGGAAGCGCTGACCAAGGCTAAACTCAGTTGTCAGCTGGCTTTGCAAACAGACCCCTTTACGCAAAAGTTTGTCACCTTGCGGCAATAGCAAGGAATTCCTCCAGCTGAACAGGGCTCTTTCAACAGCACTCTTTCCTTTGCTTGAGCAATGCTGAGCGAAGGTTCACAAAAGCCTTGAGCAGGCGAGTTGGAGGCTTAGTATCGCCAGGGTCAACATGTGAAATGCATGGACAACGCAGCGTCCGATTTACCCAGCCTCAAAGAATTGCAAGAGTCTATTGAGGAATTAGCTGCCTACCGAGAACGACTTTTTCAAGATGTAATTGGTCTAGGCAAAAAACTGCGTCTGTCACAGAAAAAGATCGACGCGACGGTAGCGGCACATCCAGAGCTACAACGGCTCGACGAAGTCATGTCACAACTCGTCGCCCAAAAGAATGCTCAGCAGGCACAATCTTGATCCGCTTAGGCAATAATTCGTTCGTCGACTTGAATTAATCTATTCCACAGGTTCAAGCCAATGGTCCAAACACTTTCCCCACCGATGACGATGGCGGATTTTTTTCAAGCCAGCCGCGGAACTTGGTTGAACAGGCGCGCTGTCCATCACCTCGACCACCAAGATGACGAAGCAGCCGACTCGAATCTAATAATTGAACCTTTTAACTCAGATGACCCAGTCGTATCCAAAATCTGTGATTCTTTAAATATCAAGACCGAAGACAGTTCGGGTGGAGCTCGGTTTTGGTGGGAAAGCAACATCAAGAAGGGCGTCCGCAACGATGACTATGCGGCAGTTGTGATCGACGTCCCCTCCCACGATGATTCCCGCAAGGGTTTTCTGCTCAGAGATGTAGGCTACGTCGAGAAACAATCCGTACTAAGCACATACACCTTTGCAGACGATGGAGTGGTAACAATCACGACGCGATACGACACCAATGTTGGTATTGAACGGTGTTGGTTTGTGACAGATCAGATCAGAATGAGAGTAAGTTCTGTTCAGTGTTTAGACGGCGTTGCAATGACCACATATTGCACTGAGTTTCGATGTCCTACCGATGCTGAAATCACCGGCATTTCCGAGCGTTCACAGAACTTGGCCATGGCGACTTCTACCAGCAAAGACTGAACATCATGTTTGATCCATTTCTTGATGAATTGCATTCAGGGATCAAAGCCCGGGGCGCTGTGCCAATTGAGGTTCCCCCTGGTCTGGAACACAATCAATCATCCAAGCGCTCCAGCACGATCCAAAGCTGGCTTTGGGACGTTCCTGGATTTCGTCGTTGGCGTGTCACAAGATTGGATGCTGGCGACAGCCTCCAGGTGCTGAATTCAGTTGCCTATCCCGAGTACGCCTACGACCATCCTCTGATGGGAGTTGATCTTCTCTGGTTCGGAGCCAAGCAGAAGTTAGTGGCAGTTCTAGATTTCCAGCCCCTTGTTCAAGACAAGGATTACTTAGAACGTTACTTCGATGGGCTGAAGTCACTGAACGCTGAATTTCCGGATCTCAATGGAGAGGAAACCATGCGGTCTTTCGACCCAAATCAGTATTTTTCCTCATGGTTGCTTTTCTGCCGTGGCGGCTCGGAACAGGCCACAACATCACTGCCTCCTGCCTTTAGCGCTTTCCTAAAAGCTTATTGGAACTTGCACGACGAAGCAGTTAAAAACTCATCGTTCATCAATCCTGAAAAAGTAGAGCAACTTCAAAAAAACTACGACATCTACAGCGCCGAGAGAGATCCTGCGCATGGCCTTTTCAGCAGTCATTTTGGCAGTGAATGGTCTGATCGTTTCCTGCACGAATTTCTCTTCCCTGAATCTGCTAAACCATGACTCTCCAGCGCACTAATAGCTCTGATCGGCTCGCAATACCGGGCTGGTCATGGCAGCCTTTTCTTGATGACGCGGTTGCGGCACTCGATTCATTTGAGCCAGAGCCGTACCCAATTGAGCAAGATTTTTTATTCAAGCAGGGACAAATCGGTTCCAAGGCCAAGCCAGTCACCGTGACCACAGCGACATGGGCTTGCCGCACTGAAAAATTCCGGCAAGTTCGTGCTGCGTGTGTGAATGGTGGTGACGCAGCATCGGTGCTGAATTTCGTCATTAATCCATCCTCCAAGTTCGACTTGCCCTTTTTTGGAGGTGATCTCGTCACCCTGCCGGGTGGTCATCTACTTGCACTTGACCTTCAGCCCGCCGATAAAAGTGATGAGCAGCACACGCGGCCGGTTTGGGATCAGTTGATGCCAATTTTTGAGCGATGGCGCGAAAAATTACCTGACGGCGGACCGATCCCCGAGGAAGCCCAGCCCTTCTTCTCTCCTGGCTTTCTCTGGACCCGTCTTCCGCTTGGGGACGAAGGGGCTCACCTGATCGAAAACGTGGTGCGACCTGCTTTCAATGAGTACTTGTCTCTTTATCTGCGGCTTGCGGCCACGGCTGAACCTGTCTCTGACCAGCGCTCTGAGGTTCTCTTCGCTGGTCAACGTCGTTACACCGACTATCGCGCCGAAAAAGACCCGGCCCGCGGAATGTTGACCCGCTTTCACGGCAGTGAGTGGACTGAGGCATACATCCACGAGGTGCTTTTCGATCTTTGAGAAAAGCCTCGCCACTTCCTTGTTGTAGCAAGGGAGTTAAGCATTATGAACAGCTTTCGGGAGCCTCCCGAGCTGTTGGTCAGAATCGCAGGCGACGGGATGGAGGCAATAGCCTCAGCTCATCCCTTTCATGTCTGAGATTCCCCCTCCAGACGTAGTTCACAGGAACAACAACCATGTTCGACGCCTTCACCAAGGTTGTCGCCCAGGCCGATGCCCGGGGACAATTCATCAGCACCAGCGAGATCGATGCTCTCGCAGCCATGGTTTCCGACAGCAACAAGCGTCTGGATGCCGTTAACCGCATTTCCAGCAACGCTTCCAGCATTGTTGCTTCGGCTGCCCGCCAGCTGTTTGCCCAGCAGCCTGCGCTGATTTCACCAGGCGGTAACGCTTACACCTCCCGCCGCATGGCCGCTTGCCTGCGTGACATGGAGATCATCCTGCGTTACGTCACCTACTCCGCTTTCACCGGCGACGCTTCCGTGATGGAAGACCGCTGCCTGAATGGCCTGCGTGAGACCTATCTGGCTCTTGGTACCCCTGGTGCTTCGGTTGCAGCCGGCGTCAACCTGATGAAGGAGGCTGCCCTCTCCATCGTTAACGACAAAGCAGGTATTTCCAATGGCGACTGCGCCTCGTTGAGTAGCGAGATCGGCACCTACTTCGATAAGGCCGCAGCATCCGTCGCCTGATCGACGCGTTAATCCGACGTCTTTCACTTCTCCTATCAACCAATGAAAACCCCTCTTACCGAAGCTGTTGCAGCAGCTGATTCCCAGGGTCGTTTCCTGAGCAACACCGAAGTTCAGGCGGCCTCCGGCCGTTTCAATCGCGCCAAAGCCAGTCTCGAAGCGGCCAAAGCCCTCACGAGTAAAGCCGATTCCTTGGTGAATGGCGCAGCTCAAGCTGTGTACACCAAGTTCCCCTACACCACTCAGATGGCGGGGCCAAATTACTCAGCAACTCCCGAAGGCAAGGCCAAGTGTTCCCGTGACGTGGGCTACTACCTGCGCATGATCACCTACTGCCTGGTCGCTGGTGGTACTGGCCCCATGGACGACTACCTGATTGCCGGTCTGGCCGAAATCAACCGTACTTTTGAGCTCTCCCCTTCCTGGTACGTGGAAGCTCTGAAGCACATCAAGGCGAACCACGGCCTCTCTGGCGACGCTGCCACTGAAGCCAACAGCTACATCGACTACGCCATCAATGCTCTGACCTGATCGGTTAGATCACAATCTGACAGCCCTCCTCATGGAGGGCTTTTTTTTGTTCAAACAGCTTGGGCCAGGATTCTAAAAATGACCCCAACAGAGCAGAACTTTCTCAGCTTGCTTTGCGGCGAATACAGCAATCAGAAGCAAGCATTGGATAACCCGCCTTTCTTTGCACATATTTTCCTGAGATACCGACCTTTAGAACATCTCCAACCCGGGTCTATTTTGTTAGAGCAAAGCTATGCAGTTGACCCAAAGAATCCTTACCGACTACGCATGATCAGAGCAGAGGAACAATCACCTGGAATTATTAAGTTGTGGAACCATACCTTCCGCGAGCCATCAAGATTTGCCAAAGCAACCTTTGACAAAGAATGTCGACAGACCATTCAAGACAGCGACCTGATCTGCCTTGACCAATGTCACTACCAAGTTGAACACAAGAGCGACGGATATCATGGATCGATCGAACCAGGCTGTCAGTGTATGGTTACCCGAAATGGGCAAGAAACAGTCCTGGTCAGCACTTTTCACCTCCAGGAGGACTCATTAAAAACTCTTGACCGTGGTCATGACCCAAAAACGAATGAAAGACTTTGGGGCGCCATTGCAGGAGAATTTCAATTCAGACGAACAAAATCATGGGAAGCAAAGTGGGAGCAAGACATTCATTCATGAGCATAGATACAAAGACCATTTCTTAAGCGCCTGAGACAGTGGGGCAAGCCTATAGAATGCAAAGCAAGTTTTGTTAAACAAAACTACTTTGATTCCAATTGACTCAGTCACAGCCGCTCTTGAAGCCCTCGACCACCAAGATGCGGGTGTGCGTTATCACGGTGCTTGGTGGCTCGGGAAAAACAGATCGGTTGAGGGAGTACCACGATTGGTGGAATGCCTTTTAGACGAAAGGGACAAAACATGTACAGGTGGATACCCCCTAAGAAGGCAAGCAGCAAGATCACTGGGAATGATCAAAGACTCACGCTGTTTACCAGAGCTTCTTAAAACACTAGAAACAGATGACGTGCAATTGCATGAAGCAACACTTAGAGCCCTAATTGAAATCAAGAGTGATCAATGCTCAAGCTCACTCATAAGCTACCTTGAGCGAGACATTCCCAACAAACCAATAGAAGCGCTTATAGAAGCTTTAACAGAGCAAAGACTGTGGGATATTTCAGAAAAGATCCAACCCTTTCTTAAGGATAAATCTGAGAGGATTGTTGGCTCTGCCGCAGCTTTTTTCTACAGCTACACAGGTGATATAACTTATTTAAACAAAGTTATCTCACTTCTTGATCACCAGAATCGCTTCATCAGGCAATCCGCTGCATTCGACCTAGCCCGTATCGGAACAATCAAGGCAACAGATCCAATCCTGACTTCCAGGATCCCCAACAACGTCAAGATGTTTGCCATAAAAGCCATACTCAATAAATCACTCAGCCGAAGCAATCAAGCAGATTCTATTCCAGATAGCGACCTCGCATCAATTCATTCCTCTCTCTTCAAAGCACTTGACAGTCTCGCCAGAGACAACTTTTCGGGGAACCTATTGATTGAGCAAGACAACCAAATTCCAGAAACCTATTCAGGAGACGACTCAATAGAAAGCGATCTACTTTCAGATGCATTCGACAACCTAAGGTCACCATCCTTGACGAGCAGAAAAGCAGGCATAAAACAACTCGTCCGTGGCGCTGATCATTTCAAAATCGATCTTCTTGATCTGTACTTCTCAGAATCGGATCAAGACATCACAATGGGGCTGATCAAGGCCATGGCTGAACTCAAAAATCCCGATTACGCAAACGCACTGATTGATGCCATTGGTGTCGAAATTGGCAATCATTGCCAAGGAAACATTCGACGCGTCGCTGCGTGTGCCCTTGGCGATATCAATTGGAACGCAAAGATTTCGTCGCAATCACTGCATGCCGTTTTCAACAAACTTGAATGGACACTTCATTCACCTGAAGACTGGGGTTTGCGCTACAGCGCATGCTTGGCGCTGGAAGGAATTAGCAATGCCAATTCAATTGAACTTTTAAGTGAAGCCAAAGCAAACGAAACAGATCCAGTCCTCTCTGCACGCCTTGACAAGGCAATACTAAAATCAAAAAATAAGACTTCTATCCATCACATCGAAAACAAAAAAGTTCTCTAAAGCTAATGATGAAAGTATTGTTCGTCTGCCTTGGCAACATCTGCCGCTCTCCAGCAGCCGAAGGCGTGTTTCTGCATCTGCTGCAGGAACGTGGTCTCAGCGATCAGTTCGTGGTGGATTCCGCCGGAACAGGCGGATGGCATGTGGGCAATCCGGCGGACCGACGGATGCAGGGAGCGGCCAACCGCCGCGGCATTCAGCTGCCCAGCCGCGCACGACAGATCAGCCTCGACGATTTCTCGAGTTTCGATCTGGTGCTGACCATGGACGACGACAATCTCACCGCCGTGCAAGGACTGGCCAGGGAAGCTGGCCCAAGGGCGACAGCCACCATCAAACCGATGCTCAGCTACGCCCGCAGCTTCTCTGAAACGGAGGTTCCAGATCCCTATTACGGAGGCGAAGCGGGCTTCGAGCATGTGCTCGACCTGCTCGAGGATGCCTGTTCCAACCTGCTCGACGAACTCAGCCCTCCGGCGTAGGCCATGCCTCCTCGGCGACCCGAGAGCGGAACTCCGTCACCAGGGCGTCGATCACAGCCACAATGCTCATGCCATCGGTGACGAGCTCCACAGCATCCTCTGCCTGCACCAAGGGGGCTTCCTCGCGGGTGCTATCGAGATGGTCCCGTTCGGCGATCTGTGCCTCGAGCTCAGATCGCTCAGGCACCGGGAAACCCCGCTGCTCGAGATCAAGGGCTCGACGCCGGGCGCGCTCGCCCACCGTGGCCGTCAGAAACACCTTTAGATCAGCATCCGGAAAAACAGCCGTGCCGATGTCGCGACCTTCCGCCACCAAGCCACCCTTGGCACCCATCGCCTTCTGCTGTGCCGTCAGCGCTTGCCTCACGCAGCGGTGAGCCGCCACAGCCGAGACCGACGCTGTGACTTCAGGAGAACGAATCGCATCGCTCACGTCCTGCCCATTCACCAACACCTGCTGGCCGCCACCGGGCAGCGACCGCAGCTGAAGATCCAAGACGTTCAAGAGAGCCTCAATGGACGTCGCATCCTGGGGGTCCACACCGTTTTGTTGCACCAACCAGGTCACCGACCGGTACATCGCGCCGGTATCGAGATAGACCAGCCCCAACCGCTCAGCAAAAGCCCGAGTAACGGTGCTTTTCCCGGCACCGGCCGGGCCATCAATGGCAACGAGAGGCTGGCGAGTCATCAGGAAGACATGATCGATCAAACGGGTCGTCCCGCAGCGCACCGCAGCGGCCAGCAGCGAGATGGCGGTTTCAGACCCACAGGGCTGAAGACTGAGGGGATCGACCCTCTCTACATACTCCACCTCAAGCCCTGCATCACACAGGCTCCTGCGGACTGAATCCTTGGGTTCGTTCTGATCAGCACGGCGCAAAGCTGCTGGCAGAGCAGAAGCACGCTCACGATCCGCAGCAGAGAGGTACTGGTTGCGGGAACTCAATGCCAGGCCATCGGCTTCACGAAGCGTGGGAACCCCCTGCACCAACAGGTTCAAATCAAGATCAGCGACCAGCCGGCGCAGAATCACCAGCTGCTGCCAATCCTTTTCACCCAGCCAAAGACATGAGGGCTTCACCAGCTGCAGGAGACGTGCCACGACTGTGACCACACCATCAAAGTGACCTGGACGGGATGCGCCACAGAGATGGGACTGGAGGGCGGCTGGCGCTGACCGGGGCACAGCTGCATTGAGTCCACCGGGGTAGACCGTGTCGACAGTCGGAGCCCAGAGGGCATTGGCGCCACTGCCCTGGGCTAAAACCCGATCCGCCTCAAGAGCGCGGGGGTAGCGGTCAAAATCTTCGGTAGGACCGAATTGGAGTGGGTTGACGAACACACTCACAAGAACAGGACCTTGTTGGCGAGCTCGGCGAATCAGCTGGCCGTGGCCTTCATGCAAACCACCCATGGTGGGCACGAATTGAAGCGGTCCATGGAGGCCAGTCCGGAAGATCTCCAGCTCGGCTTGCGTGGAGAGAACAACAAGGCTCAGCGCAGCACCTCAAGCTTGACTTGGGCAATTCCAGAGGCGGTCAGCCCAAGATCGGAGGCGGCGCCGTGGCCGAGGTCGATCACACGGTGATAAACGAAGGGCCCACGATCATTGATGCGAATAACAGCGCTTCGCCCGTTCCAAAGATTGGTCACACGAACCTTGGTGCCGAAGGGGAGCGTGCGATGGGCCGCCGTCATCGTGCCGGGCTGATAGACCTCGCCATTCGCTGTTCGGTTGCCATAAAAACCGGGGCCATACCAACTGGCTTCTCCGGTGATGACTTTGACGACTTCAGGGACGACCTTCAGCTTGGGCTTGGGGAGCTCCGCTGCAGGGGGTGCATCGACTTGCTTTACCTCTAAAGGGGAGAGCGTTGCCTGCAACTCAGACACCTGGGGCTCGACGACCAAATCGAGGGGATCCAGGGGTTCTGCACCATCAACAGCGAGAAAATCGCTTGCCACCACCGGCAAAAGTGCAGCACTCCCTGAAATCGCTCCGGAGAGCGTGGCCACCGTCAGAAGGACTCGCATGCAGAGCGGCGTGACCAACGAAACTGAACTGAAGTGGCAGTTCTCGAGCGTTGACTGGCCTAATCAAACAGTTGCCTGGGAACCTAAAAAAACCACTCCCGAAAGAAAATGGGGCCCCATCGCCACGACCGTCACAACAACCAAAGCCCGACTGCACCGGCAATCCCCGCACTGACTGGCAGATCAACGCCCAAAAGCAAGCCCCCACTCATAAGCCGGGAATAAAGGGCCGATAAGCAGATCGAATCAGAAGCTGTGCCGGCAGCTCAAGCCGCACAGGCGCCCCGGCATTGCAGGATTATTGCAACGGATTCATTCCATGGATTACAAGAGCGCTGGAGTTGACGTCGAAGCCGGACGTGCGTTCGTGCAGCGCATCAAGGCGTCTGTGGAAGCCACCCACCGACCGGAGGTCATCGGAGGCCTAGGGGGATTTGGGGGGCTGATGCGCCTCCCCAGCGGCCTGCGAAAGCCCCTGCTGGTGTCGGGCACCGATGGCGTCGGAACCAAATTGGAACTGGCCCAAGAGCATGGCAGCCATCACGGCGTGGGCATCGACCTGGTGGCGATGTGCGTCAACGATGTGATCACCTCAGGAGCAGCGCCTCTCTTTTTTCTGGATTACATGGCCACTGGCGCGCTGGCGCCGTCGGCGATGGCTGAGGTTGTGGAGGGAATCGCCGATGGATGCAGGCAAAGCGGCTGTGCCTTGCTCGGTGGAGAAACCGCGGAGATGCCGGGGTTCTATCCCAAGGGGCGCTACGACCTCGCCGGCTTTTGCGTGGCCGTCGTCGAAGAAGACCAACTCATTGACGGCCAGCGCATCCAGCCTGGCGACAGCGTGATCGGTGTGGCCAGCAGCGGCGTGCACAGCAATGGCTTCAGCTTGGTGCGCAAGGTGCTGCAACGCGCCAATGCTGATGCGAGCACCGTCTATGGCGCTGACCAGCGGCCTCTGATCAACGACCTACTGGCAGCCACAACCCTGTATGCCGACCTCGTGCAACATCTGCTGCAGGGCGGATGTGAGCTCCACGGCATGGCCCACATCACAGGCGGGGGACTACCGGAAAACCTGCCGCGGTGCCTGCCAGAAGGCTTATCTGCTCGCATCGACGCCACCAGCTGGACCAGGCCTCCACTCTTCCGCTGGCTTCAGGACGCAGGAGACATTCCCGAACGGGACCTCTGGCACACGTTTAACCTCGGCATCGGTTTCTGTCTGGTTGTGCCGGCAGGGAGCGAAGGCACTGTCATCGATTACTGCCGCGTCAAACAACATCAGGCCTGGGTGATTGGCGACGTGGCGTCCAAGTCCAACGACCCGGGCAACACCCCGGCATTGGAGGGGGTGCCCTCCTGATTGCGTCAGTTTCAGACGGGTTCAAGGCAGCTGAGCACCAGACCGGAAAGGATCGAATAGGCTGCTGCCAAGCACATCGGGATCTTTTCCGATAGCAATGTCAATACATTTATTTTTCAATGCCTTTTGATAAGCCTCAGCGCATCACGCGACGTCGATCGTCTGCAGGACCGGTTCCACCAAGACGCCCTTTAGCTTCCGGACAAGACAGGCAGCAGGGCTATAGGCAGGGTGCAAGGCCGACGTTCCTCACATTGCGAGATCACGGCAAGGTCTTCGTGGCTGACATGCCATACCTCTCAGATGGGCAGTTGGCCCACATCGGGAAAGAAGCCCAAGAGGTTTTGGAAAGCCTTGAGCGGCGGATTCAAGACATGGAGCAGGAGCTCAGTCATGGCCCTCAGGAGCGCGACACCCTGATCAAGGCGTCCACTAAACGCGACGTCACCCGTCGATTCATCCGCGCCATTCAGGATGAGCAGGAGAACCGTCAGAACAACCCTGCTTTAAAGAGCGCTGCAAGCGAATCCCTGCCTCGCACATTTCTGGAGGTCGCCCGGCATCGACTGCCCGGAGCAACCTTCGATTCACTCCTGCAAGAAGCGCTAACCGCCTGCGCACAACAGCAGGAGGCCTCCCCCGCTCCCACTCCCCGGGAAACCTCCGAAGACAAGGTCATTCCGATTCGCACCAACGGAGACAGCCTCCCAGTCGTGGTGAGTCCAGCCCCCGAATCCGCCTCGGAGGCCTGAGCATCTCGCTTAGCGACTCTGGAATGGATTAGCGGGCATCCGCTCGCTGCAACTGCATCGGGCAGCATCCAAACGCTGGCGTTCCTGCGTCGACAAAGACCACTGCAGTGCACCGGCAACATCCCTTGCTTGGTGAGGAGTTCGCAGCCCAGGGATCGGAGTCGTACCCATTGCTCTGCACCAATTCAAGGCGACTTGCACCATCGTTGCCCCATGCTCGATGGCGATGGCATTCATCACACTGCGCAGCTCAAAACTTGCGGGGAGGAGTCGCCGGAACAGACGACGTCTCAACCAGGTTGCGGGAAGCGTCTGCTCAGCCCCGGGAGGACATCCAAGGACGCCAAAGGCCAGAGGGCTGTAAGCCAAAACCTCCACATCCCGGTCCCTGCTGAAGGCAATCAACTCGTGCAGCTGATCATCCCCAGGCGCCAGAAGTGAACACTGAACCTGAACACTGCGCAGGGAAACACCGCGCGCCAACAGACGGCTATGGATCAACTCCAAGCGCTGGGGGCCCAAATTGGAGAGCCCCAGCTCGGAGACCCGGCCACAAAGCACGAGCTCAGCCAAGCCATCGAGAAGGCCTGCCTCTTGCCAAGGCGCATAGCGCGCGGTGCTCCAGTGCAACTGCACCCGCTGGAGCTGCCCTTTGAGACGCTTTCGGCTGGCCTCAAAGGCGGCATCGAATCCTCGACGGCCCCATCTCCAGGGGAAGGGTGCCAACTTTGTCGCGACGGTCAACTGGGATCTACGAAGGGCTGGCAACTCAGCAATGAATTCGCCAAGAAGCTCTTCACTGCGCCCATTCAGCCTCCCCGTGCCATAGGAATCCGCTGTATCCACCAGGTTGAGCCCAGAACTAAGGGCCTGTCGAAACGTATCGCGCAGTCGACCATCGTCCCGCTCGGGGTCGTATCCCCAAACCGCCTTGTTACCCCAGGCCCAGGTGCCAAAACCGATGCCGTTCAACGGGGCGACGCTGCTGCCAGCCATGATCGCCTTCATCCCATCCCGCTGTGTCATGACCGCTTCCCCCCCACAGGAGCCTGCGACATCGCCCGATCAGGCTGTGGAGGGATCGTCTGCCAACGAGGAACGCATCCTCTGCAACCACTGCCGAAGAACCGCCAGCAACGGGATTCGATGCCTGGGCATGTGCGTCGCCGACAGCGATTACTGATGATCCGCCTGTGGCTGGCTTCCCTGCTGCTCGCCGTTCCTGCAACGGCCAATCCAATGCTGACCTTTGGCCGCTTGGAGCACACGCCTTCAAAATGCCGCATCGTTGTCGACGGGCGTCCCTTGGATTGCCAGCGCCTCCAGATCAGTGCGAACGGAAGTAGTGGCCTGCGGCTTCGCTTCATCGGAGACGATGAGGCGACGGGGGGCAGTTTTCAATTGAGCTTCGTGAGCCTTGATAGAGACCAGGGCAGTCCGCTTCTCTGTGACCGCTCCGGCTGCCGCTTGGATCAGCGCAGCTGGAGCGCGAGCCTGCTCAGCACCGCATGGGGCCGCTTTGACGCCAGAGGACTCCCCACGGGCCTGCCAGTGGCACGCACAGCCACTGGCAGCTGTTGGATTGATGCCGAAACCGTCAACTGCGAGAGTCACTCACGCAACATTCCCGCAATGAGAGCGGAGGCTCAACTGTGTCGAGGATTCAAAGGCGGCACCCAGATTCGAACTGGGGATAAAGGATTTGCAATCCTCTGCCTTACCACTTGGCCATGCCGCCGCTGGGGAACAGCCGCTCCCATCAGGGGATCGTATCAGCCATGCCCCTGGCTCTCTGCTGTTTCTCTGCAACGGCCACGGAGAAGACCTGATCACCCTGCGGATCATCCAGGCCCTCCATCGACGTGCTCCCCGACTTTCCCTATCCGTGCTTCCTCTGGTGGGAACGGGCCGTGTTTTTGATGCTGCAGTTCAGCAGGGATGGTTAACGCGCATGGGGCCGAAAGCGGCTCTACCAAGCGGTGGATTCAGCAACCAAAGCCTGCGGGGACTGCTGACGGACCTCAGCGCTGGTCTTCCAACCCTGAGCTGGACCCAGTGGCGTCTCGTGCGTCGCCTGGGTCATAAACACCAACCCATCGTTGCCGTCGGCGATCTGCTGCCGCTGCTGATGGCCTGGAGCAGTGGCTCCCCTTTCGGTTTCATCGGCACCCCCAAGAGCGACTACACCTGGCGCAGCGGGCCCGGACGGTCAAGAAGCGATTGCTATCACCGGCTCAAAGGCAGTGAGTGGGATCCCTGGGAATGGCGCTTGATGCGCTCGCGGCGCTGTCGACTGGTGGCCATGCGTGATCGGCTCACGGCCCGTGGCCTGCAACGCAAAGGAGTGGATGCGCTAGCGCCGGGCAATCCGATGATGGATGGCCTTCGGATCCAACCCCTGCCATCAGCCCTGGAACGCTGCCGCCGGGTGCTTCTGCTCTGCGGCAGTCGCATGCCGGAAGCCCAGCGCAACCTGCAGCGATTGATGCGCAGCGCCATGGCCCTGCCCGGCCGTGTCCCAATGGCACTGCTCGTGGCGGTGGGCGCCCAACCCGATGCAGCAGCCCTGAATGACAGTCTTGAACAGCTGGGTTTTCGACGGAGCCTTCCTCCTTCGGATCAACTGCATGCCGAAGCGTGCTGGGTAAAAGGAGCTTGCCTCGTGCTGATCGGTCGAGGTTGCTTTGATCAGTGGGCCGGCTGGGCGGAAGCCGGCATTGCAACGGCCGGAACGGCAACAGAACAATTGGTGGGTCTGGGCATTCCAGCCCTGTCCCTGCCTGGAGCAGGGCCGCAATTCAAGCCAGGCTTCGCCCGCCGCCAAAGTCGTCTCCTAGGCGGAGCTGTTCGTCCATGTTCTGGCGAAGCCGAGCTCACCGCGCGACTGGAACAACTGCTAAAAGACCCCGCAATACGAACAGAATTGGGACGTATCGGTGCTCAGCGGATGGGACCTGCAGGAGGGAGCGATCAGCTGGCACGCTTAATCCTGGATCGCTTCAACGGATACTGAAGACCCTCGGTTGGATGCGATGGCTGCGATTCAAGACCCCACCCTCGTCAAACTTTGCGCTCAGCTGGCGAGTCGATTGAGCATCAGCCTCGCCAGCGCCCGTCGCCAGGTCGAGCAAGCTGCGGCCCGTGAAGGTCATCGCGATGTGCGGGGGCGACGGGCGACCGCAGAATCCATGCTGGCCGCCCTCGACAACGACAACGGTGATCACGCCCGTCAGCTGAACACGTTGTTGGAGCACAGCGAAGGAGATGGCAATTTCATGCTTGAAGACTGACTTCAGTGCTCAAAGATCTGGTGAAAACGCTGCCGGTCCAACTCGGCAACCACCGGAACGCATTGAAAACAGCGCTGAGCCAGATCCCAGCGCCCTTCCCGTCGCAGCATCTGTTCCAAACGCTCCCGGGCCGGCAAGAGATATCGGACGTCGTTAGCGGCATAGGCCAGCTGAGCATCCGTGAGTTCGTCCACACGGCCCCAATCACTGCTCTGGGCGCCCTTATCAAGCTCAACACCCACCAATTCCATCACCAGATCCTTGAGACCGTGGCGGGGGGTGTAAGTCCGCCCGAGCCGACTCCCGACCTTGGTGCAGAAGACAGGATCCACCGCAATCCCCAGACCGGCGGCGAGAGCTGCCACATCAAACCGTGCGAAGTGAAACACCTTCTCCACAGTGGAAGCCTCAAACAGGCGCTTCAGGTTGGGCGCCTCGGTCTGGCCCAAGCCAATGCGGACGCAGGCGACACGGTCTTCTGCGTCCGCAATTTGAACCAGACAAAGCCGGTCACGGCCATGGATCAGTCCCATCGCTTCGGTATCGACCGCAAGCCGCGGGCACTGCAAATAGCGCTCCGTCCAAGCTGCATCGAGATCGCGATCAAAGACGGCGAATTCCGCAGGGGACGAGGACTGCTCAGCCATGGCTTCAAGGATGGATATGGCCAGTGTGGCCAACCGCCTCTACAGCAAGTCTCAAGACTCTCCTCTTGAATCTCGAAATGAGATCGCATTTGATTGGGGGAGTTATTCCTCGCCTGTGTTCTCCCGCAGAAAGCCATCGCGCACCTGCCTGGCAGACATCGAGCAGTACTTCCACCAGCCACCGCCACAATTTCTCGACCTGGAATTGGCTGTCTGCTGGATCCTTGAGTGCCTGCTCAAAGACGACAACTATCCCTCCGGGCTCCTGCAGAAATTGATCCAGGAAGAGCCACAACTGCGGCTCTCTGAAACCGTGCTGCAACAGGCTCTGGATTTTCTCGAGCAACAGGGCTCAATTAGCAGCTACACCCAACGCTGCCCGAGTCGTGGACGACCACGGCGCATGCTGCATCTTCAATCGGATGCCCGCAATGAAGCCGAGCGACTCATGGCCCCCTGGCGCAGCTGGCTGGACGCACACCGATTCGCGTTGAACTAAGCGATTCAGCCTGCGCAAGGCTTAAAAAGGTTCATCACGATCGGGACGCCATGCCTGCAGGATTCCAATCCACTCTCCTGCTGACCGTTCTGCTGGCGATTGGTCTGGTGTTCTTCCTGCGGGCAGCAAGCAAAGACCGAACCACTGTTGTGGATGTGATGTCTCCCCAACCGCCCTTGACCGTTCTCGACGGTCTAAGCGCTTGGCTGGAGGCTCGCGGTTGGAGCCGAGATGGCGGAGATGCAGAGCGGCAGGTGCTCCGCTTTAAGGGGAAGGTGGCATCCAGCCAACCCCTGGCCGTCCTGCTGTCCCTACTGGCTGCCATCGGCTCCGCTTGCTTCGCCCTGGTTCTGCGTCAGCTGTCACCACAACTGCACTGGTGGCCCCTGCTGTTGATTGGCTTCGGACCTATGGCTGGAGCTCTTTACACACGGCGGGCGGCACGCACAGAAGCCTTAGAACTGCAGCTGCTGCCTCCTCCAGAGGGAGAAGGCAGCGCCATTCGCTTGCGGGCCCATCGCGATGAATTAATCGCGATCGAACTGGAACTGGCCGAGACCCTTGAACTCGCCAGTGATGGATCCCTGCTCTCCTCCCCCATCTGAACCATGCGTCTGCCGGCCTGGATTCAACGGCGTCGCTTTGCCACAGGCCTTGCCATCACAGGGCTGTCTCTGGTGACGCTCGCCATGACCAAGGCTGCTGAACAGCGCAATTGGCTGAGCGCACCCGGGTTGACAGAGAAACCAGCAAAGCAACTAGCGCCGGCACCGCCAGCGCCAGAACCCTGCCCCGCGCCGGCCACCCCAGACCCATTGCTGGGCCCACGCACGAAGGAATCCGGGAGCTGGGTCGGTAGCAGCCCTGTTCAAACCAACTTGCCGATCGTCGTCATGGCAGGACACGCCGACTCCCAGGGCACCGCCAGTCCCGGAACACCGGGTTATGCCGTGGATCAGCAAAACCGTCCGCCGATGCAACCGGGCATTCGGGATGAGCTGTTCTGGAACCGCGAGGTTCAGGCTGCTGTTGTCAGCCAAGGCAAAGCACGTGGGTTGAACATCCGGTCTTACACCCCTCCCTCAATCACCATCGCGAACGACAACGACCCTGCCACCAACTGGTCGAAAGCCAAAGTGTTTTCCGAACGCGGGGAATATGTACTAGAGATCCATTTCGACGCCTACCGGCCCCATGGCTTCGGCTCAGGCCTGATTCCCGTGCTCGCGAACGTGCGTGCACTCAATGTCGTCGATGAAAGCTTGGCCAAGGCCTTTGGACGATTCCCACGGAATTTTCGAGGAGGCCTTGGAGGTCCAAGGCGCGGCATCGGGATTCTTGAAATCGCCATGCTTGAACCCCCCCTTGAAACGAAGCTCAGGGATACGAGCACAAGGGAGCAAACCGTGAATTGCCTAGCCGAGCGCGTGGTGAACGCGCTCGTTCAGGGCGTCAGTTAGTTGATCGCTCCATGGGGGCGGCAGCGGTCGTCGAGGCTGGAATCCCCAAACCAATCCTGAGGCTTGGTGAACAGCTCAGTCAGCAGGGCCTCCCTTGATCCGGCCTCTGCGGTGTAGCCATACTCCCAGCGCACGAGCGGAGGCAGAGACATCAGGATCGACTCCGTACGCCCATTGGTCTGCAATCCGAAAATCGTGCCGCGATCCCAGACCAGGTTGAATTCCACGTACCTGCCACGGCGATAGAGCTGGAACTCTCTCTCGCGGTCGCCATAAGCCATCGGGTGACGCTTCTCAACGATGGGTGCATAGGAGGGCAAGAAGGCTCTGCCGTTGGCCTGGCCGAGCGAGAACAGCTGCTCCCAGCTCAATGGCCTGGCCCCCAAACGTGCAGACACCTGAGCGGCTGGGCCCGCCGGGTCCTGTCCCTTGTAAAGCGTGCCGTTGGCGTCTTGATAGTCGTAAAAAATGCCGCCGACGCCGCGGGTCTCACCACGGTGCTTCAAAAAGAAGTACTCATCGCACCAGGGCTTGAAGACCTTGTGCAGATCCGGATGAACCGAATCACAGGCCGCCTGATGGGTGCGATGAAAATGGCGTGCATCTTCAAGAAAGGGGTAATAGGGGGTCAGGTCGGCGCCCCCTCCAAACCACCACACCGGGCCAGCTTCGAAGTAGCGGTAATTAAGGTGAACCGTCGGGATGTAGGGGTTGCGCGGATGCAGCACCATCGACGTTCCCGTGGCGAACCAGGGATGACCCTTGGCCTCCGGACGCTGCTTGAGGATGGATGGGGGCAGTTCTTCCCCTTGAACCTCTGAGAAATTCACGCCGCCTTGTTCAAAGACGCGGCCCTCACGCATCACCCGGGAGCGGCCACCACCCCCTTCAGGCCGTACCCAACTTTCCTCTGCAAAGCGGCCTTCACCATCGAGAGCTTCCAGGCCAGAGCAGATCTCGTCTTGAAGCCCCATCACCATTGCCCGAGCCCGATCTCTGGAGTCGCTGGGAGGAAGCTCGAGGGTGGAGTTGCTGACACCCACGTCCTGGCGTCCGAGGACGCGGCGAATCAGGGAGCGGACCATGTGTCAGAGACTGAAGACATCGAAACCTAACCAAGTCACCCCAGGCCTGGACAAGCATCCGTGAGGGACTGTCACGGGCGACGCCCCTAGGATCCGGCTTGCCCTAATGAAACCGATGAACCCGGTTGAGCAGGCCAACCACGCCCTCCAGCAAGTCAAAGATGCCGGCAGTGGCAAATCGGCACTGGAGCTCGGCTGGATCGAACAAATCCGCATTAGCCCGCCGCGGGCCGTGTTTCGCCTCAGCCTTCCCGGCTTCGCCCAAGAGCAGAGAGACCGAATCGTGACCGAGGCACGGGAAACTCTGCTGAGCATCGACGGCATCGACGACGTCCAGATTGAGATCGGCCAACCACCGAGCCAGGGGGGGATTGGCCAAGCAGGCCACGGACAGCCGGCTGAACGGCAGTCGATCCCAGGAGTGCGCCAGGTGATTGCTGTGAGCAGCGGCAAGGGAGGCGTCGGCAAGAGCACCGTGGCCGTCAATCTGGCCTGCGCACTCGCCCAGACCGGCCTGCGGGTTGGGCTCCTGGACGCCGATATCTACGGACCCAACGCACCAACCATGCTGGGTGTGGCTGATCAAACGCCGGAGGTGCAGGGAAGCGGAGATCAGCAGCGGATTGTCCCGATCGAAACCTGCGGAATCGCCATGGTGTCCATGGGTCTGCTGATCGATGATCACCAGCCCGTGATCTGGCGTGGCCCGATGCTGAACGGCATCATTCGTCAGTTTCTCTACCAGGCCGAATGGGGTGAGAGGGACGTTCTTGTCGTCGACCTGCCGCCGGGCACCGGTGATGCGCAGTTGTCCCTGGCCCAGGCAGTTCCGATGGCAGGAGTTGTGATCGTGACCACACCGCAGCAGGTATCACTGCAAGATGCGCGAAGGGGTCTTGCCATGTTCCGGCAGATGGGCATTCCCGTCCTCGGCGTGGTGGAGAACATGAGCGCCTTCATTCCTCCGGATCGTCCCGACTGCCGTTATGCCCTCTTCGGCAGTGGCGGCGGAGCCCAACTCGCCTCCGACTACGACGTTCCTCTTCTGGCCCAAATTCCGATGGAAATGCCTGTTCAGGAAGGTGGAGACACAGGACGGCCGATCGTGATCAATC
>Ga0189289_10169_pt1 | contig 63051 bp, 61 predicted proteins | sample UW106minimetaG_FD_130313 | JGI IMG/M metagenome (GOLD analysis project Ga0189289, IMG submission 130313) | Marine microbial communities from the Costa Rica Dome - UW106 mini metaG | ecosystem: Environmental > Aquatic > Marine > Oceanic > Photic zone | place: Costa Rica: the Eastern Pacific...
AAGAAGGGCTCAAGACGCGCCATCTGCGCGTCCGTCAACCAGAAAAGATCAGACATGTTCACCGCTCGTTTTCAAACCGTGAATCATGCCATTAGACGGAAATCAATGGGTCCTGACCCTAGCACAGTTTCAATTTGCCTTTAGTTGGCATATGGCGATGCCACAGAGTGGTTATACTTTGAAAAGTAGTTTTTGATCTGTTGCCGGCACTTGTAGGTTTCGTTATTTTGGTCACTCTTTTGCTTTCATTCAAACTCCGGTAGCATGAGCGCGAAGCCAGCTCGCCAATTCCGTGACAGTCGTTTCTCCCTTAAGTGCCCAAGGCGATACCGGTCATTTGAATGTCGGCGGGTGTTTCTTCGGCTTTGGCTTCTCTGTTCTCTCTGTTGACCAGGATCAGCTAGGCAACAAATTTTGCTTTATGTCAGATACTGAGTTTCGCGGGTTGCTCGCTCGGGGCAGAGGACGCGGCTGGAGGGCGCAAATGAATGCCTTGGTTCGGCAAAAACCTTCTCCGCAAATTTGTTACTTTCCCCAACATTTTGGTGACGTTAATGCGAAGTAATGGGGGTAGCGCTCATTTTTTGTTTTCGGATCACGACAATTGGAACCACTTGATCGTTTAAAAAGTAGTTAAAGAAACTGACCTTCTGCGAAGCAGTCGACTTAATTTAAATAGTTTGAAATCGCGCTCGTGTCATTTGCATGGGGCGGGCTAGCGATTGCCAAAATCCTCAAGGATCAACAGCTTTTAGCCAGTCCGCTTCAAGGCAAGGTCTTAGCGCGGCGCAAAACTGACAGAGAACAATAACCGCCCTTCGACCTAGTGATCGAGGGATACAGGTTGTGAAGAAAAACGATAACGCGGGACTAGCCCGCGAACAGAGAAATTGTGCTCGTTCGGGAGAACTTCAAGAAGCTCCGAAGCAAGACGCAAAGACTGAGTTTGTGAAGTGCATCTCTGGGCACGAAGTGTTGCCCAATAGAGGTCTGCGCGAAGTTGGGAAGTTTACTGAGTATAATGGCGGGTTTCGGTTCGGTGCTGGTTCTGTAGATTATCGAGAGATGTCCGCCAAAATCGCGCGAATGGGTGAGCGAACCGGTCACAATTTCTGTCGATCTGGAAAAAAACTTTCGGCACAGTTCTTGCTGGGTCTGCCGGACAACGAGTTTTTCGGCATTTGCTATCCGGCCTATAAACACGACAAGCGCCTGCCATCGGTCGCAATGGTTGATGCAACCCAAACTGCAGCCAATCTCCAATACCACTATGAAGCAAAAGTACTTGGACACTCTCAACTGGTCGCACTGACGCTTCCCGCGCTCGAAAGCAGGACTTCGATTGAAGGCTACCAGATTGGTTTGGACGTTGCTTTCAAGCGGATAAACAAACTTAAGCGGTCAATAAAGAAGGCCTGCCTTGGCGACTTTTTGTATGTTCAGCTTGAAGATCCGTTTGATGCAAAAAGTGAAACCTTTTACCTTCATTTCCACGTTTTTCTGTCTTTGGAGAATGGTGATGCCAATCGGCGAAAGTTGCTGGAGTTTCTTAAGTACAACACGCCTTGGCTTGATAGCACAGCCGGTATTTGTCTGAAGCGAGTGGGAACGGCGGATGTTGCCAAGTCTATCAGGTACGGCACTAAGCCCTCTACCACAGCGTATCAAATTGCCGCTTCTGGCAACGAGACTGTTTTTGCTGAGTATCTGAAGGCAACTGCGGGAAAACGTACGACCCGGACAGAAGGGCACTTAAAGGAAACCCTCCAAGATCTCAAACAACAAGGGCGTCGTACTAAGTTCTATCAATGTGGCAACACAGGTCGGCTGTCTGTTGGGTTGGTTCAGAAGGTTGGAAAAACTGGACAGGAACAAACTAGCCTCGAAAAGCGAAAGGCAACCTTGGGAAGCGCGCAGTCGCCGACACCGAAGTCAAAGAGTAACATTTTTTGCGGTTCTGGCCGCCCCGTGCCTTCGCCGGATGGTAGGCTAAGAGCGTTTGGGATCGTGCAGAACTTCTGCTTGGGTGCCTTCGACATTGAAGCGGGTAAGGGGAAGTCTGGTAGCTTGTTTGAAGCTAACAGGTCAGCAAGGAGAGCGTGGGAGATAAACACTCAAACACAGTTTGATGTCCGGGCGTTTCTTGCCCCAATAGCTAAAGACCTGAACCGGCTTCTCGCAGGCAACGAGGTACAGAGTTACACGATAATAGCGTCACCGGGAATTATAAAAGTTCTTGGGGAGCTAAAGGAAAACAGTGCTCAGAAACCCAACAAAGGTAAATCCGGAAGTAACTGGAGCAGTGTTTGGACAAGAATTCGAAGAATGTTGAGAGATCGAGCGTCAGTTTTTGTGGATCTAGTCAGTTGGCTTAGGGACCTGAAGGGAGAAACTTGACGGCAGGAATTGCGATATCTCCTGAAATACAATAGTGTTGAACCTATGCACAACTCATTGTCCCTTACTCAACTGATATGAACGGCAATCTTTGCTGATCTAATTCAATTGAAATGCGGGTGCCGTCTCCCAAGAGCGTTTTTAGGAAGAGGTGCCCTGCGAAGACAATGCAAGGTGCAATGATGCTGCAACTGGTGCCGCTACTAAACAATCTCCGTCTATTCGACACTGATGACGATAGCATTGAACGTCGCTTCAAAAACCATCTCGAGAGAATTCGTCTCGACAAGTTTTCAGGGGAAGAAGACAGTTGGGAACTTGTCAAACTGACACCCAAAGACAGGAAGAAAATCAAACGGAGGGCAGACAGGATTATCGAAGCTCGAAGCAAGTTTTCTCGAGGAACTCATTTAACGAATACTGACAAAAAACTATTGAAACCGGCTATGGACGGGGTGCGTCTGTTGGGGCCAAGGCTAGAGCATGAAGTAGACGAAATCGCATCCACTTTATACCAGGAAATGCCTTGGCTTCAGCAAGCAATCAATGAAATCTGGTTGGACATGCGCCATAGCGTCGGCTTTGGTGAAGGTGGTCTAAAGCTAAAGCCTACTCTCCTGGTCGGTGGGGCAGGTTTAGGAAAAACGCATCTGGTTCGTCGACTGGCAGATTTGTGTGGTCTCCCCACAGTTCATGTGGATGGCGGAGCTGGAAGCGAAGGTTTTCCTATCGCAGGTCTTACACGCGGCTGGGGAGGTGCTGAATGTGGTCGCCCTTTAAAAACTATGCTGTCATCGAAAGTTGCCAATCCTGTTGTTGTCATCGATGAGATTGATAAAGCCGGTACGTCTTTTGGAACTAGCGGTACAAGTACTTCGATGCACGCGTCGTTGCTCGGACTTCTGGAGCCTGTTTCTGCGGTTGATTGGCCGTGTCCGTATTATCAGCTCAGTTGTGACATGAGCAGGATCAACTGGCTGATGACCGCAAACGACGTAGGCAGGATCCCAGGGCTGCTTCTGTCGCGACTACGTATCATCCACGTAAATCAGCCTAGCACGACGCAAATGGCCTTTTTCCTTGAGAAGGAGGTATTTCGGAGAAAATTGCCCGAAAGCTGTTTGGACACTCTGAAAAAGATCGCAGACAAGGCAAACGACTCAGGGACGCTGAGCGTTCGACTTATGGTGAGGTTGTTAGACGAGTTGCAACGTTTTGAGGCTCTTCCGATCCGACACTGAAAATGAGGGACACTTTTTCTATAGCTGTTGTTAAGCTGAGACGGCGGGGTTGTAACTTTTGTATAGATGTATGTTTGCAGGCCAATGCGGACATCCTGGGCTACACACTGGTCGGGCGGAAATAAGTAGTTAGTCGAACACACGCTCCGTTGCATCTACCTCATGAAGCATCTACATCAGGTTGTACTGCCGCAATTCATAGGTGCTAGATATTGACCTTGCTTTTTGAACATTGGCGTGAACTTCTTCGCTCAGTTTTGGGTTCGTTCGCCGCGATTTTCCTACTGCTCGAAGCAATTGAAGTGCTGGACTTAGGCAATTTCAGCCTGTGCCCCATTCAATTCATCGCAATTGTATTGGTTCCCGGCACATTGGTGTTTCTGGTGGACGGGTTCTGGGTCGGTGGTTATCTAAAACCTGAAGTTGAGATACCAAACAGCGTAAACGACACCAAAATCAAAGTAAAATTCGGTGACATTTTCGATCAGGAAGGTTGGAAAGCAATTGCAGTAAACGACTTTTTTGATAGCCGAGTTGACGAGGACCTGGTGTCATCGAAGTCCCTGCATGGGTATGTTCTCAACACTTATTGGAAAGGCAACCGCGCCGATTGGACCAAACAAGTGGCTTCATCTTTAAACGGGCTAGAGGCCACACTAGAGACCCGTTCTAAGGGCAAAGGTAACAGGAGTCGTTATCCCATTGGCACCACCGCCCGAGCAGTTTCGGGCGAGCAAAAGTTCCTTTTCGTATCCTTGGGTGAGACAGACCTGTCAAATAATGAAACATCAGCAAACGCTGAAATGTTGATTAGCGCAGTTCGTGGATTGACCGCCGAAGCCCGAGCCGCATGCTCGATGGACCCATTGGCCATACCTTTGATGGGCACAGGATTGGCGAGAATTGACACAAAAGAATCCGTCATACTCGATTTGATCATAACGGCAGTCTTGGAAGAAAGCCGAAACGGACTAGTCACGGGTGAGATAAATATTGTTCTCCCGGACCGACTCAAAAAGAAGATCAACTTAAAGAACAGCGTAAGGAACTGGAGCCATGGTAAATAGAACTGGAACCTATTTTGCCTTTGATGGTCTAGGAGAAACAGACCCAACTAAATCGGACTTTAAATACTACGCGACGGTTCAAGGCTGGGATGCCGCCAAGGGCATCGATTTTAAGTTCGTAAACAGCCACGACAAGGCTAGTTCTGTACGCGACACCAGCAAGATAGAAACACTCAGGACTAGCATCCGCGCAAGGCTTGCTGCGTCCAAGAACATGGTAGTGATTATTTCTTCCGACACTCGGAAATCTGGAAGCATGCTGTCATATGAAATCGAAAAAGCAGTGGATCACTACGAAATTCCGTTGATCATCGCGTATACAGGATACAACTCAATCCTGAACACCAAGTCTCATTCCGATGAGTGGCCTATTGCTCTTAAGACCAGGCTAGACAACTCCACCGCAAACGCAATCCACGTGCCTTTTCGCAAGGATGCTATTATGGACGCTATCGGACAGTTTACAGTGAACAGCGGGAAACTGACCGGTCCTCACAACTACTATAGTCGCGACACACAAGTGGACTGGGGCTATATTAAGTAGCTTAAAAATGAGGTTCGTTTTCAAAGGGACAAACGAACGCTGTTTGGAAAGCCGCTCTGCTTTGCAAATTCTGCTTACTGCGCACAGCTGCCACTTACGAAATCGGGTGAGCATTTTTCGGTGCTCGATCTTGATCAATTGATCAACTCTAAAGGGGAGTAGATCAAGCAAGGTCTTGTTGCGCGTCCAAAATGGGTCGACCCTAGCACTTCACTCGCAGAGTTTCCAAAGTCCTATCTCAAGTGTCCAATTTGAGTGGGTTTCAATCTAGTTTAACATTTTCCGTCTAAGTTCTTGAGGTAAATTGAACAAAGGCATTTTGATGAGCAGAAAGATCGGTTACCGCCGCGTAAGTAGCGCCGAACAAAATCTTGAACGACAAGAAATAGGCTATTGCGACAGGGTTTTTGAGGAGAAGCTTTCAGGCAGTTCTCTTAACCGTCCCGCCCTAGAGAAAATGCTTGAGTTTCTTTGGGAGGGAGACGAAGTCCACGTCTGGTCAATCGACAGATTGGCGCGATCAATGTCGGACCTCTTACATATCGTTCAAGAGATCAGAAATGCAGGTGCAAGCCTGTACTTCATCAGCGAAAATTTGAACTTCTCAGTGAAATCTGATGAGGATGATGCGGCTGCTGTACTTCAAATGCACTTGCTGGGTGCGTTTGCGGAATTCGAACGTTCTATCATCCGGAAAAGGCAACGCGAAGGGATCGAGAGGGCAAAAGCGGCTGGGAAATATAAGGGCAGGGCGCCTTCGGTAAGTCGGCAAGACGTTCAGCGCCGTTTAGAGCTAAGGCTACCTGTTTCCCAGATTGCTCGAGAGATGAAGATTTCGCGTTCAACTGTTTACGCGATTGCCAAAGAGCTTAAGTTTACGATGCGGCCTGGTATGCAGCCACCAGAGGGCACGTAGGCGAGGAAACCAAGTTAATGCCCTGTTTAGCTACGTTTGTAATTTCCGAAATCTGTACAACTTATGTGGGGACGGCACACAGCCGACACCCGAGGGATACTAACGTGAGCTTCATCCGCATGCAGCAAGCTGGCCAATTGGCAGGCACTACCAAGAACCCAATCATGCGAGCGATCAAAAAGGGAAAGATTGACGCTGAAAAGGATAACCTTGGGCATTGGAAGATCGATGAAACATCCTTCTACCGTTGGCTGTCCAGTAGGAAGTTGAGTGAAAAATCTTCCGCCAGCGGCCTTGCGCGTACCAAAGACGCTCAATGCGTTCACGACGCGGTCTATTCTTCAAGATCTATGGAACTGGTCTCAACTGTAATTATGGAATTACTACGAAAGCTGGACGTGGCGGAGTTGCAGGTTTGGGAGCACGTTTTGATGCAAAAGGCTCCCACGCGCCCTTTCCAATTGTCAATTATTGCAATGATAGTCGAGCAAAAGCAGACGCTGCACGCTCTGAGAGCGTCCCTATCCTTGATATGCTCTCCGCCCGAAGGGAATGGCACTGGGGTGTCATGCGCGGCACTTAAATGTGGCTCTGGCGGAATATTTTCTCAAAGCTAGTCAAGCTGGAGTTTGCCGCATTTGATACACACACCCATTAGTCGCTTCCGGACCAAACCTACCGTCAGGATGCTGCAATGCAGCCCTGTAAACCGGACTTTGGCTGCGATTGCAAAGTCAAGGTTCGAGCGAACTCACGGTCTCCAGGACCAAGCGCTAATTCGCTGCGGTCAGCTATATGGCGGCTTGCGGTTGTGATCCCAAAATAGGAGTGCCAAAAGCGGCTCGCCCGAGTTGCTTGACGTACATAGTCGGCCCATTTCGAGCTAGGGGAACAGTGCCGAAAAAACAGATTTAGCAAGGTCGTAGGTCGCGCCTAACGCGACAGTTGATAGTACAGCGCCCGCAACCGCTCGATGTATGAACGCTCCTACTCTACTCCGTTTGTAATACTCCATCGGCGGAAACAGCCACCGAACATACTGAAAAATGAACCGTGCAAGAAGCAGCGACAACAAAACACCATAGATTCCCAACACAACGTTTAGAAACACGGATTGGTCGCGCAGCCAGTTCGAAAGCGGTCCACCTTGCTTGTAGAACAACCAAATCATCGCAGGAAGGAAAGCAAGATAAACGAGGTAATCGTAAGCCCCTGAACCGTGGATGATCGGGCGGTTCGCTTTGTGTTTTTGGAAAAACTCCTCGATTTTTTGTGTCGTCGCGATCACCCAAGCCTCATTGCGCCCTTCAACATTGATTACGCTGCGGTTATCGGTCGGATTGGATGGAAGTGTTTGGAAGTCAATTTTCAATGACGGCTTCTCAAATCCGAGAAATACCTCGACGGTATTAAGAGGACGAAAATTCGCTGCACGTTCTGTAAACGATGCGTTTGACAAGAAGATACTAGTCAGTTCGTCGGGAAAATTTCTATCATCCGTGTTGGGAACACCTTGACCCTGCACGGAGTCGCCATTCTGTGCCTTGTAGTTGTACTCGACTGGGATAAGTTCATTCACGCGTTGGCGCGCATGATCCGCACTGTCAAACCCAGTTAGGTCCAACTGCGCGAACTCAAGTTCCTTAGCGTGTTCATTCGCCTCACAAATGAGCTCGGAGAATTCCTTTAGGTCGTGGGCTGAAAGTACGAGGTTCGTCGGGTGCAGGTCGCGCCTGTAAAGTGGCACTTGCACAGGTTCAGCTGCCTGTACGTGTTGTTGTGGCACCTGTTCCTCAACCAACTCGGGTAAGTTATCTCCGCTTTCCATAATTCCACTGCCTCATCAACCGGTCGTGATCCAGTCGCCAAAGGTGCCGGGGACGTCCTTTCGCCACAAATTGTCTGAATCCATCACAACATAAGGTAGAGCGCTTGAAGTTAAAACATCCATATAGCGGACACGAGCAATCTCATGGCATGGATTGGGCGTAGATCTCTGCCTTTTGCCATAAGCTTAGGTCAAGTCAACTTGGGCAACCGGAGTGGCTGAACAAACCCTTGAATATGCTTTGGGCGAGAATAGTGCTCTGCAAGGTACGACAGCACACGCCAGTTCAAATCGACTGCCCAACTTGTCTTGGCATTTGTGAAGACACGATCCTCGTCGCGGTGAACGTTCGGAATGTTCACGTGCGACTGGATATGGATTTTGTTCCGGTATTTTCGGAGCGTGTGCAGATCGTCATAAATGTCGGCCCCCATCCCATCTAAGATGCTGTATTTTCGTAGGTTGTCGATGACCACAGCAAATTTGTCGATTTGCTTTTCTTCAATCTCTTGCCGATCTTCTTCCGACACATTCGGAACGCCTTCGAGATTATAGTTTTGCGCCCGGTAGAATATTTGAATTGCCGCAACCTCAATCAATGAGGCCGCTTGAAGAAGAATAGGCTTGTTGAACTTACTGTCTTCGTTCGCTTCTACCAAGTCACACAGAAGCGTAGAGTTGTAACCAGCATTGTCGCCAGCCTTAAAATCCCCGAAGATGTTACATTCGAGTTTATCTAGTTCGAAAGGCATCAATTCAATCCATTTTCAGCAAGGTCAAGCACGCGGAATTGAGCAACTCTTTCAGGCCAAAACTGGCGGATGTCTGTGGTGCAAGAGATACCCAATCCATTTATAAAGCCGTTGTAAGTGGAGACTTGAGCGACGTCTATGTCGGCATACGTTGTTAGGTGCTAGATAGCTTGTAAATGCAGCGAATGATCGTAATCCGCCTATCCTGACTGAGGCTGTTCGCGGCGTAAACGACAGAAATCGGCAGGATGCTGACTTTCCAAAGTCGAATACTGGATGGCAACAAAGCGCGAAAAGGGCCAATTCGCTGCGGCTGCACCAATATTGGCTTTCGACAGAACACTTATTGCTGGGTGCCAAATCCTACATGTCGAAAACGGTCATCTTCGTTTGTGTCAGAAACGTATGCTAGACTTCCTGTCTGAACTTCGCGCTGCAATCAAGAATGTATGCCTTTCGTAGCCTCAAGTTTTTGTCGACCGGCAGGTCACAAAATCCCCAAAACTCCTCAAGGTCCTGGAAGTTGAAAGGATTGGTCAAATACGCATGCAAAAGCGGCGCAACAAATTGCTTCATCTGAAATGCCAAGCCTTCATGGTTATCCTCTTTCAAGGGCCGGCCATGAGATATCAAGTTCCGTCTATGCATTAGGTGTAGACCGATTTGGTACTGCTCATCGCGATTCTCAAAAAACCAAGCAGCCCTTTTGACCAAGACTTCACTTTTTTCTTTTGAATGTCCGCCAATAGCCTCTAGCAATCTCCATCCATCTAGAAATGAAGACTCCAAATCATACTGAGCAAATGCCGCGTAGTGACGCGCCAGCGACAATTCGGCACTTTCACGCCATGGCAATTTCCTGAGCCTTAGTCGCACTCTTTCCACTTGTTGTTTGATCCTCTCGACGTCTTCAGGTTTGCGAGTCTTCTCTGTCAAGTGTTCAGCCCAACGGTTGTACCAATAAATGTCGGCACTAAGTGCGCCCGAGCCATCGTGAACCGTCATATGGGGCGCAAGTAAGATTGTGTTTATCGGCTTGTCTGGTTCGCTCGTGAAAATGAATTTGCCCCTGGATGAGATTAGAGAGTAGAGACCAATTTCTTTGGAAATCGCTTCCTCAGCTTTTTCAAATGCATCGTGAACATCTACAGCGTCGACTGAACAGGATGCTAGGGGCAGGTCCTGAAGGTCATTCATCACTTTTGATGTGTTGTTCTCGCGCTTGCGAAGTTGCTCCGCCCTGTCCTTGCTCGCTCGCTGGGCAAAAGGTGTCGATTGGCTGATATCAAAAGTTACCGATACGTCGCCCCATTTTCGCTTGCCGCTAATTAGGCCCCTACTTCCCCACACCGGAAAGAGAACCTTATAGCTTCTCCGGTCCATTTGTTCCATCGTGCTGGCGATACGGTTGCAATGTTTGACGAAACTATCTTCCGTCAAATCCTGCTCTTGTCGGATTGCTTTGCTTACAACTTTTCGCATGAAGGCATCGGATTTACCGTTCGCTATGATTGCCGTTCTTAGATAGCTCTCATAATCATCGAGAACACCGAAACCGGACATGCTCATGGAACCGTCCGCATTGAGTGTCCGAACCTTTGACAGTTGCGCCAGCAGTAATTGTAGGTTGAAGCCGTTTCTCTTACGTATTGCCATTTTAGAAATGCTATCATTTTGAAGTGAAGAATCCCATCATCGTTGCAGTGCATAGTCAGGATTGCAAACAATTCAATTTATTCAGCAATGGTCGACACTTGGGTCAGTCACCGGAGCGCCGTTAGGTCGGGTTAATCGGATGCACTCTATAGCCATTTCTTCGGGGTCAGAGCGCCTGGTAATCCTCGGATCTATACTAAGAAAGAATTTTGGGAGCAGTTTTTTGAAACCGACCTAAGAATTGGACATTTGAGCATTGCGCAGCACCGGTCAAATTGGGCTCACAGGGGCTTTAGCCACGCTCAAGCCGTTTGTCCGCTCAGGGCTGGTGACTGTCATGGATGACGCCAAGATCCAGCGACAGGATGCGGAACGGACTAGACATTCGACATCGCCGGCCACGGGGCGGATGGGGTGACCGAAGCTGTTCTAGGATGCCATTTCCTCGGAGTGTTTTGCCCAGATTTGTAGCTTCAACGCCCCCTTGAGTTGAAATCGAGGCCAAATGAGAAAAAAATTTCAAAAAAATCGATGCCCCCAGAACGCGCAGAAACGGCGTTTCGTGGCGATTTTGTTCAAAATGGTCTCCGGGTGCCACTGATTGAGTTTTTGCCAAACACGGCATGTCTCGGTGATCTCAGCGGGTGGTTTTAAACGGGGGAGACCATCCACAATCAACTTTCAGTGGAAGCCCTGAGAATGAGTTTTTAGGCGGGTTGATCGCTCAATTTAGATGGGTAAAATATAGTTATAACAAGTGGTTGTGGTGGATTTTTAATGTCCCTGCAGCCAGCAAAATGAGGTGCAAAATGCAGACAATATTCCTTCTGATGGGCCGGTATGAGGCGCGATCAATGATTGGCTTGGAGACCGTGCGGAGAGATTTTTTTCCCGAGCTGAGTTTGAATCTTCTTAAGTCTAAGATCGACAGCGGCGAGATCCCGTTGCCACTGGTGCGCCTAGGGCCGTCTCAAAAAGCAACCAAAATGGTGCCAATTCAGGACCTTGCCGATTTCCTAGATCAGCAAGCCAAGAGAGCACGAGCCGAGGCTCGGCGCAAAGCCGCATAACAACTGGTCGGCGTGACTACCAAGCTCGAGCAAGATCGAAAGCGGGCTTGGTAGTGTCGCGTTGAGAAATCACTTTAGCTCCATAAGAAAGGAAAAAATAATGGAAACCAACGACTTGGGGCGACCAAATCGCAAGGAACTATGGAGAGCATTTGAAAAGCTAATGGGTATAGCGGTCCAGGGTTCTAGCTCTTCAACTGTTGCAAGGCAGCTTTTGCTGTTTTCGCATGATCGGAACGAGTTCGACGTGGGATTATGTCATCGGTTTGATAGTTCAAATCGTGTCGCGGCGACTGTTGTGTTGACGCATGCTGTCACTGGAGGCGATGACAGAGAATTTCGGAATTTCTTATGTCAGATTTGGAACGACAGGCTGCCAACGCGTTGGACAACAAACACACAATGGTTGAAGGAGGTAATTTGATCGTCGACTTAGGTTGCGGCGCCTTTCCGATTTAGGAGATATAGATTTGCCCTCACCCAATTTTGGGTGGGGGCATTCTTTTGTTATCAGGAGCTTATGAGATGGCTTTCAGCCATTTCCAATTTTCGAATTTGTTGCCAATGGCTTTGAGGTGAGCATATCGCTGCAGGCTCGTCCAATTTTTGTGGCCCGTTACAGACATAGCTTGAGGCAGCGTGCGTCCACACTCGACAAGCCACGAAGCAGTTTCGTGCCTAAGGTCGTGAAAACGCAAGTTGCGAATCTCAAGAAATTGGCAAGTCCCCGTGAACTGCCGACCGATTACATCCTTGTGGTAGGGGAAGATTCTTTCTTCGAGCCTCGGCATGCATTCGATGATTGAAATTGCTTCCGGCGTTAGCTCACAAACGACATCATTCCCGACTTTTTCGCCAGGGTCTTTCATGTCCCGGACTTTGATCGTGCCCTGCGCAGGGCAATAGTCCTCCCACAAAATTCGTGTGATTTCAGCTTGTCGTCTACCGGAAAAAATTGCGAAAGGTACAATTCTTTGCATGGGGATTGCACGGCTATCTCTGGCAGATCGTGAATCAAAATATGACATTAGCTCGTTAAGTTCAGCGATTGTCGGGCGCCTCGTTCGCTTTCGTGATTTGCCGATTAAGCCGAGGATAGCAGCGGAACGGCGCGCTTTTTGTACAATGGTATCGTCAAAGGGAATGTCGAACCCCGGTTCCGCTAAACAAAGACAACTCGTTAGATGGCTTAGATAATTTGCGGTAGTCGCAGGGGATCTAGCTTGCGCGCCGTGCATTCCCTCCGCAACTTGGGTCGTGAACTCAACCAGATCAGCTGATGTCAAAGCCGCCACTTCATGTTCTGCGATGGCAAAGAACTTAATTGTTGTTAGAACCTGAGCCTTGGTCTTACCCATGTCGCGCTGCTTGGCGGATACTAGATCGACTAGGGAGGCGACTGTTGTGCCGTTTCTCTTTGGGAGAACACGTCCCTCATCAAACTCTTGCTCGACCCTTTTGATCCAGCTGGATGCAGAGGATTTTCTGTCAAATGTTACCGACCTAGAAAGAACGACTTTTCCGCCTTTTTTCTTGATTACCTGTGCTTTGTACTTAGTTCCTGTAGCGCTCTTGCGCTCGATGATAGTGCCCATTATTTTCCTTTTTCGTTCGGCATACCAAGGCTATAGAGCAGCGGTATGCCAAACGCCAAGATGGTATGCCTCTCGGTATGCCAAAAACGCAGAATAACGCAAAACCCAGTAAAATAAGTCGCAAACGGTTGCCTCGTAGGAACCACGGAGATTGCTCAATTGCTGACAAAACCGCTAGTTTTTAAGGCCGCACGCCTATCCGTCGCCCCGATGATGGACTGGACGGATCGGCATTGTCGGTACCTGCACCGTTTGCTGTCTAAAGAGACGCTATTGTATACGGAGATGGTCACGGCACCGGCCTTGGTGCGGGGCGGGGCAGTGCATCTGCTTGACTACAACGTTGAAGAGCATCCTGTTGCGCTGCAGCTTGGCGGCAGTGATCCGGACGAATTGGCGGCGGCAACCACGCTTGGCGCAGAGGCGGGTTATGATGAAATCAACCTCAACGTCGGGTGTCCTTCGGATCGCGTGCAGTCTGGCACCTTTGGTGCGGTGTTGATGAAAACGCCGGAGTTGGTTGCGGATTGCGTGCAGGCCATGCAGGAAGCCAGCGATGTCGAAGTCACTGTAAAGTGTCGGATCGGTGTGGATGATCAGGAACCAAAAGACGTGCTACCTGACTTTATCTCCAAGGCGCAAGGTGTTGGCATAAAACGAATTTCCATCCATGCGCGCAAGGCTTGGCTTCAAGGGCTAAGCCCGAAAGAAAACCGCGACATCCCGCCTTTGGATTATCCGTTGGTCTATCAGATGAAGCGCGATTTTCCGGACTTGCATTTGTCGATCAACGGCGGCGTCACCACGCTGGTAGAGGCCCAAACGCATCTGTTTGAAGGGATGGACGGCGTGATGATCGGGCGCGCGGCGTATCACAATCCAACGGATGTGCTGAGTACCGCGGATCGTGTGATTTTTGGGACCGGAGACGACAGCGATCCAGTAGAGGTCGTCCATCAGATGTTGCCCTATATCGAGGCACACCTCGTGCAGGGCGGAAAGCTCAATCAGGTCACGCGGCACATGTTGGGGCTGTTTGCCGGGAAACCCGGCGCGCGCAACTGGCGGAGATATTTGTCGGAGAACGCGACCAAGCCTGGGGCAGGGCCGGAAACCGTTTTGACGGCCGTTCAGCACGTGACACAGGCTGCCGCCTGATCTGCCGCAACGGCGCTGCTTGCGCCGCGGTGTGATTTGGGTTTTATCTCTGCGCAACACGCGACCCCGGAGAGACTGATGGCCCAAGATCCTGCCTTGCTTATTCAAATGCTGCTGCTGTTGCTGGTGATCGGTGGGGTTGCCGGAGTTTTGGCCGGATTGCTGGGCGTCGGTGGCGGGATCGTTCTGGTGCCAGCGTTTTTCTACGCATTTCAGGCGCTTGGATACGATGGCCCGCAGTTGATGCAGGTGTGTCTTGCGACCTCTCTTGCCACGATTATTGTGACGTCGCTGCGTTCGGTTGCGAGCCACAACAAAAAAGGTGCAGTGGATTGGGACATCCTGCGCACCTGGGCACCCGGTATCGTGGTGGGTGCGTTCATTGGTGTGCTTGTCGCGGCGAACCTGCGCTCGGTGACATTGCAGATTGTTTTTGGCTGTTTGGCGTTGGTGATTGGCGCGTATATGGGGTTTGGCAAGGCGCATTGGCGTTTGGGGCAGGCGATGCCGAAGGGTTTTTCGCGACTGATCATAAGCCCTTGTGTCGGTTTCCTGTCGGTATTGATGGGCATCGGCGGTGGCAGCTTTGGGGTCCCGTTGATGACATTGTTCAACGTGCCAATCCACCGTGCTGTGGCCACAGCTGCGGGGTTTGGTGTGACCATTGCGGTGCCAGCGGTGATTGGCTTTTTGTTCATGGACATTGATCCGGCCACACGCCCGCCGTTCACGGTTGGTGCGGTCAATATGGTGGCCTTTGGGTTGATCATTGCCATGACGTTGTTGACAGCGCCATTGGGGGTCAAACTGGCCCATGCCATGGACCCGAAACCTCTCAAACGGGTGTTTGCGGTGTTTTTGACTTTGGTGGCCTTGAACATGCTGCGCAAGGCGGCAGGGTTTTAAGAGACCCTACCAACGAGTCGGGCTGGGCGTGGCAGTTTTAGCACGGTTTTTCGGCCAAAACTGAAGGAAAACAAGACCACCTGTCTGCCCTCTTGAAACAATGCGGCGGCCTTCGGGTCCATTGTTTCAGATTTTGTCGTGCTTCACTTTATCTACTTAAAATTGACTTCAAATTCATTTAACATTTTTCACAATTGATAAACCATTTGGACCAGTGCGATGAATTTACTGTTGTTGTTAGGCCTTATTGCCCTCGGGGGCGCCGCTATTTACGATAGCGGTAATTCGGATGATGAAGGCGGTACACCTGAGCCTTCAGATGGAGGTGGTACGTCTACGACTGGCATCGAGGGGACAGAAGGCAATGACACCCTTGATGGCACCGATATTGGTGATCTGATTGATGGCGCAGCTGGGAACGACATGGTTTCCGGTCTCGATGGCGCGGACACAATCGGGGGCGGCGCTGGCAATGACACGCTGATCGGCGGAGCCGGTGACGACTGGATGTTTGGTGCGGCCGATTTTGACCGTCTGGACGGTGGTGAAGGCGCTGACACTCTGATTGGTGGTGATGGCAACGATACACTTCTTGGCGGCGCGGGGGATGATGTCGCCTCTGGTGGCAACAGCGATGACACCCTGATCGGTGGCGAAGGCAATGATCTGATGGGCGGTGGCGCATCTGACGACAGCCTCACAGGCGATGAAGGCAACGACACTTTGCTGGGTGGTTGGGGCGATGACACCGTGGAGGGGGGCGCTGACAACGATGTGTTGGAAGGCTCCCGAGGTCAGGACAGCCTGAACGGCGGTGAAGGCGACGACAGCATTCTGGGCGAGTTTGGTCACGACACGCTTTTGGGTGGCGCGGGCAATGACACACTGGATGGTGGTATTCATCAGGACAGCATTAATGGCGGCGAAGGTGCCGACAGCATTCTGGGGGGTGAAGGTGTAGACACGCTGTTTGGTGGACTTGGCGCGGATACGATCGACGGCGGTCGCGGCGATGATATTGCTGACGGTGGCGAAGACAACGATCTGATCGCCGGTGGTTTTGGCAATGACCAACTGAGCGGCGGTGAGGGTGACGACACGCTGTCTGGCGATGCCGGCAATGACAGCATTTCCGGTGACGCGGGTGCCGATGCTATCACCGGTGGGCTTGGCAATGACACATTGTCTGGTGGCGAGGGCAACGACGTGCTGCAAGGGGTGCAGGACTCAGCAGATGACGGTGTTATCGATGCCTCTGATGTTCTGGATGCGGACACCTTGCAAGGCGGCGAAGGGGACGATGTTCTGTTGATGGGCTCTGGCGACATGGCCGAGGGTGGTGCAGGGGCCGATCTGTTCCAGTCTGGCACATGGGTGGATGCGGACAACCTGCCGCAAGTGTCGGATTTTGATGTGGCCGAAGACACGTTTGTGGTTCTGGTGGCCGAAGGGAACGGCGCTGGAACAGTCACCGTGGACGCGGATGCGGCTCTGGGCGCTGGCTGGTTCACAGTGTCCTATGATGGCGCGCCAGTGGCATCCGTTTATGGCCCGGGCATGGATGCGAGTCATGTCTCTGTTGTGGAGAGTGAGGTTGTCGCGCCGGCACCGGCGCCAGCGCCGGTACCGACAACATAAGATTTTGCCTGGATAAACCTAAAAAAACGCGCCTCAGATTCGGGGCGCGTTTTTGTTTGGAAACCTTATCGTTTCAGCCGTGCATTCCGGCCGCCGCGACGTTTTTTCAGGAGCGGCGCGCGGGTGGGCAGCTCTTGCATGATCTCAGAGCGCTCTTGCGGTGCCATCTTGGACCACCGTGTGATCTCATCGATGGTGCGCAGGCAGCCTGTGCAAATCCGCTCTTCGGGATGCACAACGCAGACCTGAATGCAGGGGCTTTCGACTTCGGCGCGTGTCCACACGGTGTCTTTGCTCACGATGCGCTCCCAAGATGGTTCAAGCGGTCCAATACTCCTTGCAGGATATAAGACGCCGCCACGTGGTCGATCACCTCTGCGCGACGTTTGCGTGACGTATCCGCCTCCAAAAGCGCTCTTTCGGCGGCCACAGTGGACAATCGCTCGTCCCAAAAGCCAATTGGCGCATCGAGCAAGGCAGAGAGGTTACGGGCAAAGGCGCGGGTGGATTGCGCCCGTGGGCCTTCGCTTCCATCCATGTTCATGGGCAACCCAAGGATGATCCCGCCGATGTTGCGATTCTTGATGATCTCAATCAGTCGCTGCGCGTCCACGCCAAATTTCTTGCGTTTCACGGTTTCAATAGGCGTGGCCACGGAACGGAAACTGTCGCTCACCGCGACACCAATGGTTTTGGTGCCGAGATCAAGGCCCATCAAAGCCTGCATCGGGGGCAGGTGCGGGGCCATCTCTTCGATGCTTTGATAGACGTCGCTCATTCCAGACCTGCTTGCTGTGCGCCCATGCGGACGATTTCTAAGGCTTCGGGGACCTCCGCAAACACCTGTTGCGCCTCACCCCAGATGGCCTGCGCCCGCTCTGTGTCTCCTAAGACGCCATATGCCCCGATCAGGCGCGCCCACTCCTGTGGTGTGCCCCCTTCGGTTGCCAAACGATCCGACAACTGGTCGACCATGCCTTGAATCATGGCCTGACGGTCTTCCGCCGACATCTCGCCAGCGGCCTCCACATCCTCTGCGCTTGGGCCGGACAGGCCGTCAGATGTGTGCGCGGGCACCGGCTCAGGCATTTTGTAGTCAATGCCTGCATACCAAGCCAGTTCCGAGATGACCGCACGGATCGAGGGCACCCATGGCGCGTCATTCGGGCTTTGCCGCAGCACTTGATCCCAAATGCGGAAGGTTGCATCCGGACGGCCGGTTTGCCACATCATTAGCCCCATGTAATAGCGGCCAAGATTGTTGTAGGGATCCAGCTCCAAAGCCTTCGTCAGGCTGGCCTCAGCTTCGGGTGAGACATAATCGCCTGCCGCTGTGATCAACAGATTGGCGTGCAGGACATAGTCTCCAGCGGTGGCATTGGCCCCCTTGATGTCTATGACCCGTGCCTGTGCCTCATAGGCGGCGCGCAGATTGCCCAGATTGGCCTCGTTGCGTGCCAGGAGCTCTTGCCCTTGCAAGTCATCCGGGTTTTCCGCCACCGCCGCACGCAGTTTTGTCATCAACTCCAAAAACTCCGCGCCAACTTGGGCCTCTGGCTGCGGGGGGATTTTGGTTTCGGCGACGGCCTGTGAATCCCGATTGGCGCGCCGCTCAGCGGCCTCCGCCGCGCGTTCGCCCAAAGGCATGTCGCGATATCCGGGGGCCCCAATCTGCGTGTAGAGGCCAAAGCTGCCGCCCAGCACCGCAAGACCCAAGGCAATGGCGCTTACCTTGGCATAGCGTCTATTGTCGCCGTCACCGCTCTCGGCTTTCTGCATCTGCGCATCCGCGGCCAATATGCGACGGGAAATCTCGGTCTTCATACGTGCGGCGTCTTCTTCGCCAATCACGCCCCGGGCCAAGTCCTTGTCGACCTCTTTCAACTGATCGCGATAGACGCGCAAATCATAGGCGGCGGGATGTTCTTCATCCTCGGCGCGACGTGTCAAAGCGAGTGCAAACAAGCCAGCGGTCACGAGGGCTAGGGCAGCTGCAACAATCCAGAAAATCATGTGGCCTCCTAAGTGGTGCAACACATGTAGTGGCGCGGACAGGTGTCTGAAAGCAAAATCGGCATTCTGGCGCGACATGTCGCAACCGAATGACAAATAGGCGCTTTAACCACCGTGACCAGATGCGCAAACCGGTCATAAACTGAGGGAAGTTTCCAGCCACTCGGAATCACGCCATGAGAAAATATTCAGCCTTTGCCATCGCCCGCGAAGCCGCCCGCTACCATTCGGGCTGGGAACGCGCGTGGCGCTCCCCAGAACCCAAAAAGAAGTACGACGTTATCATCGTTGGGGCAGGCGGCCATGGCCTCGCAACGGCGTTCTACCTGGGCAAGAACTTCGGCATCACCAATGTGGCGATCATCGAAAAAGGCTGGCTTGGTGGCGGCAACACGGGGCGCAACACCACCATTATCCGCTCTAACTACCTGCAGGACAGTTCCGCCGCGCTCTATGAAAAAGCGCGCTCGCTTTACGAGACCATGTCGCAGGACCTGAACTACAACGTCATGTTCTCCCCACGCGGCGTGATCATGCTGGCGCAGACCGAACATGAGGTGCGCGGCTATCAACGCACGGCCCACGCCAATGCTCTGCAAGGCGTGACCACAGAGTTCATCGGGCCGGAACGCGTGAAAGAACTGGTGCCGATCATCAACATCGACGGTCCCCGCTATCCCGTGTTGGGCGGTCTCTGGCAGGCGCGTGGCGGCACCGGTCGCCATGACGCGGTGGCCTGGGGCTATGCACGTGCCTGTTCCGACATGGGAATGGATATTATTCAGAAATGTGAAGTGGTTGGCGTGCGGTCTGAAGGTGGCAACGTGGTCGGCGTAGACACCACCAAAGGCCCGATTGATTGTGACAAACTGGGCCTTGTGGTGGCGGGCAACTCCGGCGCGCTGGCCAATATGGCAGGCTTCCGACTGCCGATGGAATCTGTCGCACTGCAGGCGCTTGTGTCTGAGCCCATCAAGCCCTGCATGGATGTGGTGGTGATGGCGAACACCGTTCACGGCTATATGTCACAGTCAGACAAAGGCGAGATGGTGATTGGCGGCGGCACCGACGGGTTCAACAACTACACACAACGAGGCAGCTTCCATCACATCGAAGAAACCGTGCGTGCGCTTTGTGAGACCTTCCCGATGGTGTCGCGCCTCAAAATGCTGCGCCAATGGGGTGGCATCGTGGACGTGACCGGCGACCGCTCTCCCGTGATTGGCAAGACGCCTTTGGGCAACTGCTTCATCAACGCAGGCTGGGGCACCGGCGGCTTCAAAGCCATCCCGGGCGGCGGCTGGGCCACAGCAGAATTGATCGCCAAAGGTGAGCCGGGTCCATTGGCGGCAGAGTTTGGCATGGAACGGTTTATCGAAGGCCGGTTTATCGACGAGAGTGTTGCGGCGGGGGTGGCGCACTGATGCTGGATCGTCGGGTATTCCTCGCGGGAATAAGTGTGTCGGCTTTGTTCCCGAACTTTGTTGACGCCTCCAGTCGCCGAAATGAGCTTGTCGGGACTTGGTCATGTGTGATGCAAGAGGGCTTCGGAACAGACGAGCATTTGGGAGCGGCGCTCATCTTTCACGAAAACGGAGCCTATGACTGGAACTCTAAGTTCAGAACCAAGGAGTTGTCGACGCAAAATTTTGGCGTGTGGGAGACCCCGGCTGCAGCGGAGCTAAAGCTCGTGAGTCGAGGTAAACTTGGTCGCGTATTGCGGTTTTGGCGAGATGACAAAAACCTCTGGCAAGCCTTTACGGAGGTCCACATGCCAGTAGACAGTCAGAACGCTATGGTCTTGCAGTTTTCTTCGGTTGGAGGCTGGCGTCACGATCCGCCTGCTGTTCTTGGATTTGAAAGGCAATTGTGATGCTCACTCTCAATCCTTCTGAACCTGTGAGCCCGGCCCAGCCGGGCCGCGCCCGACCCTCCCCACGGGAAGGCGCTTTCAGCACCCACCCAGGATCAGGCGCGTCCCTCTTGAATTCTAAGGAGCCAGCACAATGCTAACCCTTCAATGCCCCTATTGCGGCGTCTGGGCCGAGGAAACCGAGCTTCATGCCGAAGGCGAGGCCCATCTGAAACGCTATGGTCCAGGTTCTGATGACGCGGACTTTGAAAGCTACCTCTTCATGCGCGAAAACCCCAAGGGCGTGCATTTTGAGCGCTGGCGGCATTCCAACGGCTGCGGCAAATTCTTCCACGCCGCGCGCTGCACCATGACACTTGAGGTCTTTGGCACCTATCCGGCGCAAACGCTGGAGCCGCCACAAGACATCAAAGACAAGATCTCGGCCAAACAGCCCGGTTGGTCGTGGAGGGACTTCTCATGAGCACACGTCTGACCACCGGCGGGCGCCTGTTGAACAAATCCAAGCAGGTGACATTCTCCTTTAACGGCAAGCAGTTCACCGGCTTTGAGGGCGACACGCTGGCCTCGGCATTGCTGGCCAATGACCAGATGCTGATGGGCCGCTCGTTCAAATACCATCGCCCACGCGGCGTGGTGGCCTCCGGCGCGGAAGAGCCCAACGCATTGGTAAACCTTGGCACAGGCGGCAAGTTTGAGCCCAACCAACGCGCCACCACCACCGAGCTCTATGACGGGCTGACCTGCACCAGCCAGAACCACTGGCCGAGCCTCGAGTTCGATGTGGGCGTGATCAACAACTACGCTGCCCGTGCACTGCCTGCAGGGTTTTACTACAAAACCTTCATGGCCCCCGCCGCGGCGTGGAAACATGTGTTTGAACCCATCGTGCGCCAATCCGCAGGTCTGGGCAAAGCCCCGAAAGACCGCGACGCGGACCGCTACGAGCATTTCTACGCGTTCTTTGATGTGGTTGTTGTCGGCGGCGGCGTCGCCGGCTTGATGGCGGCCAAGGCCGCTGGAGAAGCTGGCGCCAAAGTTCTGTTGATGGAACAAACCGCCCATTGGGGTGGCCGCGCACCAGTGGACGGCGGTAAGGTCGACGGCGTGGAAGTGGATGTTTTCATCGACGCCACTGTCGCCGAGCTGGACGCGATGGACAACGTCACGCTCAGGAACCGCATGATGGGGTCAGGGGTCTATGACCACGGCTACATCCTTGGCTATGAGCGCCTGACCGACCATGCACCTTTGATGGATGGCCCACGCCACCGCCTGTGGCGCATTCGTGCCAAACAGATCGTGACCGCAACAGGTGCCATCGAACGCCCGCTGTCTTTTGCAGGCAATGACATCCCAGGCGTGATGCTGGCCAGCGCGATGCGTGACTATGTCGAAAACTTCGGCGTTTCCGCAGGCGACCGAACGGTTGTGGTCACCAATAATGATGATGCTTACCGCACCGCGCTCGCTTTGAAGGCTGCGGGCCTCGAAGTGCCGGTGATTCTTGATGCCCGCGCCTCCGGCGGCGGTGTTTTGGCAGACGAGGCGAAAGCTGCGGGCATTCGCGTTGAAGTTGGCAAAGGCATCGCCAAGGTGAAAGGCGGCAAACGCGTGACTGGTGTGGCGATCTGTGCCCAGGCCGGTGAAGGCGCGGTGCTGGAAGAGATTGCCTGCGACGCGGTTGCCATGTCCGGCGGCTGGTCGCCGGTGGTGCACCTCTGGTCCCATTGCGGCGGCAAACTGATCTGGGATGAAGCCCAAGCGCATTTCCGTCCCGACCCGGACCGCGCGCCGACCAGTCATGACGGCAAACCGTTTGTCTCCACCGCTGGCACCGCAAGCGGTCCGCTCAAGCTGGACGTGGTTCTGGTGGACGGCTTGAAAGCGGGTCAAGCCGCAGCAGAAGCCGCCGGCTTCACCGTCACCGCGGCTGAAGCGCCCAAAGGCGAAGTACACGACGAAGCGCCGTTGCAGGCCTGCTGGCTGATGCCGCAGGGTGCAGGGCCAAAGCTGCGCATGAAAGCCTGGCTGGACTATCAGAACGACGTGAAAGTGTCGGACGTCAAACTGGCCGCGCAGGAAGGCTATGAAAGCGTGGAGCACACCAAGCGCTACACCACGCTGGGCATGGCAACTGATCAGGGTAAGTTGAGCAATATCAACGGCTTGGCTGTGCTTTCTGATGCGCTCAATCAGCCTATTCCGGCCACCGGTACGACGACGTTCCGTCCGCCTTACACGCCGATCTCGATGGGGGCGATCGCAGGTGAAGCGCGCGACGAGGCGTTCCAACCTCTGCGCCGCACGCCAATCCACGACTGGCACGATGCCAACGGCGCGTTCTTTGAGCCCGTTGGCCACTGGCGACGTCCATATTGCTTCCCGCGCGGCAGCGAAAGCCATGCCGATGCGGTGAGCCGTGAAATCCGCCAGACACGTGATAGCGTGGGTCTGCTGGATGCCTCGACGCTGGGTAAGATCATTGTCAAAGGCCCGGATGCGGGCAAATTCCTCGACATGATGTACACCAACATGATGTCGACGCTGAAGCCGGGCAAATGTCGCTATGGCCTGATGTGCAACGAAAACGGCTTCCTGATTGATGACGGCGTTGTCGCGCGCATAGACGAGGACACCTTCCTGTGCCACACCACCACCGGCGGTGCCGAGCGCATCCACGGCTGGATGGAAGACTGGCTGCAATGTGAATGGTGGGACTGGCAGGTCTATACCGCCAATGTCACCGAGCAATATGCCCAGATCGCTGTGGTCGGCCCCAACGCTCGCAAGGTGATCGAGAAGCTTGGCGGCGAGATGGATGTCTCTAAGGAAGGCCTCGCCTTTATGGAGTGTAAAGACGGCAAGATCGGCGAGTTTGACGCCCGCGCCTACCGCATTTCCTTCTCCGGTGAGCTGTCTTACGAAATTGCCGTGCCAGCGTCGCAAGGCCGCGCCTTCTGGGATGCGCTTCTTGAGGCCGGCAAAGAGTTCAACATCATGCCTTACGGCACAGAAGCGCTGCATGTGATGCGGGCCGAAAAGGGCTTCATCATGATTGGAGATGAAACCGACGGCACGGTGATCCCGCAGGATCTCAACATGCAGTGGGCGATCTCCAAGAAGAAGGAAGACTTCCTAGGTAAGCGTGCACAAATGCGCGACCACATGGCCTCGGAAGATCGTTGGAAATTGGCGGGTTTTGAAACCGAAGACGGTTCCGTCATTCCGGACGGTGCTTACATCGTGAACCACGGCACCAACGCCAACGGTCAACGCAATGTGCAGGGGCGGGTCACCTCAACCTATTACTCCCTGACATTGGATCGCGGCATTGCCATGGGCTTGATCCATGGCGGCATGAAACGCCTAGGAGATGTGGTGGAGTTCAACAAAGTGGATGGTAGCACAGTGAAGGCCAAAGTGGTCGATCCGGTGTTCTATGACAAAGACGGGGAGAAGCAGAATGTCTAAGGCTGTGAGCGCCCTGGATGGCGCAACGTTCGAAGGTTTTGCCAAGGCCGAAGAAACCGGTCTGCGCGGCATGATCACGGTGCGCGGTGATCTGGCATCCAAGGAGATGGCAGTAGCGGTGAAAGAGGCAACCGGCGCAGCGGTGCCAGCGCAGCGCAAGGTGGTTTCCGGAGACAAAGGCGCTGTGGCGTGGATGTCGCCGGACGAACTGCTGGTTGTGGTCGACTATGAAGCGGTCAACGAGACCGTCGCCACCCTGACGGACGGTCTGAAAACCAGCCATGCTTTGGTGGCCAACGTGTCTGATGCCCGCGCTGTGTTCCGCGTGTCTGGCGATGGCAGTCGCGATGTTCTGTCCAAATTGGCCCCGGTGGACTTTGCCAAGGAGGCTTTTGGTGTCGGGGACATCCGCCGTTCCCGCATCGCGCAGGTACCTGCGGCGGTGTGGGGCAATGCGGACGGAAGTTTCGAAGTCATCTGCTTCCGCTCTGTGGCGCAGTACGTCTTTGATGTGTTGAAAGTCTCGGCACAGCCTGGGGGCGAAGTGGGCTTTCACTAAGCTCTGCTCTCTGCCAAACTGCAAAGAATACCAATCAGATGGCGCTTTGGTGCCATCTGCGACCGCTTTGCCCTTGACCTCGCGCACCATTCGCCCACATGTGTCTGGCAAAGATAACTCGCGCAACAGAAGAGGATGCTGCAATGGCTTTTCAACTCCCTGATCTTCCTTACGCCCACGACGCTCTGGCCGACAAAGGCATGTCCGCAGAGACGCTGGAATTTCACCACGATCTGCACCACAACGCCTATGTGACCAACGGTAACGCCGCCATCGCCGGCACCGAGTGGGAAGGCAAGTCTCTGGAAGAGATCATCGTTGGCACATACGACGCCAATGCAGTTGCCCAAAACGGCATCTTCAACAACATCTCCCAGTTGTGGAACCACAACCAGTTCTGGGAAATGATGGGCCCTGGCGCAAACGCCATGCCAGGTGAGCTGGAAAAAGCGCTGGTTGAGTCCTTTGGCTCCGTTGACGAGTTCAAAAAACAGTTCTCCGCCGCAGGCGCAGGTCAGTTCGGCTCTGGCTGGTGCTGGCTGGTGAAAAACGCCGACGGTTCTTTGGCTGTGACTAAGACCGAAAACGGCGTGAACCCACTGTGCTTCAACCAGACCGCACTGCTGGGCTGTGACGTTTGGGAGCACTCCTACTACATCGACTTCCGCAACAAGCGTCCGGTCTACCTGACCAACTTCCTGGACAACCTGGTGAACTGGGAAAACGTTGCATCCCGGATGTAATCCGTGACCCGACGTGGATTTATCAAAGGCCTGCTGGGAGTGATCCTGGCAGGCTTTTTTGCGGCCACCTATGGGTTCTTTATTGAACCGGCGCTGCGTCTGCGGGTGAAAAAGTGGCGGATCAAACGTGATGACTGGACGGCCCCACCGCTGAGAATTGCACTGTTGGCGGATCTGCACGCAGGTAAGCCCTTTCCCGACCTCAAGCGAATGAGACAAGTCGTGACACGCACCAACGCCCTGGATGCGGATTTGGTTTTGTTGCTGGGAGACTACGCCGCCGGTCACGCTTTTACGTCTGAGACCGTTGATATTGCCGATCTAGCGCCTGTTCTGGCTGGTCTGAAAGCCAAACACGGCGTCTTCGGCATTCTGGGGAACCATGATTGGTGGGATGACCCAGATGCGCAACGCCGTCGCGCCGGCCCCAACATTTATGCGCAGACCTTGGCGGCAAACGGAATACCGATTTTTTCCAATCAGGCGCGAAAGATTGATGGCGCAGGAGTGTGGCTGGCGGGCTTGGAAGATCAACTCGCTTTTCGGCGCAAAGGTGGAGGCTTTGAAGGCCTCCATGATCTGGAATGGACGCTATCCCAAATTGACAATGATGATGCGCCAGTGGTGATGATGGCGCACGAACCTGATATTTTTGTGCAGACACCGGATCGTGTCTCTCTGATGGTCTCTGGTCACACGCATGGTGGTCAGGTGCGCTTGTTTGGGTATTCTCCAAAAGTGCCCTCACGTTTTGGCAATCGGTTTGCCTATGGCCATGTGCGGGAAGAAGGGCGCGATCTTGTGGTCTCAGGCGGGATCGGTTGCTCGATTTTGCCCGTGCGTTTTGGCGTGGTTCCAGAGATCACTGTCGTGGAAATCTCTGGAACCGACAAGGACATGACTTAACCAAAAGCCCGATCGAGGATCGCTTCCGCTGCGGCCACATCATCTGCCAAATGGATGAAATCCTTCAGGCTCTGCTCGGCAAAGCCCTGTGCGATCACGTGATCCACAAGGGCCACCAAAGGGTCCCAGAAGCCGTTCACATTCAGCACCACAATCGGCTTTTCATGCAGGCCCAGTTGCCGCCATGTCAGCACTTCAAAGAACTCATCCAGCGAGCCAGCGCCGCCCGGCAGCACGACAATTGCGTCGCAATTCATGAACATGACCTTTTTGCGCTCGTGCATGTTTTCGGTCACGATGAAGTTGGTCAGGTCGCGTTTGCCCACTTCCCATTCCAACAAATGCGTCGGGATCACGCCAAAGGTGTCCGCGCCTGCCGCCTGCGCCGCGTTGGCAACAGCCCCCATCAAACCCACGTCGCCCGCGCCGTACACCAGACGCCAGTTTTTGTCGCCAAACCGCGCACCAAAGGCCTCTGCGGCCTCCTGATAGGCCGCGTCGCCGCCAAAACGTGATCCACAAAAGACACAGATCGAGCGTGTGGTCATGAAATTCTCCAATATGTTCAAAGCTCTTTTGACCAGCAATATCTGGGTTGGTAGGGTCTCTCAACCAAGATGACAGCCGACTTCGGGGGATTATCGGCGATGAGTGACAAAGCATCAATTTTCAGCGGGAATGTGGCCTGGGTGGCCGGAGTTGTGGTGGCGATGGGCGTGTCTGTCTTCGCGCTGGTGTCCACCGGCGTGCTGGACGGCAGTGATCAGACCGTTGCAGACGACAAGCAGACCGAAAGCAGCACATCTTCAACTGAGAGTACGCCGGAGGTATCCGAGCAGAGAACCGATGCGCCAGCTGCGTCTACCGAATCGCAAGAACAGGTGACAGAGGCCGTTGAAGAGACAGCGCCTTCAACGGAACAGGCCGTGTCGTCGACTGAAGAAGCGGCGCCAACAATTTCTCCGAGTTTTGACGTGGTGCGCGTGGATGCCGAGGGCAACACAGTGGTGGCAGGCGCCGCCGCGCCGGGCTCCATGTTGGGCATCTTGCTGGACGGCACGGAGGTGGCTTTGGCGCCGGTGGATACGGCTGGCAAATTTGCCGCCATCTTGGCGATTGAGCCAAGCGCCGCGCCGCGCGTATTGAGCCTTGTTGAACGCCGCGCGGATGGGGATGTGCCGTCTGATGCCACTGTGATTGTGGCGCCGGTCATTGCTGTTGCTGAGGCATCGGTCGCGCCTGAGGTTGTGACGCAGGCTGAACAGGTTGCGGAAAAGGTCGCGGCAGAGCCGGAGACCACGCAGGAAACAGCCACAATCGAAGAGGCGGCAACGGATAGCGTAGTTGAGGAGACTTCTCAGCAGGTGAGCAATGGCGATCAAGGTTCTGAAAAGGTTGCGGAAAATTCAACTGAGATGGCTTCTGAAGATGCGCCTGAGCCAGAGATCAAAGAAGAGACCACTGCCGTAGTAGAAGCCACGCCAGCATCCAAGGCGCCAGCGGTGATTGTGTCTGACGCCGAAGGCGTGCGCGTGGTGCAACCGGCCGCGCCGCAAGAGGCCACTCCAGAGGTCCTCGCTGCCGTGTCGATTGACTCCATCAGCTATACCGACACCGGGGCGGTGATGGTCTCTGGACGCGGCAATCCAAACGCTTTTGTGCGGCTGTATCTGGACAATGCCTTGGCCGCGACCGCGCAGATTGACGACGCGGGCCTTTGGTCTTCGCAGTTGGAAGACGTGGCGGGTGGTCTGTATGAACTGCGCGCTGATGAAGTGGACGCGACAGCCAAAGTGCTGTCCCGCGTAGTAACGCCGTTCAAACGCGAAACCCCTGAGACCGTCGCCAAAGCCCGTGCTCAGGTGGCAGCGGTGGCCGAAGCCGAGACCGTCGCGCAGGATACGGCCTCAGCGGAGGCGCAACAATCTGCTGAGACATCCACGGAGCCTGACGTGGAGACATCTGCGGAACCTGACGTAGCAAGCGAAGACACCGCTGTTGACGCCGCAGAGGTTGAAGCCAAGCCAGAGACAACCGCCGATGTCTCAGAGGCCGCGGCTCCAGAAGTTGCAACTGCCGAAGACGCGGCTGAGGAGGCAACAGAAACTGCCGTGGCAGCCACCGAAACACAGGCCGTCAACACGGAAACCACTGTCTCTGAATCGGCGGTTGCGCCGGAAACCTCTGTGGTGGAAACGGCCCCGTTGGCCACAGAGGAAACAGAAGAACCCACCGCCGTAGCGGCAGAGGTCACACCTGAAGCCGAACCTGATGCGAAGCCAGATACCGCAGCTGTGCAACCGCCCGTTCGCATTGTTACCGTACAACCTGGCGCAACGCTCTGGGCCATCGCGCGTGATCGCTATGGCGAGGGACAGCTTTACTTGCAGGTGTTTGAAGCCAACAAAGACAAGATCCGTGATCCAGACCTGATCTATCCGGGGCAAGTCTTTACGGTGCCGGAAGAATAAAGCGGTGCGGGGCTGGCAAGTCCCGCCTGTGGCCATTAAGTTTGCCGGGCTCACCAACTGACAGGGCAGGCAAGCATGGCACAATGGCATACGGCTTCGGCTGAGGAACTCGCGCGCAACGAACAACGGTCCGGTTGGCGGACCGTGCGCAAGGTGGCGCCTTATCTTTGGCCGGATGACAAACCCTGGGTGAAATACCGCGTGGTGCTGGCGCTTTGCATGTTGCTGGCGTCCAAGATGATCGCGGTCTACTCGCCGATGCTCTACAAAGCTGCCGTGGACGCGCTCGCCAACGAAGGTGTGCCACCTTTGGCGCTTGGCGCGGTCGGGTTGACGGTTGCCTATGGCTTGGCTCGTCTGATGACCAACGGGTTTCAGCAACTTCGGGATGCGGTCTTTGCCAAAGTCGCACAACGCGCCTTGCGCCAGTTGGCGCTGGAGACCTTTGAACACATCCACCGCCTGTCGATGCGCTATCACATCACCCGCAAAACTGGGGGGCTGAGCCGCATCATTGAGCGCGGTGTGAAAGGCGTGGAGTTCCTCCTGCGCTTCCTTCTGTTTTCCATCGGCCCGCTGGTGCTCGAACTGCTGATGATCTCCGCGATCTTCTACTGGCTGTTTGACGCGCGCTATCTGGCGGTGGTGGGGGTGACCATCTCGATCTACATCTGGTTCACTTTCAAGGTCACCGAATGGCGCGTGAAGCTGCGCCGGGAGATGAACGATCAGGATACAGATGCCAACCAAAAGGCGATCGACAGCCTGTTGAATTTTGAAACCGTGAAGTATTTCGGCGCGGAAAAACGCGAGGCCGCACGCTACGACAGCGCCATGGCCGGCTATGAACAAGCGGCGCTAAAGACCTCATACTCTTTGGCTTTTCTAAACTTTGGTCAGTCGTTCCTGATCACCTCTGGACTTGTGATTGTCATGGTTATGGCCGCTATCGGGGTGCAGAACGGTGATCTGACGGTTGGCGATTTTGTCATGGTCAACGCCTATATGGTGCAGATCACCATGCCGCTGAACTTCCTTGGCACAGTCTATCGCGAGATCCGTCAGAGCCTTGTGGATATGGGTGAAATGTTTGACTTGTTGGAACAGCCCGCCGAGGTGGCGGATAAGCCGGATGCCAAACCGCTGGAAATCAAAGACGGTTCCATCGAACTCGACAACGTGGCCTTTGGCTACGAAGCAGATCGTGCCATTCTGAAAGGCGTGAGCCTGATCGTGCCGGGCGGGCAGACTGTGGCCATTGTGGGCGCGTCTGGCTCCGGCAAATCGACCATCGGGCGGCTGTTGTTCCGGTTCTATGACGTACAAGGAGGCGCACTGCGCATCGACGGGCAAGATGTGCGCGATGTGCAGCAGGAAAGCCTGCATGACGCCATTGGTGTGGTGCCGCAGGATACGGTGCTGTTCAACGACACCATTCGTTACAACATTGCTTATGGCCGAGACGGCGCCACCGAGGACGATGTGATCACGGCCGCCAAAGCCGCACAGATCCACGACTTCATCGCCGCATTGCCAGATGGCTATGACACAGCCGTGGGCGAGCGTGGTCTCAAGCTATCCGGCGGTGAAAAGCAGCGTGTCGGCATCGCGCGCACCTTGCTCAAGAACCCGCCCATTCTACTTTTGGATGAAGCCACCTCCGCGCTGGACACGGAAACCGAGCAGGGCATCAAGGAGGCGCTGGCGCGCGCGGGGGAGGGGCGGACGGTGATCACCATTGCACATCGCCTTTCCACCATTGCCGAGGCAGACTGCATTGTGGTGCTGGAGCAAGGCGAAGTCATCGAGGAGGGCACACACATGGCGCTCCTGGAGAAGAAAGGCCGCTACGCACAGCTTTGGACCCGTCAGCAAGCGGATGAAGACGCAGCATAGAGCGGCCACGTCTCGGCCTCCTTTGGGGGAGGCAGTTTCAGTCTTCAGGGGGTGTAGAACGCGGCGACTTGTTCCGCGGCCCAATGGCCTGATGGGTCAATAATTGCAAAATAGGCCCCCAGAGCGATAAGCACGAGGTGAAATGCAATGATCGTGTTCAGCAACCGACCGAAGGGTTGTTTCTGCGTCTTGTGGTAGAATCGCCGCTGAGCAATCTTGGCGCCCAAGGAGCCGCCTGATAGCGCTAGGAACAGCAATGTGCGTTCAGGAATGCGGATCTCTCCGTGAATGGCGCGCTCTTTGTCCGCTTGAAAAAATGTATAAGTCACAAGGTTTAAAGTGAGCCAGAACACCAAAACCAGGCCGGTCAGAATGACCGCTGGCAAGGTCGACGGGGCTGTGTTGTCGAACGCAATGGTCCACATGGTAGTGCCTGTAAATACGCGTCAAAAAATTCGCGAACACGTATAGGGCGAAACTCGTTCTAAAAAAAGTACATTCTGTATGAATGAAAACGCGCCCACAATGGGGCGCGTTCTTTCGTTAGCAATGGGCGAGTTACTCCGCCGCCTGAATGCCGCCCGGATCGGGGGCATCATTGGCTGGCTTGCCTCTGCGCGGCGCTTCAACTTCCGGGGCCAGATCATTGGGGTCTACCTTCTCCGGGACAACAGGAGATGGCTCGGAGGGTTTGGCTGGCGCCGAGCTTTCCATCACAACCTCGGTGGTGTCATCCCACATCAAAACCGGATGCTTCACCTTGCGCGCGGCACGGCGCAGGGCCCAGTCCTGACCGGCACGCGAAGTCCGCCCGAAAGACATACGGGCCAATAGGCGCATCATCCAGTTGAAGTAGGTGCTTGCCCAAACCCGCGCGGCCAACATCGACGGGGTGAACACCAGTGTCAGAACCGTTGCGATGCCCAGGCCAAAGACCACGGCGGTTGCCAGCTGTTTCCACCAAAGGGCGGTCGGGCTGTCGATAGAATAGCCGCCATTTATGAAATCAAGGCTGAGGCCAAACATCATTGGCGCCAGGCCGGCCATCGTGGTGATGGTGGTCAGCAGCACCGGACGAATGCGGTTTTGTGCAGTGCGCACAATCGCATCAATACGCGGCATGTAACGGCTATACTCTTGGTAGGTGTCGATCAGAACAATGTTGTTGTTCACCACAATTCCGGCCAGCGCCACAATACCCGTACCGGTCATGATGATGGAGAAGGTCTGATCCATGACCAGCATCCCAACCAACACACCCGCTGTAGAGAGCACCACCGCCAACAATACGAGAACCGAGTTATAGAAACTGTTGAACTGCGCCAGCAGGATCACAAACATCAGGCCCAATGCTGCGGAGAAAGCCTTGGACAAGAAGGCACCGGATTCGGCTTGTTCTTCTTGGTCCCCTGTCCATTCCCAGCTGATCGAACTGTCAAACGGGTTGGTGTTTAGCCATTCCGTTAGCATCTCAATGCGCTCTGTCGCAGTAACAGGCACGCGGCGTGCGCCTTCGTCCAATGCGGTCTGTATTTGCTCAGCAGAGGTTGCCGCATCAAGGGCGAATACTGTGAAGGTCTCGCCATTCGGAGCGGTGATCACCGCGTCTTCAGTGGAAATACCTTCTGTCTGCGCCTTCAGCAGACCAAGCGTTTGAAGGTCTTCGCCTTCGCCACTCACAATCTTTACCAGCCCAGGCAAGACGTCTGCTTTCACATCGTAGTAGCGCTCCTGATCCACCCGGCTGATGGATGCGCGTTTCGGGACAGGGAACCGCGTCACAAAGTTAGACAGCGGAACAAGCCCATCGTTGGTGCGCACTTTTAGCGTGTCCAGTGTCGAAAGGACGCGGTCCTGATCTGGCAAACGCAGGCGAATTTCGATTTCCTCGTCAGAGCTGTCTACCCGCATGGTGTCCAAGAGGATACCGCGCGTCACAAGCTGCACCATAGCGCCCACGGTGGCCACATCGGCGCCATAGCGACCGGCTTTGGCCACATCCACATCGATCTGCCAGTCGATACCCGGCAAGGGCAGGGTGTCTTCCACCAGAGTGAGACCGGAGGTGTTTTCGAATGTCTCCCGAGAGGTCAAGGCGGCGGCATTGAGCGCGTCCCAGCCATCACCACGAAGACGCAGGTGGATTGGCTTGCCTGAACCGGGGCCCTGTTCAATGGGGCTGGTTTCGACAAAGAACCCGGGCAGCTTGGCCAATTCGGCGTTCAACTCGTCCAACACGCGGTTGCCGTCAAAGTCTGGTGCGGTGACGTCCCGCTCCAGCTTGCCAAAGAACCATTTTTCGCGGGCCGTTGGACGCTCGTCCCAGGGGATAATTTCAAACTGAACTTGTCCGACGGTATCGGGCGGAGAGTTGCCACCACCCGGACCACCGGTGTCCAAGCCGCCTTCACCAGCAAAGGAGAACACATTGATCACGGCAGGGTGCTGCATGATCACGTTTTCCGCCTTGCGTACCATAGCGTCTTTTTCTGCGAGCGAGATGTTTCCGCGCGCACGGACATATGCTGTAGCTTGCTCTGGTTCCGTGTCGACAAAGAACTCCACGCCGTTGTTGTTTTCGCCGAAGTAGCCAATGATCGACACAACGGTAAAAATAACGGCTGCAATGGTGACCAGAGGCATCACTGGGTTGCCCACGATGAAGCGCATGAAATAGCCAAAGCCATTATGGCGGAAACCGGATTTCACCGCTTTGCGTTTGCGTGTGATTTCGGCGGCGCTCATGGTGATAGAGGCCGCGAACGCCGACAAAACAAACAATACAGCGCCAATGGCGACTGCGCCTGTGGAGCTGTCATCGCCAGAGGCGTAGGTCACGGTCAGCATTTGCATCAAACCGGTGAACATGCCGTAAAGTGGGATCGGCACCAGCAGCGCGCGCACCGCCCAAGGCAGGCGCCTCTTCAGGGCCTGAGAAGCGCGATCAAACACACGGCTCAACCGGCCAGAGATACCGCCCACAACCGGCAGGTAGATCAGTGCCACCAGCAGCGAGGCCGACAGAACGAAGATCATCGTGACAGGCAGCATGCCCATGAACTCGCCCGGCACACCCGGCCAGAACAGCATCGGCAGGAAGGCACACAGCGTGGTCGCGGTGGAGCTGACAATGGGCCAGAACATCCGCTGCGCTGCCTCAACATAGGCGTGCATCGGGCCCACGCCCTCTTTGATGCGCTTATCAGCGTATTCCACCACAACAATCGCGCCGTCCACCAGCATGCCCACTGCCAGGATCAGGCCAAACATCACCATGTTGGAGATGGTCACACCCATCAGCGCAAGGAAGGCAAAACACAGGAGGAAGGACGCTGGAATCGCAAAGCCTACAAGCATTGCTGCGCGGCTGCCAAGCGAGGCCAGAACCACAATCATCACCAGCGCAATCGCGGTCAGAACAGAGCCCTCGAGCTGGCTCACCATCGAACCCACCGTGCGGCTCTGGTCATTGGAGGTGCCAACGTGGACCGCCGCCTGCAGTTCTTCAGGCCATTTTGCCTGCGCCGCAGCCAGCGTGGTTTTGATCTGTTCCACAGTGTCGATGATATTGTAGCCTTTGCCCTTCACCACCTGCAGGGCCACCGTGTTTTCCCCATCAAACCGCGCGGTCCCCGCACGGTCCTCAAAGGTGAAATTGATCTCCGCCAGATCGCCCAAAGTCACAATCCGCTCGCCGTTTGTTTTCACCGGCAGCTCGTAAATGTCGGTGACGTCATCAAACGACGAAGGAATTTTGACTGAGAAGGTGCCTTGCTCGGTTTCCACTTCACCGGCGGCAATCAATTGGTTGTTGTTCTGCACAACGGAGATCAATTCCGGCGCGGTGACGTTGTAGGATTCCAGCCGCAGAGGATCGATCACAACCTCAACCATCTCATCGCGGTTGCCCGCAATGGGCGCTTCCAGAACCGCGTCGATAGCTTCAAAATCGTCTTGCAGGTCTTTGGCCAACCGCGCCATGGTGCGTTCAGGCACATCGCCGGAGAGGTTCACGATCACAATCGGAAACTCAGAGAAGTTGATCTCGTTGATTGTGTATTGTTCCGCACCAGCGGGGAACTTCGAGGATGCGGTGTTCATCGCATCGCGCACGTCGGCAATGGTCGCGCTTTTGTCCCAGCCGAAATCGAACTCGAGCAACAGGGAGGCGTGGTTTTCAGACGCAATCCCGGTCATTTTGTCGAGACCGTCAAGATCGACGGCCTCCGTTTCCATAGGCTTCACCAGAAGGCTTTCCGCGTCTTCAGCGGAAATACCCGGATAGCTCACGGATACGTACAGGATCGGGATATCAATGTCAGGTTCCCCTTCCTTGGGAAGGCTGACGTAGGAAAAAGCGCCAATGACCAAAGAGATAACAATGAACGCCAGAATCATTCGGGCGCGTTCAGCGGCCCAGGTGATGGCCCCGGTCATTGCGTGGCCTCCTGAAAGGTGGGTGCGACCTCAACGCCTTCGATCACATATTCCTGACCGACCACGATGACGTTGGCGTTTTCAGACAACCCGCCGACCCAAATGCCATCGGTACCGTCCCGCAACAGCTCGACAGCCTTGAAGGCCACGATATTGCCTTCCTCTACAACACGGACACCCAGCGTTCCCTCATCGTTCAACGTCAGGGAGGACTGAGGCAGGAAGTGGGCTTGCGCGCCGTCTGCGGAAATGACGATCTCCGCTGTTTGGCCGTCACGGATGGAAAGATCCCCGTTGGGAACAGTGACTTCCACCCGGAATGTGCGTGTTTGAGGATCCGCCGAGCGAGACACAAATGTCACCTGGCCTGAGACTTCCTGACCTGTGGTCAGGCGTGCTCCAGCAAGAGAGCCCTCTTGAACACGGTTGATGTCTGTTTCCGGTACAAAGCCAACAACGCGAATGGGATCCAGACGTAGAACTGTCCCGCAAAGGCTGCCGGGTTGCATCAGGCTGCCCAGTTCAGCTGTCCGGCTTTCCAACAGGCCATCAAAAGGCGCGGTCATGGTCAGACGTTCAACTTCCCGCTCTGCCGCAGCGACGAGGGCTTGCGCCGATTCGATGCCGGCCTGTGTGCTTTCCAATCCGGAGGTCGCCGACTGAATTGCGGCTTCAGCTGCCCGCACGCTGGCAGCCGTGCTTGCAACCCGCGTGGAGGAAGCAAACCCGCCTTCGGACAACTTACGTGCGGCGTTGTCGTTGATCTTGGCTTCCTCTAGCCGTGCTTCGGCCTCGGCGACCGCCGCCTGCGCACTTGGAATGCGTGCTTCTGCCTCCAGAAGCCGCGCTTTCGCTTCCGCCAACACTGCGGCGCTGGTGCCCACATCGAGGCGGCACAGTTCCTGACCTGCCGTTACATGTGTGCCGCGTCTCAAGGGCTCGCTGATGACCAGCCCGCTGGTTTCTGCCCGAACCTCAACCTGGCGGTCTGCCTCAGTTTCGCCCCGCAGGACCACGGCGCTGTCAATTGTGCGCGCCTCGCTTTTGATCGCCACCACGCGAATTGCGTTTGATTGCTCAGAGGAGGAAACTGTTTGAGGCACGGTAGCTGCCTCTGTTGTTTCTTCAGGCGTCGCCTCGGGCGCGCCGTTGCCCGCAAATGCCGCCAGGCGGTCACGTTCCACCACTACGAAATACAAAAATGCCGACACAAAAAGCGCGGTCAAAACCGGAATAAGCCGCATAGAATGGCCCCTGCTGTTTAAACGTGCGCCCTCCCGCGCACAAATAGTCACCGGTATATTGGCTTTTGTCTTGGGAGAAACAACCTCCGATACCAAAATTTGAACTCATCGGTTCAAAATTCCCGAAATAGCCACAAAAAACATGTCCAACCGATGTGCGTCTGCCACGGTACTTGGCACTTTGAAAACAAAACGATAAGACAGGGCAAACCGACAGGAGAGCAGGCGTGAGCAATACCGACAGTTTCATCGAAGAAGTCACCGAAGAAGTGCGTCGTGACCGACTTTTCGGCTTGATCCGTCGTTACGGATGGATTGCTGTTTTGGCCGTGATCGCCATTGTGGGCGCAGCGGCCTTTAATGAGATTCAAAAAGGCAAGGCGCGCACAGCAGCAGAAAACACTGGAGACGCGCTGATCGCGGCCGTTTCACCAAGTGATGCAGAAGCGCGCGTAGCTGCGCTGAGCGACTTGACCACGGAGACTCCGAACGCTCAGGTTGTGGCCGATATGCTGCTGGCCACGCATCAGATCGAAGTTGGTGCCAATGCGTATGCGGCGGTCACTTTGAATGAAATCACAACCAGCGGATTGGACACGCCAGAAATTTATCGACAGATTGCTGCTTTCAAAGCGGTGTTGGCCAATGCCAATGAAACGCCCATCGCAGACCGCCGATTGGCGCTGGAAGCTCTGGCGGGTCCAGGTATGCCGCTTGCGCTGCCTGCCCAGGAACAGCTTGCGCTGTTGAGCCTGGAAGAGGGGGACGTAGACGGGGCCATCGCTCAACTACAGGCGCTCATTCAGGACGCCTCTGTCACCGCAGGCTTGCGCAATCGCGCGTCTCAGTTGATTGTGGCCTTGGGTGGTACACCAGCGGAAACCGTACCGGTACTGGCTGACCAATAATACTAGGGCAGGGTGGGGGACTCAGCAGTGATGAACAAGTCTTGGATGTTGGTCGCGGGGGTGGCGGCAGCAGCAATTTTGACCGCCTGCGCGGAACCTGAAGTCATTCTGGTCGGGGACCGTGAGGATCTTTTCCCAGCGGAAGAGGTTGTTGAAAATCAGGACCGCGCAATAAAACTGCCTGCCGTAACTCAAAACGCAAATTGGACCGGCCGTATTGGATCACAAGGCACGCGCGTCTCAAACGCGGCTTTGTCCCAAAAACCAAACCTGCTTTGGTCGACCTCCGTGGGCAAAGGCGAGTCGCGAAAGTCGCGCATCACCGCAGACCCTGTGGTTGCAGAAGGTCGCATCTTCACGGTGGATGCTGAAGCAACCGTGACCGCAACCAGCACAGGCGGCCAAGTGCTTTGGTCGCGGGACATGACCCCGCCCAATGATAAGGCAGGCCAAGCGTCCACTGGCGGTCTGGCCTATGGCAAAGGCAAGCTCTTTGTCACCACTGGGTTTGGCAGTATCCGTGCGTTAGATCCGGCCACCGGCGCCGACCTTTGGGAACAGAAATTCCAGGCGGTCGGAAGCGGCACTCCTGCGGTCTATGGCGATTTGGTCTACGTGGTGTCTGGCGACGCCACAGCTTGGGCGCTTGAGGTCGAAACCGGCAAAATTGCTTGGCAACTGTTATCGATTCCCAACGTCCAGAACGTTCAGAGTCCAGCAGCACCAGCTGTGACGGACCGATTGGCGATTTTCCCCTATGGATCCGGCGAAATTCAGGCCGCGTTCCGCAGCGGCGGCGTATCACGCTGGACCGCAGGCTTGTCAGACTCCCGTCAAGGGCGCGCAGTGAACACTGTGGGCGACATTTCCGGCGACCCGGTTGTTGTGGGAGACACCATCTACGTGGCCAACCATTCCGGTCGTTTGGCCGCGTTGGATAGCGAAACTGGCGTGCGCAAATGGACCGCGGGCCACGGTGCGCTGAGCCCTGTTTTCCCGGCTGGTGGATCGCTTTTCTTGGTGTCTGAAACCAATGAGCTGCTGCGTCTGGATGCGCGCGACGGAACCCGTGTCTGGGGCCAGACCCTGCCGCAGTTCATCAAAGACAAACCCCGCAAACAATCCGCCGTACATGCACACTACGGGCCAATCCTGGCGGGCGGGCAGTTGGTTGTGCCCTCCACCGATGATGTCGTGCGGTTCTACAACCCGCGCAACGGTCTTCTCACCCATACCGTGGAATTGCCGCATGGTGCGGCGACCAATCCGGTTGTTGCTGGCGGCGTTTTGTATGTGGTCAATCGCAAAGGCGAATTGTACGCTTTCCGTTGACGCAATAATGCTGTATCGGGGCGACTTCAGACGTTCCGGAGATCTGTCATGAGTTTCACGCTCGCCATTGTGGGCCGCCCAAATGTGGGCAAATCCACGCTGTTTAACCGCCTCGTGGGCAAAAAACTGGCTTTGGTCGATGACCAGCCAGGGGTCACGCGCGACCTGCGTGAAGGCGACGCCAAACTGGCGGACTTGCGGTTCACCGTGATCGACACTGCTGGTCTTGAAGATGCAACCGATGACAGCCTCGAAGGTCGCATGCGCCGCCTGACAGAGCGCGCCGTGGATATGGCCGACATTTGCCTCTTCATGATGGACGCCCGCACTGGGGTCACCCCCACCGACATGGTCTTTGCGGAAATCCTGCGCAAGAAATCCGCCCATGTGCTGCTGGCCGCCAACAAAGGTGAAGGCAAGGCTGCCGACGCTGGCGTATTGGATGCGTATTCTTTGGGGTTGGGCGAACCGATCCGTCTGTCCGCAGAGCACGGCGAAGGTCTCAATGACCTCTATGCGCAGCTCATGCCCATCGCTGATGAATTTGCCAAACGCCAAAAGGCGTTGGATGATGAAGTTGAAGTGGATGTGGAGCTTGAGGAAGACGGCGACTGGGATGACGAGTTCGACGAAGGCGGCCTGCGTCCAAGTGAACAGATCACCGAGAACAAACCGCTTCAAATCGCTGTGGTGGGGCGTCCAAATGCAGGTAAGTCCACGCTGATCAATAAGATCATCGGGGAAGATCGTCTGCTGACCGGACCGGAAGCGGGCATTACCCGCGATGCCATCTCGCTTCGTACCGAGTGGGACGGCACCCATATGCGGATTTTTGATACCGCCGGGATGCGCAAGAAAGCCAAGGTGCAGGACAAGCTCGAAAAGCTGTCTGTAGGTGACGGTTTGCGGGCGGTGAAATTTGCCGAGGTCGTGGTCGTGCTACTCGACGCAGCGATTCCCTTTGAACAGCAAGACCTGCGTATCGCCGATTTGGCCGAGCGCGAAGGCCGCGCTGTGGTTGTTGCCGTGAACAAATGGGACGTCGAAGAACGCAAGCAGGAGAAACTGCGCGAGTTGAAAGAGGCCTTCAACCGCCTGTTGCCGCAGCTGCGCGGCGCGCCCCTCATTACTGTGTCGGCGAAAACGGGACGTGGTCTTGAGCGCCTCAATCAGGCGATTCTGGATGCCTATGACACCTGGAACCGCCGTATTCCAACCGCGGCGCTGAACCGCTGGCTGGTTGAGATGCTGCAGCAGCACCCGCCGCCCGCACCACAGGGCAAGCGCATCAAGCTGCGCTATATGACACAGGCCAAAACCCGTCCGCCGGGCTTTGTGGTGATGTGTTCGCATCCGGACAAACTGCCTGCCAGCTATTCGCGTTATCTCGTGAATGGCCTGCGTGAGACCTTCGATATGCCGGGCACACCCATCCGCCTGACCATGCGCGGGCAGGGGGATAAAAACCCCTATAAGGGTAAGAAAAAGTCCACGCCATCGCGTCTGCGCAAACACATCAAAGGCCGCGACGCCGGCTTTTGATCGGTCATAAGATCATCCGTATTTGGAACCTATGTGTTGCCGCCCAGTTTCTGGTGCGGCAACAGCTGCATTGTGGCGTCACAAATTCGCGTTATAGTCTTGTTAAGTGGTCCGAAATTTGGGGGCCACGTACACCTTAATACCCAGGTCAGGCTGATGTGCGGCGTGGCTCAGGCGGAAATTTAATTTGAGAAGAGAGGTTTGCGATGGAGATTCGCGAGCGCTTGAAAGACTTCACTGTGCAGGATGACCGCATTGGGGCGATCAGCTTGTTTGGCACCTTTGCTGTCTATTTTGCCACGCTGTATCTGGCGATTGTCAATCAGGGCATGTGGTACATTATGATCCCGATGATGGCGCTGAACGGTCTCTCCGCCGTGCGTCTCTATGTGTTGCAGCATGACACCGGCCATGCCTCGCTGTTCAAAAGCCGCAAGCATAATGACTGGGCCGGAGAGGCGCTGTCGGTTGTCACCTTCGCGCCTTATGCGGCCATGCGCCACAATCATAACATGCACCACAGCCACCTTGGGAACTTGGAGCATCGCGAGACAGGTGAAATCCACACCATGACTGTGCGGGAATGGAACGAGGCCGGATTTTGGGAACGGCTGCAATACCGCCTCTATCGCAATCCTTTTGTGCTGATCCCGCTGGGCAGTCTTTTTACCTATTTCATCCGGTACCGTTGGCCCAAAAATGCCCACACCATGTGGAAGTCGGTGCTTCTGCATAACGTTGCGATCTTTGCCTACATGGGCGTGATTTATGCGCTGGCGGGATGGAATGGCGTGTTGATCTGGTTCCTGGCGTCCTTCTTTGGCGGGATGGTTGGCGTGTTCATGGTATATCTGCAGCACAATTTTGAGGACACGTATTGGGATCGCCGTCCAGATCTGGATCCGCGTTTGGCGGCGCTGCAAGGCTCATCCGCTTTGGACCTTGGCTGGTGGATGGACTTGGCCTCAGCCAACATCGCCTATCACGACATCCATCACTTCAACGCGCGCATCCCGCATTACAATCTGCGCAAATGTCATCAGATGATCCGCGACGAATATGACCTGCCGACCATCGAGTGGCCGGAGGCAATCCGTTCGTTTTCCCTCAAGCTCTGGGATGAAGAGCAAGAGCGCTTGGTGCCGTTTCCCAAGAACCAGCCGCAAGGCGCGGTGCCTGCGGAATAGGCTGGGGGCCGGCCCCCAGACCCCCGGGATATTTACGGACAGATGAAAAAAGCGCGGCTCCATCGGGCCGCGCTTTGTTTTTGTGTGCTGTTGCTTTGACTTAAGCCAGCTTGCCGTCCGCGGTCAGCACGGTCTTTCCACCCAGATAAGGTGCCAGAACTTCCGGCAGCACCACAGAGCCATCAGCCTGTTGGCCGTTCTCCAGCACCGCAATCAAACAGCGGCCTACGGCGAGTCCGGAGCCGTTCAGTGTGTGGACATATTCTGGTTTGCCACCATCGGCCGGACGGAACCGCGCGTTCATGCGGCGGGCCTGGAAGGCGCCGGTGGTGGAGACAGAGCTGATCTCGCGATAGGTGTCTTGCCCCGGAATCCACGCCTCAATGTCATAGGTACGGCGCGCGCCAAAGCCCATGTCGCCGGTGCACAGCACCACGGTGCGGTACGGAATGCCCAACTTTTCCAGAATGCCCTCGGCACAGCCCAACATGCGTTTCTGCTCATTGTCAGACTCGTCCGGATGGGTGATCGAGACCATCTCCACCTTCTCAAACTGGTGCTGACGCAGCATGCCCGAGGTGTCTTTGCCCGCGCTGCCCGCCTCCGAGCGGAAGCACAGCGTGTGGCTGGTCATACGGATCGGCAAGGCGCTTTCATCCAGAATGTCACCCGCCACCGAGTAGGTCAGCGGCACCTCGGATGTGGGCACCAGCCACCAGCCGTTGGTGGTTTGGTAGCTGTCCTCGCCAAACTTTGGCAATTTATCGGTGCCATACATGGCTTCATCGCGGACCAGCACCGGCGAGTTGACCTCGGTCAGCCCGTTTTCATCCACATGGGTGTCGATCATGAACTGCGCCAAGGCGCGGTGAATACGGGCCACAGCGCCCTTGAGCATCACAAACCGCGCACCGGAGATTTTGGCGGCGGTTTCGAAATCCATCGCCGCCGAAACGCCTTTGATCTCAAAGTGCTCAACCGGTTTGAAGTCCAGTGACTTAGGCTCACCCCAGCGATTGATCTCGACGTTGTCGCCCTCATCGGCCCCATCCGGCACGTCATCGGCTGGCAGGTTGGCAATGCGGGCCAAGGCGTCGGTCAGCTTGGCGTCCAGCTCCTTGGCCTCGTTTTGCATCGCGGCCACTTCGGACTTTTTCTCGCCCACAAGGGTGCGCAGCCGCTCAAACTCGGCCTCATCGCCTTTGGCTTTGGCTGCGCCGACCTCTTTGGCGGCAGCTTTTTGGGCAGCCTGTGCAGCCTCAGCCGCAGCGATCTTGGCACGCCGCTCCTCATCCAAAGCCAGCACGGAGGATGACATAGCCTCATCCCCACGGCGGGTCAGGGCGGCGTCAAAAGCGGCCGGGTTTTCGCGGATCGCTTTAATGTCATGCATCTCTCTTTTCCTTCATGCTTGAGATGAGTCGTTTTACGTCTCTGCTTATGCCGGAATTCTTGGTTAATCGTAACCACCCGCACGTCACAGCGACATATGCAGGCTCTTAAGGCAACAAGGCGCTTCGTCAAGCCCTTTGACACCTTGCAACTACGGCTTAAGCCCCATAGGTTCCCTGCGACTTTGCGGGGCACTGTGCCGCGCCATCTAGAGGGACCTTAACCTATGCAAGAACTCGGTCAGTTTCTGCCGCTCATTCTGATCTTTGCGATCATGTATTTCCTGCTGATCCGTCCACAGCAGAAGAAGATGAAAGAACACCAAGCCATGGTCGCCGCCGTGCGCCGCGGCGATCAAGTGGTGACCCAGGGCGGTCTGATCGGTAAGGTCACCAAGGTCAAAGACGACAACGAAATCGAAGTCGAACTGGCAGAGAACGTGAAAGTGCGCGTGGTGAAATCCACCATCGCCAACGTGACGTCCAAGACCGAACCGGCCAAAGCCGAGTAATCCAATAACAAGACCAACAGGGCATCTGACATGCTGCAAATTGACCTTTGGAAACGGGTCCTGATCTGGCTCACCTGCGTGGTGGGCCTGCTTCTGGCCATGCCAAACGCGTTTTATCCGAGGGTTGAGGCCCATAATGATGCCGTGGCCGATATGGCAGCCGGGATCACCAACGAGAACACGGAAACACTGATTGCCGGTTGGCCGTCTTATTTGCCGTCCCGTCTGGTGAATCTTGGTCTTGATCTGCGCGGCGGCGCGCATCTTCTTGCCGAAGTTCAGGTCGAGGATGTCTATGCCGCCCGCATGACCAGCTTCTGGCCTGAAGTGCGGGACCTGCTGCGCGGCGAGCGTGCCACCATCGGCACCATCCGCCAACAACCCGGTCCAGACACCGAACTGCGCTTTAAAATCTCCAAGCCTGAAGCCATTCAGGAGGCCGCCAGCCTCGTGCGCGGTCTGGCCCGCCCAGTGACCTCGCTCACTGGGGCAGGGGCCAGCGACATTGTGGTGCGCACCGAAGGTGACATGGTCATCGTGGAATTGTCAGATGCGGAGAAACTCGCGTCTAACGAACGCACAGTGCAGCAGTCGCTGGAAATCATCCGCCGCCGTATCGACGAAGTGGGCACACGTGAGCCCACCATCCAGCGTCAGGGCGCGGATCGTATCCTCATTCAGGTGCCGGGCATTGGCTCTGCGTCTGAGTTGAAAGAAATCATCGGCACCACCGCACAGCTGACGTTCAATCCGGTTGTGAGCCGCACCTCTGATGCGGACGCACCAGCCGGTGTGGGCAACAAAGTCCTGCCATCCCTTGACGAAGAGGGCGTGTTCTACACCGTGGAAGCAGCCCCCGTTGTCACCGGCGAAGAGCTGGTGGATGCGCAACCAAGCTTTGATCAGAACAACCGCCCTGCGGTGTCCTTCCGGTTTAACACGACGGGCGCTCGTAAATTTGGCGACTACACCGCTGAAAACATCGGCAGCCCCTTTGCGATTGTGCTGGATGACGAGGTGATTTCCGCCCCAGTTATTCAAAGCCACATTCCCGGCGGCTCCGGCATCATCACCGGACGTTTCTCTGTTGAGGAAAGCACAAATCTGGCCGTGCTGCTGCGCGCAGGTGCGCTGCCAGCGGAGCTGGAATTCCTGGAAGAACGCACCATTGGCCCAGAACTGGGGCAAGACAGCATCGAAGCGGGTCGTATTGCCTGTATCGTGGCCTTTGTGGGCGTGCTGATCTTTATGTTCCTGAGCTACGGCACATTTGGCGTCTTTGCCAATATCGCGCTCATTCTGAACGTGGGCCTGATCTTTGGCCTGCTGAGCTTGATCGGCGCGACGCTGACTCTGCCGGGCATTGCCGGGATCGTTCTGACCATCGGTATGGCGGTGGACGCCAACGTGCTGGTATTTGAGCGGATCCGCGAGGAGCTGAAATCGGCCAAAGGTCCAGCTCGCGCCATTGAACTTGGCTATGAAAAAGCCCTGTCGGCCATTCTGGACGCCAACATCACCACCTTCATCACCGCTGTGATCCTCTTTGCCGTGGGCTCCGGCCCGGTGCGCGGCTTTGCCATCACGCTCGGCCTGGGCATCCTCACCTCGGTCTTCACCGCGATCTTCGTGACGCGTGTGCTGATCGTGATGTGGTTTGAACGCCGCCGTCCTAAGACAATCGAGGTATAAGCCATGCGTTTGAGACTTGTTCCCCAAGAGACCAAATGGGATTTCTTCTCCCGCCCAACGCTTTGGCTCGGTATCTCCGGTGTCCTGATGGTGGCCGCTCTGGTGAGTTTCTTCATTCAGGGCCTGAACTTCGGCATCGACTTTAAGGGTGGCACCACCATCCGGACCGAAAGCGCACAGGAAGTGGTGATCGCAGACTACCGCGGCGCGCTGGAGCCCCTGGAGCTGGGCGACATTTCGATCACCGAAGTGTTTGATCCCACCTTTGAAGAAGATCAGCACGTCACCATGATCCGCATCCAAGCCCAAGAGGGCGAAGAAGCGGTCACGGCGGATATAATCCGCAAGGTCGAGGCGCAGTTGCAAACCGTAGCGCCGGATATCACTTTCGTGTCCGTGGAATCCGTTGGGCCCAAGGTGTCCGGCGAATTGATCACCACAGCGGTGATTGCGGTTCTGCTCGCGATTGGCGCGGTGCTTGTCTACATCTGGCTGCGCTTTGAATGGCAGTTTGCAGTGGGGGCCGTGATGGCCTTGGTGCACGACGTGGTGCTGACCATTGGCGTGTTCTCCGAACTGCAGATCAAATTTGACCTCGCTATCATCGCGGCGCTGTTGACCATCGTGGGCTACTCGCTGAACGACACTGTGGTTGTGTTTGACCGGGTTCGTGAAAACCTGCGCAAGTACAAAAAGATGGACCTGAAAGAGGTGCTGAACCTCTCCATCAACGAAACCTTGAGCCGGACCGTCATGACCTCCGCCACCACCTTGTTGGCGCTGATCTCGCTGTTTGTGCTGGGTGGTGACGTGATCCGTGGCTTTGTGTTTGCCATGATCTGGGGCGTAATTGTCGGGACCTATTCCTCGATCTTCATCGCCTCTGCGGCACTCTTGAAGCTTGGCGTAAAGCGCGATTGGTCCAAACAGGCCAACACCGCTGGCAACAAGTTTGCTGACATCGACGCCTGATGTCTTAACCCAGGCGCTGGCCCTTGAGGGCCTCGCCTGGGTTGCTCTTGCCGCCTTTGTGGCCGGCATTGTCCGCGGGTTTGCCGGATTTGGCACCGCGATGATCTACCTCCCCATTGCCGCACAAGTCATGCCGCCCCTTTGGGCAATTGTGACCTTGGCAGGCATGGATATTATAGCCCCTTCTGTGCACATCCCTGCCGCGCTGCGAAACGGCCACAAGCGCGATCTGGCGCGATTGATGATTGGCGTGGTGTTGATGATGCCGGTGGGGTTGTTTGTGCTCACCCGCACCGATCCCAGCGTGTTCCGCTACCTCGTCTCAGTCCTCTCCATCGCCATGCTGGCAGTGTTGCTGTCTGGTTTTCGTTATCGCGGCGCGGTCACCAACTCGATGGTCTACGGCATTGGCGGGGCTGGCGGGTTTCTGGGCGGTGCCGCAGGCCTTCCGGGGCCACCGGTGATCTTGTTCTACATGGCCAGCCCGCATGGCCCGTCGGTCATCCGCGCCAACACCTCTGCCTATCTGTTTTTCTACGACATTCTGTTGGTGGGGGTCTTGCTGATCCTCGGCCGCTTTGATCCGGCCCCGTTTGTCTTGGGGCTGATGCTGTCGATCCCGGCCATGGCGGGCAATCTTTTGGGTGGCTGGCTCTTCCATCCGCGATACGAGCGGTTATACCGAGGTGTGGCCTATCTGATCATCGCCAGCGCTGCGGTGTCCGGATTGCCTTTTCTGAGCGGCGGAGGATGACCCATGCAGATGACCGAAGTGACCTATGCGGACGCAATTCCCATCGACAGCTACGGCACGGGCTTTTTCCGCATCGGGGGCGAAGTCATCAAAGGCGGGGCGATCATCCACGCCAAAGGAGCGCGCAGCTGGGCTGGCTATGAGGACGTCGAAGCGGTTCTGGCTCTGAAAGGTGAGATCGATTTTATCCTGATGGGCACGGGTGCGAACATGGCCCCGGTGCAAAGCGCGTTTCGCCAAACCTTGGAAGCAGCTGGGATTGGCGTGGAGCCAATGGCCTCGCCTTCGGCCTGTCGCACCTACAACGTGCTGGTGAGCGAAGGCCGTCGTGTGGCGGCGGTGATGTTGCCGGTTGAGGAGATTGCGGAAGAATAAGGCGCGCGCAACGTGCGGTGCGTTTACGTTCTTTGATGTAGGTTACGGTGCGTTGGCCCACCTCGGCGATACAGTCGCGATACCGACTTAATACCGACGTCGAAAATCAACTAGGCCAAAAGGTTAATCCTTTTGCCAGCCAAGGGGATGGGGTAAGCCTCAGTACATGATTTTACGTGTAAAAGATGTCAGCGTGGCCCGCGGCGGCGTGGCGGTTTTGGAGGGGCTTTCCTTTGAGATTGGTCCCGGCCAGGCGCTGGTCCTGAAAGGCCCCAATGGCGTGGGCAAAACCACGCTTTTGCGCACGGTGGCCGGGCTGCAACCGCCTTTCAAAGGCGAGGTGGATGCCCCGGAGGAAGCGGTGGCCTATGCCGCGCACAGCGATGGCTTGAAATCCATGCTGAGTGTTGAAGAAAATCTGCGGTTCTGGGCGGAGGTCTTTGCTCAGACCGATATTGAAAAAGCCATTCAAGCCTTTGATTTGGCTGACTTGCGCAACCGCTTGGCAGGCAGCCTGTCCGCCGGTCAAAAGCGCCGTTTGGGCCTCGCGCGACTGCTGGTGACCGGTCGCCCAATCTGGGTGTTGGATGAGCCCACTGTGTCGCTGGACACGGCCTCAGTGCAGCTCTTTGCAGACGCCGTGCGGGCCCATCTAGCGGAGGGCGGCAGCGCTCTGCTGGCAACGCATATTGACCTTGGGTTGGACGTGACCGTGCTGGATGTCGGCCCGTTCCGGGCCAAACAAGGCGATGCGCCTGTGAGCGGCTATGATGAGGCGTTTTTATGAAGGCTCTGCTTTTTCGCGATCTCAAACTGGCTTTTCGCGCCGGTGGCGGCTTTGGCCTCGGTATCGCATTTTTCCTGATTGTTGTGATACTTGTGCCTTTCTCCGTGGGCCCGGAAAGCGGCTTGCTGACCATGATTGCCCCTGGGGTTTTGTGGCTCGGCGCCTTGCTGGCTTGCCTGCTGTCACTGGACCGTATTCTGGCGCTGGACTGGGAAGACGGCACACTTGATTTGGTCGCCACATCGCCGCTGCCGCTCGAAGGTGTGGTCTCTGTCAAGGCGCTGGCGCATTGGCTCACCACAGGGGTGCCGCTCGTCGTCGCAGCCCCGGTCTTTGGCGTGTTGCTCAACCTGCCGCCGCAGGGCTTCCTTTGGCTGGTGGCATCGCTAGCCCTTGGCACACCTGCACTGAGTGTGATCGGCACCTTTGGCGCGGCTTTGACGGTGGGTATCAAACGCGGTGGATTGCTGCTTTCTCTATTGATTTTGCCCCTTTACGTGCCGACGTTAATTTTTGGGGCGGAACTCGCGCGACGCGGTGCAGAAGGTCAAGACATCACCACTCCACTGCTTATGCTCGCAGGCATTACTTTTGGCGTGATTGCACTATTGCCCTTTGCCAGCGCCTTGGTGTTGCGGATGAATCTGCGCTAGCGTGCGGTCGACTTAATCAATATCAAGGCACCTGTGTTGCTCTCATGGAAGTGAGGTGCGCATGTGACGACGACAAGATAGGACATCCTCATGGGATCGATCTGGGAATATGCCAATCCGGTGAAGTTCAGCCAAACCGTCTCGCGGTTTCTGACACCGGTAGCCGTTTTAGCCGCAATCACAACGGTTGTGGGATTGGTTTGGGGGTTTTTCTTCACGCCGGATGATTACCGCCAAGGGTCCACTGTAAAAATCATCTATCTGCATGTGCCTTCCGCGCTGATGGCGATCAATATCTGGTTTATGATGCTGGTAACCTCGCTTATCTGGCTGGTGCGGCGTCACCATGTCAGTGCTTTGGCGGCCAAGGCTGCTGCGCCGGTGGGCGTTGTCATGACCTTGATCGCGCTCTGGACCGGCGCCGTCTGGGGACAACCGATGTGGGGCACCTGGTGGGCCTGGGATCCGCGCCTGACATCATTCCTGATCTTGTTTCTGTTCTACCTCGGATACATTGCGCTTTGGGAAGCGATTGACGATCCAGACACAGCTGCCGACCTCACCGCCGTGTTGTGCATTGTAGGCTCGGTCTTTGCTGTACTGAGCCGGTATGCGGTGAATTTCTGGAATCAGGGCTTGCATCAGGGTGCATCGATCATGCGGGCAGGGGCGGTAACGGGGGCCGACACCGAAGAGAAGGTGTCTAACGTGTTCTTTTACCCTCTGATGATGTGTATCATCGGTTTTGTTTTGTTCTTCATTGCGTTGGTGCTGTTGCGCACCTGCACGGAAATTCATAAGCGGCGTACCCGAGCGCTGTTGGCACGGGAGCGCATGGCATGATGCCGGATCTGGGAAAATACGCGAACACGGTTTTGTCGTCTTATGCGGTGTCGCTGCTGTTGATTGTGGGCTTGATCTGGTGGAGCCTGCGCGCAGCGCGCAAGGCCCGTGCTGAGCTTGAAGATGTGGAAGGACGACGCAAATGAGCGACAGTCCAGCCAAGAAAAAAGTCTCACCGCTGATGTTTCTGCCGCCGATTTTATTTGCGGGTCTGGCAGCCATGTTCCTTTTGGGCATGCAGCGAGAAAACCCTGATGAGCTGCCAAGTGCATTGGTGGGCAAGCAGGCTCCGGAGGTGCAGGTCACCGCACTGGGGGACAAGGAGCTATGGGACGACGCCGCACTGCGCACAGGTCAGCCAACGCTGGTGAACTTCTGGGCCAGCTGGTGTGGACCGTGCCGCGTGGAACACCCCAACCTGATGCAATTGCAAGCCGAAGGGCTGACCATTTTGGGTGTGAACTATAAGGATGCGGCTGGCAACGCGCTGAGTTTCCTGGAAGAACTGGGGGATCCTTACACAGCAGGTGGGGCCGATACGACGGGCCGCATGGCCTTGAACTGGGGCGTCTATGGCGTGCCGGAAACCTATCTGATTGACGGTGACGGCAACGTGCTCTTGCGCATCGCAGGTCCCGTGACCGAGCGCGAAGTTGAAGGCCGCATTCGACCGGCGCTTGAAGCGCTGAACTAAAGCACCTTTCCGTAGAAACCAAAAAAGGCCTCGGTGCAGTGATGCGCCGAGGCCTATTCCTTTTGCGGCGAAGAGGGCTCAGCCCTCAATCATATCGACGCGTGTGCCGTGGCGACCGCCTTCGAACTCCGCATCCAGATAGGCGTCTACAATCGCGAGCGCCAGACCTTCACCCACCACGCGTGCCCCAATAGACAGCATGTTGGCGTTGTTGTGGGCACGGATCATGGAAGCAGAAAACGTGTCCGAGCAGACTCCACAGCGGATGCCGGGAACTTTGTTGGCGGCCATCATGATGCCTTGGCCTGTGCCGCAAAGGATGATGCCCAGATCACAGTCACCAGACGCCACGCGTTCTGCTGCGGCTTTGCCGTGCAGCGGGTAGTGCGTACTCTCAGAGGTGGTTGGACCAATGTCGACAACCTCATATCCTTTGGCGGAGACATGATTGGCAACCGCTTGGCGCAGGTCAATAGCGGCGTGGTCGCTGGAAAGCACGATGCGTTTGGTATCAGACATGGGTGGCAGACCTTTTTGTGAGTGTTAGCCCGTCCATAGGGGCAAAGGCAGGTAAGTGCAATTGGGGACCGCGACGAACGTTTGTGCCTGCAGAGTGACGCTCACTCTTTCTCGCGAAACCTTGATTGGCATGTCACATCATGTGCGCATAAAACGGATTTCGGGGACACACTCAATGGAATGGACTTCGGTATGATCGGAAAGATTTGCATCCGCACATCGGGCGCTCTTGCGGCTTTATGGCTTAGCTTGGCCTCGCCGGTTTTGGCTGAGATCAAACCGGTTGTGGTAGAACTCTACACCTCCCAGGGCTGTTCCAGCTGTCCTCCAGCAGACGCGTATTTCCACAAGCAGTTGGCTGGGCGCGAGGACGTTATCGCGCTGGCGTTTCATGTCGATTACTGGGATTACATTGGCTGGAAGGATATCCATGCGGACCCAGCCTATACTCAGCGCCAGCACACCTATGCCCACGCCGCAGGTCATCGGTCCGTCTATACGCCGCAGATGATCGTGAACGGCAAAGATCACGTTGTTGGCACCCATCCGGGCAAGGTTGAAGCGCTAATCAACACTCATCTCCAAGGTAACTCAGCCGTGGACCTTTCCATCACACGGGATGGCAACCAGCTGCGCATCAAAGCTACTGCGGACCAGCCAGCACCAATGCAGGTGCACGTGATCCGCTACAAGGAAGCCGAAAAGGTCTCGATCAAACGGGGCGAAAACGCCGGTCGTGTTGTGACATACTCCAACATCGTATCCGATTGGGAGACCGTCAAAAACTGGAACGGGCGTAGCGATCTGTCCACTAGTGTTCGTGTTAAAGGCGACGCGCCAATTGTGGTTTTGATCCAACATGAAAACGGCGGCCCCATCGAGACCGCCGCACGTATTAAGTAAACGACTTCAAAAGATTACTCGTCTTCGTCGTCATCGTCGGAGATGAGCTCAATCTCACCAAGCTCGACCAGATCGCGTACCGCTTTGGTGACTTCTGACATGGCCGCTTCGGCATCTTTTGTTTTAACCTTGCCTCGGTCTCCAATTGCTTCGCGAAGCTGGTCGGCCATCCGCCCAGACATGTTGGACAGAATAAATTCGGTCGACATGCCAAAGTCGCCTTCGGTGGCGTAGGCCATAGCGGTGACAAGAGCGTTCTCGTCGATGTCTTTGGTCAGTTTTGGCACATCCAGTGGCTTCACGCGTGTTGCGATATGCGCGTAAGTGAAAATGCGTCGACGTACAGCGTCGGCAAACTCGGCGTCTTTCTCATCCAGAGATCCGAGCACTTCGTCGCGCGTGGCTGTTGAAGCGCTGTTAAGGATCGCGCCCAGTCGGTCCTCTGGCCCTTCTTTGAAGGCTTTCGGTGGGCGGTCTTCAATTTGACACGCCAGCGTCAGTCCAATGCGATCCACCGCCTCCGGCGTGATGCTTTCGGTCATCGACATAGCAAAGGTGATGCGACGGGCCTTGTCGCCGGGCAGTTTGGCCAAGACTTCAGCGGCTTTGTCCACCGGCAGTTTGGAGATCAGAACGGCAGAGACCTCGATGCTTTCACCATCCACCATTTCGATCAGTTCTTGAGTGGACAGTTCTTTGATCCGCGCCCAAGGATTGCCGATCATGCGCACACCTGCCTCTTTGCGCAGGCGGGCCTCAGTCATCGGGCTGATCTGTCCTTGCAACACATTCAGGGCACCAGAGATACCATTGGGGAAAGATAGACCAATCGATTCAAGCTCTTGCGCGAACTCCATAAGCACGTCGGCGAGGGTTTCTCGGTCGATGTAGCCCATGTCACCCATCATATATGTCAGGTCCGCCTGATGATCATCAGACAGTTCCGCCAGCGCAAGCTCCGCCCCTTCGTTGAGCAGAAAGCGAACAATAATGGCCGCTTTCTGCGGGCGGGAGAGATTGGTTTTGCGCATGCCGCCGAAGCTCGGCATGTCATCGACGCCACCCAGTGGCGCCAAAGGAATCGCATTGTCCATCAAGGTCTCCATATGTCTTGAGCGCCAATCAATCACCCAAGCCTAAAGAAACCCTGAATAAGTTAGTTAATAATTGAAAGTTGTGCCTGTGCGAATGGCTTCTGCCAACGAGGCTTCCGGCCAGCTTCCATCGCCTCCACGATCGCGGATCTCTTTTAGCTGAAGCCGTGCCAAATCCAAGCGTCCGGCTTCCACATGGGCTTGTCCCATGTAGGACCGTGCCAGAAGGTTATTTGGGTTCTGTTTCAATGCCTTGTCATAAAAAATCAGGCCAGCATCCACATTGCCCAGCTTACGATGTGTAAAGCCCCAAAAGGTTAGCGCTTGGTCGGAGTCTTGATCGGTTAGGGTGGCCAGCACAGCCTGTGCTTCTGCCGCCCGCCCGGCGTAGGCCAACGCCCGAAGCTCGTTGAGCCGGTCTTGATCTGTCAATGAACTGTCTTGCTGTGGCACACATTTGCCTTTGCTTTCGCTGAAGACGTTGCCTTTTGTGCAAACCACAGTTTTTGGTTTGGGCTCCGATGACCCGCTACCTGCCGCCCAACCCGGGCTTGCCAATGTGGTTGCCAAAGCAATCGAAATCAGTCCGCGCGTCAAAGTCATCATGAACTCCACTCAAAATAAAACTCGCTAGATATACGGTAGCATGAGCTGTTTGGATGCAAAAATCACGGAGCTGTCAGAATCTGGAAACAAAAAAGGCGCACCGGGACGGATGCGCCTTTCAAAGGTTTTAAATTGCTGTGTTAGTCTTTGAAAACGCGGGCAAAGATCGTGTCGACATGTTTGGTGTGATAGCCCATATCGAATTTCTCGTTGATGCCATCAACGCCCAGAGCGGCCACAACATCGGCATCCGCCAGAAGCTGCTCTTGGAAGTCTACACGCTCTTCCCAAACTTTCAGTGCATTGCGCTGTACCATGGCGTAGGCGTCTTCACGAGATACACCGGCTTGGGTCAGTGCCAGCAGAACGCGCTGGGACATCACCAGACCTGGGAATTTGTTCATGTTGTCGAGCATGTTCTCTGGGAAGATCAACATCTTGTCGACAACACCGGCCAGGCGGTTGAGAGCGAAGTCCAGGGTCACAGTGGCGTCTGGGCCAATGCCGCGTTCTACGGAAGAGTGTGAAATGTCCCGCTCGTGCCACAGCGCGACGTTTTCCATCGCCGGGATCACCGTCATACGTACCAGACGGGCCAGACCTGTCAGGTTTTCGGTCAGAACCGGGTTCTTCTTGTGGGGCATCGCAGAGGAGCCTTTTTGGCCCATGGAGAAAAATTCCGCACCTTCCAGCACCTCGGTGCGCTGCATGTGGCGGATTTCGACAGCGATGTTTTCGATCGAAGACGCAATCACACCCAGAACAGCAAAGAACATGGCGTGACGATCACGAGGGATTACCTGCGTAGAGATCGGCTCTGGGGTCAGGCCCAGCTGCTCACAGACGTGCTCTTCTACGGCTGGATCGATGTTAGCGAAGGTGCCTACCGCGCCGGAGATAGCTCCGGTGGCGATCTCTTCACGCGCTTGCTGAAGGCGGGCCTTGTTGCGGTCCATTTCAGCGTAGAACCGCGCGAAGGTCAGGCCCATAGTGGTTGGCTCTGCATGGATGCCGTGGGAGCGGCCAACACGCAGGGTGTCTTTGTGCTCAAATGCGCGTTTTTTCAGCGCGGCCAGTACCTTGTGCAGATCGGCCAGCAAAATGTCGGCGGCGCGCACCAGCTGCACGTTCAGACAGGTGTCCAGCACGTCGGAAGAGGTCATGCCCTGGTGCACAAAGCGTGCTTCTTCAGAACCAACATGCTCCGCTAGGTGAGTCAAAAACGCGATCACGTCGTGTTTGGTCACCGCTTCGATCTCATCGATGCGCGCCACGTCAAACTCAACGTCTTTGGCTTTCCAGACCGCGTCCGCGTTTTCTTGCGGGATCACACCCAGCTTGGCCTGTGCGTCACAGGCATGCGCCTCGATCTCGTACCAGATTTTGAATTTGGTTTCAGGCGACCAAACGGCAACCATATCGGGGCGGGCATAGCGCGGGATCATAATCTCAGCCTTGCATTGTTAGCTATTGGGGTCGCGGTCCGTTTAGACGGTGCAACCCAAAACAGCAAGGTTTTCACGCTGCAATGCGGCGATTTCCCCCAAGAAATCTCTATACAACGCCGAAGATTGCGTGTCCTATGTTCGGGTTATTTTACTGGAGGCATTTATGCATAAGACGTTGAGGCTAGGCGGCCTGTTCCTGAGTGCTGCATTTTGGGCGGCGCCTATGGTGGCGCAGGCAGACACACAGGTGGTCTACAGCGATCAAACCCGCAATGTGTTTCAGGTGGATGTGCCAGATTTCTGGAATCTACGTGTAGGTGGACCCCGAGAGCTGTCTCCCGACGGGGATGAAGCACTCCGGACAGTTGAGCGGGTGTTCGGCTTGGAGCCGGAAAGCGATCATGGCGTCTGGGTGGGTCTGATTTCGCCGCCCCGGTTCGGTTCTCTGGAAGATGCAAAGGAATATGCGCGTGGTTTGAGTGGTCAACTCGCAAAGACGACAGAGATCCTTACCGCAGAGGACCGTCGTGTAGGTAACTATCCCGCAACTGTGATCACTGGCACTGGTCGTCGCGAAGGGCGGCCCGTGTCCTTCAATGTGACCATGCTCGACATCAGAAACGGACGGGTCGTCGTCGCGCTCACCATCATGTCGCAGGGCTTTGACCAAAGTGCCTTGGCTGACGTGAACGCCATCCTTAACTCAATCAAAGCACAATAGGGAGGTCGGATTATGAAATCTTTTCAAAGACCTTTGAAGCTTTTGAGTGCCTTGGCAGTAGGAGCTATGTTGCTGAGTGCTTGTGAAAATCCAGGCGGAAGTGGGTACACGGGCGCCTATTATGACTCAATGATGTGGAACGACTATTACTACCGTCCGTATCCGCCACGCCCAGAACGACCGCCAAAACCAGAACACCCGATTGAACGTCCGCCGGAACGTCCGGTTCACCCAATTGCACCACGTCCGCCGGTCACGCGGCCCACGCCGCGTCCACGCCCGACACCTCGTCCAGCGCCGCGGCCGTCACCGCGAAGGTAAGGGGGCAGGTCACGCCAATTGCGTGACCACTTCGCTGGATTGCTCCAAGGTGCGATGTACAGGGCAGCGGTCGGCGATTTCCAACAATCGGGCGCGCTGCTCTTGGGTGAGCGCGCCTTCCAGATGGATTTTGCGACGAAACTGATCCACCTTTTGTCCCGCGGGTGCCTCGGCATCTGCCGCGTGGATTTTGTCGTGGCACACATCCACCCACACATGATCGAGCGGCCAGTTTTTGCGCCGCGCATACATGCGAATGGTCATAGAGGTGCAAGCGCCGAGGCCTGCAGACAAGAACCCGTAGGGCGTCATGCCCCGGTTGCTGCCGCCATAGGCCAGGGGCTCATCCGCCAAGGCGTGATGGAATGGTCCGGCGTTCACATCCTGTAAGAACCCCGCCGGATTGGCCTCTGACACGCGCACAACACCCTCTGGCGCACCGGGTGGTGGGGCAGGCGGGGTCAATGTCAGATATCGCCCCACCCAGGAGGCAATGACTTCTGCAGCGTATTCCGCGTCTTTGGGATTGGTGATCAGGTGATCGGCGTCATCCAGGGTGATAAAGCTCTTGGGGTGTTTGGCGGCCTCAAAAATCTGCGCCGCGTTGTCGATGCCGACAGTGGCGTCTCGCGGCGCATGCAAAACAAGCAGCGCCTTGTTCAAGCTCGCAATACATTTACTGAGGTGTTGGTCGGAGATGTCCTCCAAAAAAGACTTCCTGATTTCAAATGGTCGACCGCCGAGGGAAACCGTTGCCTGCCCGTCGGACGTGATCTGGTCCGTGTGCGCCTCAAACTGATGCGCTACATGGGCAGGATCAGAGGGCGCGCCTATGGTGACAACTGCCTTTGCTGTGTCAATCTGTGTGGCTGCGCGTAAGACTGCCGCGCCTCCCAAGCTATGCCCAATCAGCAAATCGGGTGCCATATCTCGGCCTGCGAGGTAATGGGCTGCTGTGATCAAGTCACCCACATTGCTTGAAAAATGCGTGTTGGCAAATTCGCCTTCGGAATGCCCAAGGCCGGTGAAATCAAACCGTAAAACCGCGATGCCCATGGTGGCGAGGCGGGCTGCTATCCGGCGCGCGGCGGGAATATCTTTGGAGCAAGTAAAGCAATGCGCAAATACTGCGGTTGCAAGATGTGGGCCGTCCGGTACGTCGAGGCGCGCGGCAAGCGTGTGGCCAGCGTGGCCGGCAAAAGTGATGCGTTCGGTGGGCATGGGGCGCTCCTGTGTCGTGTTGTCCCAATGTGCGCTGAATGCACGGGGGAGCAAAGCCACTGCCACACAATCTCACGGCAAGGTGACCTGATGCGAGCGGCGCACAACGCAACGGCAACAAAATTTGGGGATGCCAAAGTGGCTTGGCTGCGGTACGCCTGTTGGCATGACAGAAATCTTGCAGACCTCCATTCCTTATGACGCTCTGGCCGACCGCCCGCTACCGGGCATAGCGCCGCTAAATCTCGAGGACTGGTTGATCTTTGATGACGCCTACGCCGCGCAAATGTCTCTGCGGTGCAATCTGTTATCGGAAAAACCTAATTTGGTTTCTGCTTTGTCAGATGAGGCGTTTCCGGCGGCGCAGGAAGTGCTGGCCTTGGCGTTGGGCCAATTGGTGGGCCGAGCTGATTTCGACGTTGGACCGCAAGAGGTGCGCTGTCCGGACGGCCGTGTTGTTGCCATTGATCGCGCGCACCCCCTTCGCACACTTGGACAGATCATACAGGAAGACATCTGCCTGATGCAGAAAGTGGGCGACGAACATGTGCTGACCGGTGCTGTGCTGTGCTTTCCAGCTAGCTGGACCTTGGCGGAGAAGTTCATGCGCCCGCTGATCGGGATTCATGTGCCAGTGACTGAGTATGACGACAGCATCGCCAAACGGGTCCAACGGCTTTTTGACGGTGTGCGGGTCGGGCGGCCTTTGTGGCGCAAAAACGCGCTGTGGTATGATGATCCTTCGCTATTCACACCGCGCCTGGAAGATGCTCCGCGTGATCCTGTGCCAGCACAGACCGGCGCATATCTGCGCTCGGAAAAGCAATGCATCTTGCGCTTGCCAAAAACGGATGCAGTGGTGTTCTCCATCCACACCTTCATGGTGCGACGAGAGCAAGTGTTACAAGCGCCCGCGGCCCAGTAAAGCAGCAGGCGCTAAAGGGGGTTAGGCTTTCGCTCGTTGCAACATACCAAACAGGTCGCGCGGATCGTCCGGATCGGCCAGCATGTCCAGATCTTCGTGGAACGGCGTCTGAGCCACCTTGTCGCGAATATAGCGCAGGGCGGAGAAATCCTCGATGGCAAAACCAACGCTGTCAAACAGAGTGATTTGACGCGCGTCTGTGCGGCCTTGCTTCTCTCCCGTGATTACTTGCCACAGCTCAGTGACCGCAAAGTCCGGGGTCATCTGCTGGATTTCGCCTTCAATGCGGGTCTGTTCAGGGAATTCCACAAACACGTCAGAGCGCTCCAGAATGCCTTTGGCCAGTTCTGTCTTACCCGGACAATCCCCACCTATGGCGTTGATGTGTACACCTGCGCCAACCATGTTGTCGCTAAGGATGGTGGCGTATTGCTTGTCCGCAGTACAGGTGGTCAGGATCTGCGCGCCTTCAATGGCCTCTTCCGGCGTTTTACAGACGACAACTTCCAAGCCGCTGCCCACGAGATTGGCCGCACATTTCGCCGTGGCTGCCGGGTCTTTGTCGTAAAGCCGCACGGATTTCAGGCCGATGATGGCCTTCATTGCCAGAGTCTGAAACTCCGACTGCGCGCCGTTTCCAATCATGGCCATTGTGTCGGCCCCTTTAGGCGCGAGGTATTTGGCCGCCATGGCGGAAGTCGCGGCAGTGCGCAGCGCGGTAAGAATGGTCATCTCGGTCAGCAACACTGGGTAGCCCGTGTAAACATCCGCCAGTAAGCCAAAGGCTGTCACAGTCTGAAGGCCCTCGGCGGTGTTCTTTGGGTGGCCGTTTACATATTTAAAGCCATAGGCCTCACCGTCTGAGGTTGGCATCAGTTCGATCACGCCCACATCACTGTGGCTCGCCACGCGCGGAGTTTTGTCGAACAACTCCCAACGACGGAAGTCTTCTTCCACATAGTCGGCCAGATCTTTGAGCATCTGCTCGACGCCTATATGGTGCACAAGGCGCATCATGTTGTCGACAGACACAAAAGGAACGAGAGCTTTTTCAGAGGGTAGTGTCATTTAGTTGATCCTAGGCTTGCGAGGCGTCAGGTGAACGCCAGCTAACATGCAGCGTACGGAGCCACCTGCTGTTTCAATGGTTGGAATGGAGAGCGGCACGAGCGTGGCCGTCTTTTCGATGATTGTGATTTGCGCGGGCTGGAGCGCGTCAACTGCAGTCTGGGATAACGCCAATAGACGACTATTCCCGGTCAACTCGATGGCGTTTCCTGCAAAAGCTTCGATTTGCGATTCTGTGAGGGCAATCACTTCCCGCCCCGACTGTTCAAGGCGGTCCCTGACCATCGCGCGCCGATCTGGATCAACGATCATTTCCAGACACACCAAAGCGCAATGGGTGCCAATGCCCATCAAAACGTTGGTGTGATACACGCGGTTTCCGCGGCTGTCGCGCGCTTCAAAAGCCAATGGTTCATAGCCAAAATGTGTACAGAACCGCTCAAGAATGACCGGATCAGCTCGGTTGGATTCCACGGTGTAAGCAACGCGTTCAATGTGATCGAGCACCATGGCGCCGGTGCCTTCTAGGGCAAGACCGTCTGCCTCGAGCCCCGAAAAATCGATCACATCCTGAACGCGATAGTCACGTTTCAGCATCTCGATCACATCTGAGCGCCGTTCCGTCCGTCGGTTTTTGGCAAACATTGGATAGATCGCCACGTGGCCACCCGCATGGGTCGAAAACCAGTTGTTCGGAAAGACGCTGTCTGGGGTTTGGTCGGTTTCGTCCTCAAAGACATGGACCTGCACACCGGCTCCGCGCAACTGCTCCACTGCTGCGTCAAACTCATCGCGTGCCTGCTCGGCAACGACTTTGCCATCAGCTGGCGTTTGAAACGCATTGTCACAACGGGTTTCAGGGTTAGAGCGAAAATGGTGAGGGCGGATCATTACGACCGCCTCCGGTGCTTGAACCAGGCTCATGAAAAGCTCCGCGTCGGGCGGTCAAACACGCGACGGCCAAGGGCTGAAGCGGCCAGATCGACCATCAGCTTGGCGGTGCGTCCGCGTTCGTCCAGGAACGGATTGAGTTCCACCAAATCGAGGGAGGTCATAAGTCCGCTGTCATGCAGCATCTCCATCACCAGATGCGCTTCTCGCACGGTCGCGCCACCTGGAACCGTGGTACCGACGGCGGGGGCCACTGATGGGTCAAGGAAGTCGACATCTAGCGAGACATGCAACATGCCGTTCTGAGCCGCCACATGCTCTAGGAACGCTGCAAGTGGACGGGCTATCCCGTTCTCGTCAATCTCCCGCATATCGTGTCGGCGGATCTTTGTCGCTTGCAACGTTTCCCGCTCTGCATCGTCCACCGAGCGCAGGCCAATCATGCAGATGTTTTCTTCAGGAACCGGATTTTGCACAGCAGGAAAGGCGTCAAATCCCTCTCGCCCGGCAAAATAGGCCACTGGAGTACCATGCAAATTGCCGCTGTCTGTGCTTTGCGGCGTGTGAAAATCCGTATGCGCATCCAGCCACAGGACAAATTGCGGACGTCCTTTGCTGGCCGCATGGTTTGCCACACCGGCGACCGTGCCTGCCGATAGGCTGTGATCGCCTCCCAAGAAAATTGGGAAGCCGTCGCGCATGGCAGTTTCTGCTGCTTTAGTGAGCGCCTCAGTCCATGCAATGGTCTCATTGAGCGCATGTAGCGCGTGATCCTTCGAGTCCGCCTCAAAAGGTGCGGGGCTCAGGTTGCCAAGGTCTTGAACGCTGTGGCCCAAATCTTGCAACGTTTCGCCCAGTCGGGCGGTGCGATAGGCGTCTGGTCCCATCAGGCAGCCACGGCGGCGTTTGCCACTATCCACCGGAGCGCCCACCAGCAAGCAGTTTTTCTGTGTCATTCTTGATCCCATGTTCGGCGATGAGCAAAAAATCATTCCGAAATGGGTTGATTTGCACCCCTCATTTTGCACATAACGGGCAGTGTTTTCTCAAAACGGCAAATAGGGCTGTTCAATATGGACGACATCGATCGAAAGCTGATCTCCGCGCTGCGCCATGACGCGCGCGCATCATTGTCTGATTTGGCCATCGACCTTGGCGTATCTCGTACCACAGTACGTGGTCGGATAGAACGCTTGCGTCAACGCGGGGACATTGTCGGGTTTACCGTGGTCCTGCAAGAAGACGCCAAAAGCGATCCTGTGCGGGGGCTGATGTTACTCGGTATTGAGGGGCGGGGCACCGACAGAATAGTGCGTCAACTCACGGGTTTGACGGCCGTACGCGCCATTCACAGCACGAACGGACGTTGGGACCTCATTTTGGAACTGGGCACGGATACTCTGGATCATTTGGACGAGGTGCTGACACAAATCCGTCGTTTGGACGGTGTTGCGACAAGTGAAACCAACTTGCTGTTATCAACGCGCAAATCCGGTTGAGGAATTGCGCGTTATAATTTGATTTATATAAGCTTTTTAATGGCGTAGATCCAGAGGCCCGCAGCGCCAAGAGATAGTAAGGCGTTGTAGTTGGCCATGGACAGGCCGAAGAGGTCCCAAGGGATCTCGTCGCAGCGCACAAGCGGTGCAGACATGATCTGGTTAAACAAATCATCCGCGCTCATGTTGGATACGTCGGAGCTGGTACAAGTGGAGGGACCCTCCCACCATTTGCGCTCAACGCCAGTGTGATACAGTCCAACAAGGCCGGAGATAGCTGCGCCGGCTGCAGCGAGATACGCCAGTAAACCAAGGCCCGTCACAATAGCCAGAAGGCCTGCACCCGCGGCCAGCCAATGCGGGTAGCGCTGATAATAGCAAAGCTTGCAGGGCGGCATTTCGCCAATGAATTCAAAGCCCCAGGCCCCAAGGATCATCGCCACGGAGAAGCCAGTCAAAAGCGCATAGGCCAGTTTTTGTGTCAGTTTCATAGATATTTCACCACAAGAAAGCCGCCAAACAGCAGGATCAGGAAGAGAGTTGTCACTAGGCCCAGGCGCTTTTCGATAAAGTCGCGCACAGGCGCACCGAACTTGCGCAACAGCGCAGCCACCAAGAAAAATCTGATACCGCGGGCCAGAACGGAGGTCGCCATAAAGGTCGCCAATGGCATGTGCGTGAATCCTGACATGATGGTTATGACCTTGTAGGGGAAGGGTGTGATGCCAGCGCCCAAGACTGCCCAGAAGCCAAAATCATTAAAGCGGGTTGAGAATTCTGCCACCGCATCGGCTTTGCCCAGCGATTGCAAGATTGGCTCGCCGATGGTCTCAAAGGCAAAGAACCCGATTGCATAGCCAAACAGGCCACCGATCACCGACGACACCAGCGCGACCAGCGCAATCAACCATGCTCGACTTGGACGCGCCAGAATCATTGGAATCATTAAGACGTCAGGAGGGATCGGGAAAAACGAGCTTTCCGCAAAGCTGACGATGGCTAAGGCCCACAACGCCCTCGGATGATCTGCCAGGCGCATGGTCCAGTCATAAAGGCGTTGCAGCATAAAAATGTCTCGTTAGCCTGTTTTCTTTGTAGTTGTGTCCTGCCTAGGGGTTTGTCTTTGAAGTGCAAGCAAATAATCTGTGAACGTGTTTTCTCAGGCAATTTCTCGCAAAGAAAAAAGAATGTGTTTTGAGGCTGGACCTTCCCCAAATCCTTGTCTAAATCAAAGGCGTGGCCCAAGTGGCGGAATGGTAGACGCAGGGGATTCAAAATCCCCCGATGGCAACATCGTGAGAGTTCGAGTCTCTCCTTGGGCACCACATATCCGCATTAAGTACCTGTGAAATAATTAAAAAGTTGTAGCCTTCCGGCTTTGTTCACATTTTGCCCAGACTAGGCTTTTGCCAGGGTAAGGCTTAACCAAGCGGCCATCCGGCCAGATCGCCTTATTATTTGTCCAAGGATTTCGTGTGCCGATTCAGATTGTCAGCGATCAGTGATGTCGGTCTATTCACTCGGAAAAAATTGGACTGCTGTAGTCCTGCACGATCGTGACAAGTGATCAGCCCCACCCAAGTGGTCCAGTTTGATTGTTAGTGCATGATTGGCCTCTGGTCCATCGGGACGACGGTTTCCGGCGCCGGCGGGCGGTAGCCTAGATCACTTTTTGGTCTTTTGGTTTTGTAGTGTTTCCTCCATTGTTCGATCAGGATTTGAGCCTCGCGCAGGCTGTAGAAGACCTCACCGTTTAGAAACTCGTCGCGGAACCGGGCGTTGAAGCTTTCGCAGTATCCGTTCTCCCAG
>Ga0189289_10170_pt1 | contig 61931 bp, 58 predicted proteins | sample UW106minimetaG_FD_130313 | JGI IMG/M metagenome (GOLD analysis project Ga0189289, IMG submission 130313) | Marine microbial communities from the Costa Rica Dome - UW106 mini metaG | ecosystem: Environmental > Aquatic > Marine > Oceanic > Photic zone | place: Costa Rica: the Eastern Pacific...
ACAAGCACCTCAACCTGCCGTAACTTCGTGACAATTTCCTCGGGCTTGTGTCGCTTATTTCCCATCGTGAATCCTCCGTTTTCTAAACATAGCGGCGGACCACTTCAGTGGGGGAGGATCACAATCGTACTTCAGGTTCAGCAGGACACTTTCACCGCGGTTCAGAGGCTCTGCTTTCTAGCAATGTTGATCATACTTGGAGGGCTGATTCTTGATGTCTTGTTCAGGAAATCTGTGGGGAAGTTTGCTCGCATCTCTGAGACTTACTTAAAAAACCGTAAGCCGCCCCCAAATTCTCTCAATCCAAACTTCCGAGAGGACCGCGTAATCGGCGACTGGCTTTATCGTTTCGCACAAGCTGTTGAGAATGAGGAGCAAAACAAACAACAGGCACAGCAAAAATTTAGTTTATTGCTCGCTCAGGTTCTAACTCCTGTTTTCGCAACAGATTCAGCCGGAAAAATCAAAGTTTGGAACCCCGCTTTGCAAGGGCTAACCGGCTACTCAGAGGATGAGGTTTTGGGGAAGGCGATCTCAGACTTCATCAAACAATCATCCGACTCCTTTGTCGCCAATGACGCTCAACAGGCCGCGGAGATGTTGTTTGACCTTACTACAAAGTCCGGCAAAACGGTTCCTCTAGTAATTAGTGAATTGGGAACTGAGAAAGGTGAAACAGTGCACGTTTTGACCAGCACGGAAAAAGTCGATCCAGCAGGCTCGACTTCCTACTTCATTGCACAAAATGTGGGTTCCCTCAAACAAGCTCAAGCAAAACTTCTCCATGCTTCGCGGCTTGCGGCACTTGGGGAGATGGCGAGTTCATTCGCGCACGAACTCAATCAACCTCTCAACGTCATCGCATTGGCAGCCGGTGGGGTGGCCGAGCGGGTCAAATTTGGTGAAGTGCCGAAGGAGTATCTGATTGCCAAAGCGGAACGCATCGAAGCGCAGGCATTGAGAGCTGGGAGGGTGATTCAGGGAATACGAAACTTTGTCCTTGAGATTGGTGATGAAGACATCGTTGAGTTCGATCCAGTAGTGAAGACGAAGTCAGCCAGTGACTTAATCCAAGAGCAATTACGTTTGGCAAACGTCATGGTGCACATCAATGCTCCATCGGGTGAGATTAAGATAAAGGGGCGTCCAATACTGTTTGAGCAAGCAATGGTGAATCTGCTTGTAAATGCAAAACAAGCAATGGAACGACAGGCTCTCTCAGAACGAAAAGTAAGTATCACCTTCTCAGTACACGACACTGTGCTAACTATTCTAGTGAAAGACACTGGACCGGGAATTGCTCAGGAAAACTTCGAGAGAATATTCGAGCCCTTCTTTTCAACCAAAAAAGATAATGGGGGGAGTGGCATAGGCTTGTACATGACTAAGTCAGTCATCAAGGAGTTGGATGGTACGATCCGAGCTGTAAATGAAATTCACGGTGCTTGTTTTGAAATCAAGTTTCCGACTGCTCCTGCCGCGACGGAAAGTTAAATGTCTAAAAAGTTACCTAGCTTCACTACGCTTGTTCTGGATGACGACGAGGAGGTCGTTGAGGAAGTTGCGGAAACCATCGCATTGATGGGTGGCCAAGTTGATGCATTTAGCAATCCGGTCAAATGCATCGAGTACTTAAAAACGCGCCGCCGTTCCTACAACGTGCTGATCGTCGATTTGTCCATGCCACTTCTTAATGGGTTGGATTTCCTCAAGTTAGCTTCGCCTTACATAGCAAATTCTCCACGGCAAATCCTGATGACCGGACTGGCCGAGTTAGAGGGTAAACATGTAGAGAGTAACTCGATGCTAACGGTGCTGCACAAACCTATAAGCATCTCTGAGCTTAGGGAAAAATTGGGGCACCCTTTGCGATTTGAGTAGTAGAAAAGGTGCCCCAAAGTATGCGTGGTCTCTCCTTGAGCGGTAAAGGTCCACGGCTAACAGCTCTCAGTTTAGCAATCGTTCCGTGATTGGCGATTTCGAGAGCAGTATTAGTTGTTGAGTTATTTTTACCGAGGTCTACAGAGACGATTTACAGCCTCTCTCCGGAAATCATCAAAGCTGCTACCCCATCGCATGTTCGCACCCACAGCAACTTTTAGAGCAGTCGAGAGGTCTTTTGCTGACCTAGGTTCTCCGACAACGCAGTCTGCATACAGCTTAGGGTAGCCAGAGTTTTGAGGTGATTTACCTTTCTGAAGCATGATCATCACAGGAATCCTGACATCCATCATTCGTAGGAGCCGAACATAACTTTCTAGGCGCTCTTCATCCAAAGGCTGGTCTAGGCGGACCACAACCAATGCCCATTCCTCGGGGTCCTCGGAAACCGTCTTGAACGTCGCCTCTAATGACGAGGAACAGGCAATTTCAAACCCCAAATTCTCAAACCCAAACATGACATCCAGGAACGTACTCTCTTGAGAGACAACGCAAGCAACACTCTTAGCTTTGAAGTTACTCGCCGAGTAAGGAACGTCCCCACTACTTTCAACGGGCTTTAATTTTTTCAAGCCAAAAGGGCTCTCTAGTTTGTAAACTTCCACAGGACCATCCTCAAATCGTGCAGACAAGCCATACCCGTATGGTGTGCCTGTGGTTCGACAGGAGTGTCTAATTTTGTGTATTCATTGTGCAAAATCGGTAACTGATTTGGTAAGATCCCGCTTGCCGATTTCTAGGGTGATGGATTGTTCATGGTTCCCCAACAAACACACAGGTTTGCTCAACAGGACAAAAGTTGAGCTCATGCCAATCTGTTTGGCCTTGTTTCTTGAAATTCGTTTTACTGTATCCGCATGAGCTGGATTGGTGAACGCTTCCTCGGGAAATCACCGCTTGAAATATTGGGAAGCTAAGGCTGTGACAACGGACAAACCTGTCGGAGGTCACAGCCTTGTAGATGCAAGCGTCGGTATGGATCTCTCAGTTAAATCCGACAATAAAGCTCTGTTCGACAACAGCGGTTGCGTGCTCCCGCAACCAAAAAATAAAGCGCTACATCAGATGCTAAGCAACCAACTCTGGGTGGCCGTTTGCGTTCGCACAACACCCGTGAAGCACTCTGAGCAAATCATGCGCAAAAGTCGGTGTGGCGGAAGCGCAACGACTGCTAGTGTGTGAACACAAATGAATGTTCTGAATTGTTGTAAAAACAGCCCTGCTTTCTCAGAACTTCAGGTACCTAAATTTATTAATTTCCCTAACGGAACCAATTCAGCCCTGCGTTAAAGAAACGAAGGGTCAATTTGTAGATCAAACATCAGCTCCCTCTTGAAATGGTCGACGCGGGATAAAGGCAAGGATTGAAATAAAAAATTCGCTGCGGCATTGTCCGGCCCATGGAATTTTTGGACTTTGGACATAACCCCTGGCTGGTGGCGGTTTCGCTCATCGTAGCTCTGGTGGCTGGGGCCACTGGGCTATCCTTGACAAGGGATTTGTCTGAAAGGTCTCTTTCGCAGCGAAGGCTCGCAATCTCCTTGGGATCCATTGCCCTTGGCGGTGGTATTTGGTCAATGCACTTCGTGGCCATGTTGGGGCTTAAGCTGCCTATCCTATTCTATTATGACGCCGCAATCACGCTCGCCTCAGCGCTGATTGCAATCTTGATGGTGGCTCTTGCCCTTGTGCTTTTGCATTTCACGGACCGCTCGCAGGGGATCATCGTGGCGGCTGGTGCCATTGTTGGTGCAGGGATTTTGGCAATGCACTATGTTGGTATGGCTGGCATGCAATTGTGCAAACCAGTCTACACTGTACAAGGCGTACTTGGGTCTTCAACTCTTGCGATTGTTCTCTGCATTCTGGCGATTGGCATTGCCTATAGTATTCGGTCGAACAAAACGATTGTGATCGGAACGCTTTGTTTCGGCGCTGCAGTGTTTTCGGTCCATTTTTTGGCTATGGCGAGCACAAATTTTGTGGCTTTGGAAACCATTCGAGAGTTTGGTCCGGTGATCAGCAATGAGGTAATGGCAATTGGTGTCATCCTTTCAAGCTTCGTGATCTTTGGGGCGTTTCTCTGGGTTGGCACTACTTATCTGGTTCCTGCTCAGGCTTCTGCTACCAAAGGGGACGCCGCCGAAGAGACACCCGCACCAGTTATCCCAACAACGCCCCGCATCCCCTGTGAGCGAGACGGAGGCAAAGTTTTCGTTGCCGCGACAGATGTGGCATTTGTACGCGCGGATGGTCATTACACCCAAGTCTACACCCTTAGCGAAAAGTACTTTTGCGTGTGGCCAATCACGGAAGCCGTGAAGCGACTGGAACCCACGGGCTTTTTGCGTGTGCACCGCAGCTACATTGTGAATCCAAAGCGTGTCACTCGGTTTGAACGCACCAAGGACAAAGGCCAATGCAGCTTTGGAGAGGTTGATTTACCGCCAGTGCCGGTCAGTCGGTCCAACCTAAAGGCGGCCCAGACGGCATTCGGGTAGCGCCTCAGGTTTTCACGTGCGCAATTCGTGCAGCCTGCGGCGCATTTCGTGCAAAACACGCGAAAACAAAGTGTTTTCCCGAGCCAGTTAGACTGTCTCGGGCCAGCCTCCTGTTCAGCCAGAACAATTGCTGAAGGGAGGAGAGGCAATGATTCCAGCTGCCTTTGAATACTACAGGCCCAAGGATATGGCGGGCGTTTTGTCCGTTTTGCAGGAGCACGGCGATGGCGCGCGCGTGCTCGCGGGCGGTCACAGTTTGATTCCCATGATGAAGCTGCGTATGGCCGAGGTACCGCATCTGATTGATCTTCAAGACGTGGAAGGGCTCGGCGGTATTTCGGTCGACGGAGACACCGTTCGTATCGGCGCCATGACCACGCAACACGACATCATCGACAACGCCGCGCTTGCCGCCGCCGCGCCGATCATGCGCGAAGCGTCGTTGCAAATCGCGGACCCACAGGTGCGCTACATGGGCACCGTCGGGGGCAATGTCGCCAATGGTGATCCGGGCAACGACATGCCTGGCCTGATGCAGTGCCTTAACGCTACTTTCACGTTGGTGGGCCCGGATGGCGAGCGCAGCGTGGAGGCGCGCGATTTCTACGAAGCCGCCTACATGACTGACCGGGAGGATGATGAGATCCTAACTGCCGTGTCATTTTCTGCACCCAAAGGCGGCTACGCCTACGAAAAGCAGAAGCGCAAAATCGGTGATTATGCCACTGCCGCTGCGGCTGTGTTGATCACCAAGACGGATGGTAAATGCTCCGCAGCCTCCATCGCGATGACCAACCTGAGCGACACCCCGATCTGGTCTGAGGCTGCGACCGAGGCGCTCGTAGGCACGTCGCTGGACGACGCGGCCATTGCCGCGGCCGTTGCCGCCATGCTGGGCGACATCGACCCGACCGACGACAACCGGGGGCCGGTCGAATTCAAACGCCACGCCGCATCCATCATCCTGCGCCGCGCCATTGAAACCGCTTGGTCGCGAGCCTGAGGGAGAGACACATGTCCAATAAGAAACACATCAAAATGACCGTGAATGGTGAAGAGCAAGAATTCCTCGCCGAGCCACGTGAGCTGCTGATCCACACATTGCGGGAACGTCTGAACATTACCGGTCCGCACATCGGGTGCGAAACATCCCATTGCGGCGCCTGCACCGTGACGCTGAACGGCAAATCGGTGAAATCCTGCACCGTCTTTGTGGCGCAAGCCGATGGGGCCGACATCACCACCATTGAAGGACTCGGCAATCCGGACAGCCTGCACGTGTTGCAGGAGTCGTTCAAAGAGCATCACGGGCTGCAATGCGGCTTCTGCACGCCGGGTATGATCACCCGCGCGTCCAAGCTCTTGGAAGAGAACCCGAACCCAACCGAAGAAGAGGTGCGCTTTGGCATGGCGGGCAATATCTGCCGCTGCACCGGTTATCAGAACATCGTGAAATCCATCCTCGCCGCCGCGAGCGAGATGAATGCAGCCAAGGAGGCGGCGGAATGAATAAGGAGCTAACCCGCGAGGAACGCGCCGACGCATTGGGCGGCATGGGCTGTAAGCGCAAGCGCGTTGAAGATGCCCGCTTTACCCAAGGCAAAGGCAACTACGTAGATGACATCAAGCTGCCGGGCATGCTGCAGGGTGACTTTGTACGCTCGCCCTACGCGCATGCGAAAATTGTCTCAATTGACGCGTCTGCTGCCCTGGCGCTTGACGGTGTAGTCGCCGTTTTGACTGCAGAAGATCTGGCGCCACTGGGGCTGCACTGGATGCCCACCTTGGCGGGCGACAAGCAGATGGTGTTGGCCGATGGGAAAGTGCTGTTTCAAGGGCAAGAGGTGGCCTTTGTAGTCGCCAAAGACCGCTACATCGCGGCGGACGCCGTGGAGCTGGTTGAGGTCGAATACGAAGAACTGCCGGTTCTGACCGATCCCTTTGCCGCGATGGAATCCGACGTGGTTCTGCGCGAAGACCTGCTGGGAGAGGGCGGTGCGCTGCCTGATGGCGCACACGGTCCGCGCAAACATCACAACCACATCTTCACCTGGGAAGTTGGTGAAAAAGACGCCACCGAACAGGTGCTGCAAGAGGCCGATGTAGTGGCCGAGGAAATGGTCTACTACCACCGCACCCATCCATGCCCCTTGGAAACCTGCGGCTGTGTCGCTTCCATGGACAAGGTGAACGGCAAGCTAACTTTGCATGGCACGTTTCAAGCACCACACGCGATCCGCACTGTGGTCAGCCTGATCTCCGGTATTGAGGAGCATAACATCCGTGTGATTTCTCCTGACATCGGCGGCGGTTTTGGCAACAAAGTGGGCGCGTACCCGGGTTATGTCTGCTCGGTTGTGGCCTCCATCGTCACCGGAGTGCCGGTGAAATGGGTCGAAGACCGGATGGAAAACCTGATGACCACCGCGTTTGCCCGCGATTATTGGATGAAGGGCAAGATCTCCGCCACCAAAGAAGGCAAGATCACTGGTCTGTGGTGTCACACCACGGCGGATCATGGCGGCTTTGACGCCTGCGCCGACCCAACCAAGTTCCCTGCCGGGTTCATGAACATCTGCACTGGGTCATATGACATCCCAACTGCCTATCTGGCTGTGGATGGTGTTTACACCAACAAGGCACCAGGCGGCGTGTCCTATCGGTGCTCTTTCCGCGTGACCGAGGCGGCGTATTTCATTGAACGTATGATCGAGATCCTCGCTATTGAGCTGAACATGGACGCGGCCGAGCTGCGGCGGATCAACTTCATCAAGAAGGAACAGTTCCCGTATCAGTCCGCGCTGGGTTGGGAGTATGACTCCGGTGATTACCACACTGCGTGGGACAAAGCGCTGAAGGCGGTGGACTATGACGGTTTGCGCGCGGAACAGGCGCAGCGGGTTGAGGACTTCAAAGCGGGCAAAACCCGTAAGCTGATGGGCATTGGTCTGACGCATTTCACCGAAATCGTTGGCGCCGGTCCAGTCAAGAACTGTGACATTCTTGGTCTCGGGATGTTTGACAGCTGTGAAATCCGCATCCACCCAACTGGCTCTGCGATTGCGCGTTTGGGCACCATCTCGCAAGGCCAGGGTCACGCGACCACCTTTGCGCAAATCCTCGCAACCGAGATTGGTCTGCCAGCGGACAGTATCACGATCGAGGAAGGCGACACGGACACCGCGCCTTATGGTCTCGGCACTTACGGCTCGCGCTCGACCCCTGTGGCCGGAGCCGCAACTGCCATGGCCGGGCGTAAAATACGTGCCAAGGCGCAGATGATCGCAGCTTACCTCTTGGAAGTACACGATGACGACGTCGAGTTCGACGTGGATAGGTTTGTGGTGAAGGGCGCGCCTGAGAAGTTCAAGACGATGAAGGAAATCGCCTTTGCCGCCTACAATCAGGCCATTCCGGGCATCGAGCCGGGTCTCGAAGCAGTCAGCTACTATGATCCGCCCAACATGACCTATCCGTTTGGCGCCTACGTCTGTGTCATGGACATCGACGTGGACACTGGCGTAACAGAGATCCGTCGCTTCTATGCTCTGGATGACTGCGGCACGCGCATCAACCCGATGATCATCGAAGGGCAGGTGCATGGCGGTCTGACCGAAGCGCTGGCCGTCGCGTTAGGGCAAGAGATTGCCTATGATGATATGGGCAACGTCAAGACCGGCACGCTGATGGACTTCTTCCTGCCCACAGCGTGGGAAGTGCCGAACTATGAAACCGATCACACCGTGACCCCAAGCCCGCACCACCCAATTGGTGCCAAGGGCGTGGGTGAAAGCCCACATGTGGGCGGCGTGCCCTGTTTCTCCAACGCCGTGAACGACGCCTTCCGCGCCTTTGGCCTGCGCCATACGCATATGCCGCATGACCACTGGCGGATTTGGAAGACGGCCAACGGGCTTGGCCTGCACGGATAACAGACTGGCGCGCGCTGCTCCGCGGTGGCGCGCGCCAATACACTTTGAGGCACTCATGACTTCTTGGACCGACCTTAAATCTGCCCTCGCGGCGCAGAACTATGTGGCATCTGACGACCTTGCGGTGTCCTTGCACCTCGCTCTGTCGCTGCAGCGGCCTTTACTGCTTGAAGGCGCAGCCGGCGTGGGCAAAACAGAAGTTGCGCGTGTGTTGGCGGCGGCGCAAAACTCCAAGCTGATCCGTTTGCAGTGCTACGAAGGGCTTGATGCGGCCCAAGCCATTTACGAATGGAACTACCAGCGCCAACTGCTCGCCATCCGAGCCAGTTCTGAAGCAGGCGAAACCGGCAAACAGGTCGAGGACCGCATTTTTTCGCGCGAGTATCTGCTGGAGCGGCCTTTGCTCGCAGCGATCACGCAAGAGCAAGCGCCGGTGCTGCTGATCGACGAAATTGACCGCGCGGATGAAGAATTTGAGGCTTTCCTGCTCGAAATCCTCGCCGACTACCAAATAACCGTGCCCGAACTCGGCACCATAACGGCCACCACGGTCCCCACCGTGATCCTGACCTCCAACGGTACACGTGACCTGTCGGATGCGCTGCGTCGCCGCTGTCTCTTTGCTTATGTCGACTACCCCGACCGGGAAACAGAATTAGCAATCCTGCAAGCGCGCTGCGCTGGGATCGAAACGCACTTGGCCGAACATATCATCGGGTTTGTGCAGACCTTGCGCAAAGAAGACCTGGAGAAAGTGCCGGGCATCGCCGAAACGCTAGACTTCGCCGCAGCGCTCATGGGCCTGGGCATCTCGGACCTGACCGCCGATCCCGCTGCTTTGCACGCCACGCTCACGACTTTGCTAAAAACCCAAAGCGATCGCGCGCATATCACCACCGAGGTGGCGCAGCGTATCGCGGGGAAGGCCGCATGAGCCGCGTCACCCGCTTTGCTGGCCGCGACCCCGGCGCAACCGCGCGCATGGCGGGGTTCATGGCGCATCTGCGCGAAAACGGTCTGCGCCTTGGGGTGCAGGAAACAGAAGCGGCCCTCACCGCTCTTAACTTTGTGGACGCGGCGCATCCGGCCGAAACGCGCCGTGCGCTCAAAGCCATATGCACGGGCTGCAAAGACGAAGCGCAACAGTTTGACGCGTTGTTTGACGCCTTCTGGATGGACGCGGGACGCGTGCGTACCAAGGTCATGCCGAAAATGACCGTGCCAACCAAAGGCGACGACAGCGTGCATTCCTCCCGCAACGCCAAAGGCGAAGATGCGGGGGGCGTAGGCGACGCCACCGCACCGGAAGCGGGGCAAGGTGAGGCAGAGAGCGACGGCGAAGGTAAGCTCATCGCCACCGAGATGCGCAATCTCTCGCGTCGCGACTTGCGTGATCTGATACAGCCCGAAGACATTGCCGAAGCCGAAGCCATTGCCCGGCGGCTTGGTCTGGCCTTGCGGGACCGTCGCTCCCGTCGTCGTGTGGCGGCCAGCAAAGGCGACCGCCTGCATTTTCGCAAAACTATCCGGCGCAGTTTGGCAACTGGTGGCGAACCTATCCGGCTGATCCAACGCAAACGCCCGGATCGCAGCCGTAAAATTGTCGCGCTCTGTGACGTGTCCGGCTCTATGACAGTCTATGCGCAGGTCTACCTCGCTTTCTTGGCGGGGCTCATGCGGGGCGACTTCACGGCCGATGCCTATTTGTTCCACACCCGCCTTGTGCGCATTACCGAAGCCCTACGCGACAAAGACGCCATGCGCGCCATTGGCCGCATGTCACTGATGGCGGATGGCTTTGGCGGGGGCTCAAAAATTGGCGAAAGCCTCGATACCTTCGCCCACACCTACGCTCGCAAGTTTGTAGATGGCCGCTCCGTTGTGATGATTTTCTCGGATGGTTACGACACGTCGCCGCCCGCGCATATCGACGCTGCCCTTGCCACGTTGCGCAAACGCGGCTGCCGCATCATCTGGCTGAACCCCCTCAAAGGCTGGCGTGACTACGAACCTGTGGCTGCAGGCATGGCTGCTGCCTTGCCGCACCTTGATCGATTTGCCGCCGCCAACACGCTGGCCGATCTGGCGGCTTTGGAAAAGGAGCTTGTCACGTTATGACCCCCGCTGAGCTTTTGTCCACCGACCTCGCCCAAACCGCCACTGACCTGCGCGCTAAAGACGAACCCTTTGCGTTTGCCACCATCGTGCGCACCGCAGGTACCACCGCCGCCAAACCCGGCGCCAAGGCGATCATCGGCGCGGACGGCACCATACTGCAGGGCTTTCTGGGGGGCGGGTGCACGCGGGGGGCTGTACGCCGTGCCACGCTCGAGTCACTTAAAGCCGGTGCACCACAGTTGGTGTCCGTTGCGCCCGAAGATTTCCTTAACGAAATTGGCGTGAGCGCAGGGGCAATGGTGGACGGCGTGACCTACGCCCGCAACGGTTGTCCGTCGCGGGGCACGGTCGACATCTTTATTGAGCCTTGCTTGCCAATGCCGCAGCTTGCGGTGCTGGGCACATCCCCGGTCGCCGAGGCGCTTGCGCAGTTGGCGCCTCAGTTTCATTGGTCTGTGTCTCGCTCTGGCGACGCTCCCGCGTTCTTTGGAAAACTGCGCGCCATTGTGGTCGCCACGCAGGGGCAGGGGGACCTCGACGCGCTCAAAAACGCGCTCACCCAAGACGCGAGCTACGTGGCTTTTGTGGGCAGCCACAAGAAATACGCGGCGCTGTCCATCAAGCTCGCCGATGCCGGCATCGCTCAAGCAGAAATCACACGCGTTTCTGCGCCGGCAGGCTTGGACATCGGTGCGGTCACGCCCGAAGAAATCGCGCTCTCCATCTTGGGTGAGTTGATCCAACACCGCCGCCAATCGGTCGCAAGGGGATCGTGATGCGCAAACTGTTGCACCGTCTCGCCCGCCGCTGCGCGCCCTCCCCGGAGCAGGCTGAGCTGCTGGCCAAAATTAAATTTCCCTGTTGCTGAACGACGAAAGGAACCGCCATGGAATTGGCAGATGAAATCACCATCAATGCACCCAAAGAGGTGGTCTATGCCGCGCTGAATGATCCAGAGATCCTCAAACGCTGCATTCCCGGATGTGAAGAATTGATCAAGACCTCCGACACCGAATTGGAAGCCAAAGTGGTGCTCAAAGTCGGACCGGTGAAAGCCAAATTTTCCGGCGATGTGGTACTCGATACCTCTGGCGCACCAGACGCGTTTTCGTTGTCTGGCCAGGGCAATGGCGGGGCCGCGGGCCACGCTAAAGGGGGCGCTGACGTCACGTTGACCGCCGATGGAGACCAAACCATACTGCGCTATGAGGCTAAGGCCGCGATTGGCGGTAAGTTGGCGCAATTGGGCAGTCGATTAATCCAAAGCACTGCCAAAAAACTCGCAGCCAAGTTCTTCAAGTCCTTCGCAGATGTGATGGCTGAAGAACCAGTTTCCTGAACCGCACGTATGCAAGAGCGCGAACCGTATAGCGGGTCGCGCTCCCATTCTGCAAAAAGCGTCGGTGAGGTGGGGCAATCGAAAGATGTTTTGATCCGCGCGACGCACATTCCTTTAGCATGATGTCATGCTATCGTTGTGAAAGTCCGATGACGGACCGCGCGGAGGCATCTTAATTCGGAGGCGTAAGTCAGCTGCGGGCACCTGCCAAGTTGTCGAGATGGGTTGATACATTAGGCAGCTATGTCTTCGCTACGCAAAGGCAAACGCATTGGAAATACGGGCAATACGTGATTTAAGCGGGGCAAACATAAAAGGATTTGTCACATCAATACGCTCGACCCGCAGGCGCTACCACAAACACATCAAGACGTGGTCAACACCACCCGTCGTTGGCTGGATCAAATGGTGACAGGGTTAAATCTTTGCCCATTTGCGTCGAGCGTCATCGCCCGAGACCAGGTCCGTTATGCCGTATCTGATGCCGTCACCGATGAGCAGCTAAAGAAATTCTTTGTGAAAGAGTTACAGATATTGCTCGAGGCTAACGAAAATGATGTTGCGACGAGCTTACTCATGTTTACCCAAGGTCTTGATGAGTTCACAGACTATCTCACGTTGCTTGACTGGTTCCAGCAGTTGTTGGAGGAAGTAGAACTTATCGAGCACGTGCAGTTGGCGTCTTTTCATCCTCAATATCAATTTGATGGCGTGGCTGGGGACGATCTTAGCCACTTTACCAATCGCTCACCCTATCCGACGATACATCTCTTGCGCCAAGATCAAATGGCTAAAATTCTTGCCCACGTTTCGGACCCTGAGAAGATTTATTTAGACAATATAGAAACGTTAAAGAAGCTCGGTCGACAGCGCGTCGAAGAACTCTGCCCTTGGGGTAAATAACCAAGGTACACTGTCAGGCTGCCGCAGCTTTGGGTTAGGGCTCCAAACCTGATCGTAAGTCCTACAAAGTTTGCAGCATTTCTGGAGCTTAACCTGATGTTAAGCCGAACAGTCTGAGAAGCAGATTTTGCACAATCCGAAGGGGGGGGCGATATTCTCGGCCGCACTCATTGGATCACAATTCTCTGACACAAAGCATCAAGAGTTTCTGCGCACAGATTAACCATTGGTTCATCGCGGACATTTATTGATTCAGGTTGTCGAGGCCGCTGACCAAGCTTCGACGCCGCAACATTCATCCAGCGTATATTTATTAAACCAGCTGGTCAAAGAACACCAACGTACCTGACAGCAGAATGCAATCAGGAAGAAATGGAAGAACTCCGACATGACAGCACGCGTTGAGACGTGGATTTTCGCATCATACAAATGGCAAGGTAATCCGAAAGCGCTGTTTTTGTACATGCGCGCTTACCACCCGGAAACCAGATGTGCGTGGCTGGCGCAAAACGATGAGCAAGCGGAGTATCTTCAATCGCAAGGTATCAATGCGTTTTCTCCTAAGTCGCAGGGGGTCGACGAACTGCTGTCTGCTTGCGATGTGTTCGTGGTCGAAAACTTCCGAGAGGTTTATCCTGAAGCGCTGAACTCAAAAGCGGTTGTTTTGAATCTTTGGCATGGCGTGGGTTTGAAACCGGTTGAAATCGGTGTCGGTCCAAATTCGGAGTTCTCCAACAGGATTGCACGTAAGTACATCCGTTACTTTCGCTCCTATCGGGAAAACCATCTGTTCTTGGCGACATCTGAGAAGATGGAAGAACGCTTTAGTCCGGAAATGAAGCTTCTGGATCATCAGATTGTGCGCGGACCATATCCAAGGAACCAAGTGTATCGAGACCCTGAGCTGCGCACATTTGATCTTAAAGAAGTGCTTGGGCACGATTTTGCGGAGTTCGATAGGGTGGCGCTCTATGCGCCAACGTGGCGTCGCCACAATATCACGGATAGTTTCGCTGAGTTGATGCCGGACTTCGGCGCGCTCGTGGAAACTGTGGAAGCTCAAAACACAGTTCTGATCGTAAAGGTCCATCCATTTATGGAAAACGATCTGAAGTTCAAAATGACCCGGGACCAATATGGCGATCATAGCCATGTCGTGTTTTGGCCGGATGGCGTCGATATTTATGAGGTTTTCAGCCAGATCGATGTTGCGATCGTGGATTATTCCTCGATCTACTATGACCTGTTGGCTGCTGGTGTCGATCAGTTCGTCCGCTATGTTCCGGACTACGAAACGCACCTGGAAAACGAAGGGTTTACGGATGACTACTGGTCTCTTACGGCCGGGCCAATTGCAGACAGCTTTGAAGCCTTGAAAAAGGTGTTGGCCGGCCCGATTGCCAAAGTTGGCGATGATGCGAGTATCATGCAGTACTTCTTTGGGCACCTTGAGCCGTCACAGCTTAGCCAGGATCCACTGACCGGTCGCCAAGCAGATATTGACGCGATCATTGAGGCCGCGCGCGCCTATGAGCCCCACAAAGCAGATCTGAAGACGCTGTACTCCTTCGATATTTTTGACACGATCCTGCGGCGAAAGTGCCTGTCTCCTGTGGCCGTATTCCATCGGGTCCAGGAACGCCTAACTCTTTTGGGTGAAGAGTTCCCTTCCTACTTGGTTGAGAACTATGTTGAGGTGCGGCGGTCTTGCGAACGTGACGTGCGCGTCCAAAAGGCTCAGGCCGTGAAAGAGGTTGGTAGCGGTCAACTTGAAGTGACCTTTACAGAAATTTTTGCGCGCATGCAGGCAATTTTCCACCTCAGCCCGGAACAGTTGAAGCAGCTTCAGTCGATGGAGCTGGAAATTGATGCGGAAATGCTGGAAGTGCGACCAGATCAAATGGCGCGATTGAAATCGCTCGTCGCTGAAGGCGAGGACGTCATTTTGATTTCGGACATGTATTTGCCAAAAGAAGAGATTGCCAAGTTTCTGCACGCGGTTGACCCAGATCTCGAAGATATTCCTTTGTATGTGTCTTCTGAATACGGACACAAGAAAGACAGCGGCGAGCTGTTCAAACAGCTCTTCTTTGAACTTGATTACCAGTATGCGGAGTGGGTGCATTTCGGTGACAACAGCAAGGCAGACGGGGCTAAACCACGCGAGCTGGGCATCCAGGGCATTGCACACGACATAGATGCATTTTCTCCCTATGAAGCGAAGCTGATTAAAGAAAACCGCTTCTTGGATACCTACCTATTGGCCACAAATATGCAGCGCTATCGCTGGAAAATGTTGGACAAAGAGGCCTACCATTTCAATGATCGGAGATATTTCGGCTATGCGTATGCAGGGCCAGCCCTTGTGTTTTACGTTAGCTGGGCGATCAAGGATGCTCTGAATCGGGGCTACAAAACCCTCTACTTTGTCACGCGCGACGGCATCCTCTTGAAGGAGATCGCCGACAAAATCATCGCAACGCGTGGGTTAGAGTTGAACACCAAACTTCTCAATGGTTCGCGCCGGGTTTGGCGGTCAATGGCATCAGATGACGACATTAAGCGGGACTTCACAAAGTTCTACGGTCGGCTGGGAGGTATTTCGACCTTCTCAGAGCTCGCACAAGCGGCTGGAGTGGCCGAGGCCGCGCTGTTGGACATGGTGCCTTTGTTGTCGGACATGGCCGATGCAGACTTTGCGGATCCTGAAGTCCGGTCTATGGCGGGAGCCATTTTGATCGCCAGTGACGCCTATATGGACTTTCTACGCGCAGAAGAAGCGTCGAAGAAGGACCGCTGCCTCACATACCTGTCCCAAGAAATGGATCTTACGGAGCCTTTTGGCATCGTTGAGTTCTGGGGACGCGGGGTTACACAGGGGCAGCTCGCCAAGCTGTTGGAGGAGGTCGCGGCAAAACCAATCAACACGCCGTTTTATTACGTGCGATCCATTTGGGGGGACGAGCCCAACTGTCCGCGGCACCGGTTCAGCGAGCTTGCGGTGGATTTCAACTTCCTGGAGCCCGTCTTGGCTTGTGTGCCGCAAACAACGGTCACCGCGTATGAAGAGGTCGACGGTCGCGTCGAAGCTGTATACCAGGCTCTTGAACAAGATGGATTTGAAGACCTTTGCGCGGGCCTCCTGGATTTTACCGAGGATTTTCTGAATACAGAGTTTGAGGACAGAGAAAGATTGGAGCGTGGTGTGGCGAATTCCACATACCGTTACTTGAAATCTACTCCGTCGGATCAATACATCTGCGACGTTTATGGCGAGTTCACGGACAACCATGGCGTCTATGCGGAGGTCACGGCGCAAGCTCCAATTTTGTCTGCAAAACAAATCGACCAAAATGATGTGCGCGACCTCAAGCAATTGACCAAATCCGTGCCGATTTCCTTGTCTCGAAGTGACCAGGCCGCCCGTGAGGCGTTCGCACTGAAGTTCCCCAAAAGAAAGCTTCCAGCCTCTCGGGAACCGGTTTTCCCGAAGCTGCCTTTGGAGCGTTACGTCACAGTCCAAGCGGGTCAAAAGATTATCGCCCGCAAGGAATTGGAAGTGTACTGGTGCTTGTCCTTTTCCGGCGGCTCGAAAACCGGCAAGACAATTCCAGCAGGCACAATTCTGGGAGTGGAGGAGGTCGTCTGGAACCAAGGTGGGACACCGCGGGCAAAAACAAGTCTGGGTTACGTCACTTTGAACCGTGGATTTGTTGCAAGCTGTGATCTCATCTGGAGCGTGGAGGCAAGTCAAATTCCGCGGGGGCAATCCGTTTCTAATCGTCCCCACTACGGAAAGTTGCTCTCAATACTAGATGCGGAAAACATGAGTGCTGAAGTGACTCGTTTCCACACATCGGAAGGTGTTGTTGAGCTCACCGCGGATCAGTTTATTCTGCCGCGTGCAGATCTCGCTAACTATATCTCAGAGGCCCCAAAGAATGTGTTGGCGCTTTCGAAAATTGCAGTCTACTCCTCGACTGTATTTGAAGACCGGCATCGCACACGTGAGCTGATCACCAAAGGAACGTGTGTTCCCGTTCTTGGTGTGGTCTTTACGGCTAATGGGACGCCGCGCCTAAAGACGGCACGGGGTTTTATCACAGCCAGCCGGGATTTGGTGCGTCCGACGCGCAGTGATCTGCACAAGTATCTCAGTAAGCCCGTGAAGTCCTTGAAGCTTCGGAAACCACTTGCCGTTTATGCCAGTCCGGAGTTTTCGGATGATACGAAATCGGAGCAAATTTTGGCCAGAGGAATACAAATAAAACCGAAAAAACTGGTTTGGACCGAGGAAGGCACACCACGGATTGCGGTCAAAAACGGGTTTGTGTCTGCGCATAGATCCAACTTCCGCAGTCTGTTTGGTTTCACAATCTAGCCTACAACTGACAAATTGGATGCAATGCCTCCAATTTGCAGTCAGTTCGAAAATGAATGAAAACGACCGATACCAAGTGTCGGTCGTTTCTTGTTTTTGCTCATCAGGTGGTAAATTATCTGTTGCCCCTCAAGGCGCATTTCAGTGGGGAAGAGACAGGCACAAGTGACCGCAGGCACGGGGGTTAGCTTGGTCGCTTTGGAGAACCAGGATGTCTTTCTCTATCTGGCGAGTCTTCAGAATCAATGACACTATTACGTTGTGTGGCTAAATTGTTCTAAATTGGAACTAAAGGAGCGCGACATGTCATTATTGGACCGGACATCAGAGAATACGTTCAATACTGCAGCGAACGATACTTTGGATCGTTACGGGATTACGCTCCAAACGGGTACAGATTTTGACAAGTTCCGACAGTATGCGGCACTCGGGCGGCCAGAGCACACAATAGGCGCTCCCTTCGATCACAAAGTCCATGATATGCGCCCAGGCAAGGCGTGTTGGTTTGTTGGGTTTGATCAGGGTGGTGATGTGATGTTCTTGCATGCGCTCAGGGCTTTGCCGACAGAAAGTATGACTGTGGCGTCATATTTTCAAAACAACTTCCGGGGTTTCCCTCCCCCTGACATGGATATTGATCTGGACAGCTCAAGTTATCGACCAGGCCCCGGTGCTTTTAATATGCGTGGCCGCATCGTGTATTCTGGGGAGACCTGGATCGGAGGCGCACCAGGCCAGTACCGTGGGACCGGTCTTTCGAAACTTTTGGGCCAATTTGTGCTGATGACTGCGTTGAAGGAACTCTCTGCAGACTACGTCGTGGGTTTGATTGCTGCGCCGGACGCGTACAAAGGCTTGTGTCTCCGGCTGGGTTACATGCATGCGGAGCCCAAGGCCTTGAAATGGGTTGTTCGCGGTCAGCCTGATGCTTTGGAGGGGGTGATGGTTTATATGAGCGCTGCGGATATCCGCCATATGCTCGACTTGCCCTATCAAGAATTTGCTTCGTTGACTGTGTAGCTTATTTACCTATTGACGACATTTGGGAGGCGTCCTCGTTGGAAACTGGGTTCAATAATGTTTCACACGCTTCTCGAAACGCTTCGCCTCGCGGTCGTCCGTAGTCACCAAATGCGTAAGAACGCAGCGCCAACCTTGTCTCCTTTAGCCGATCTTTGCCAAGGGCATCCCGCAGAAGCTCCTGCATGTTTGAGCAGTCTTGTTTGAGTAAACCGCCTCCATTTATCGATGGATGTTTTTCAATGTCCTGAATTGTAAAGCCGTGCGGATTGGTCACCAGATACGGTTTGCCAGTGTGGAGATAGTCAATCAGGGTTGAGGATACGTCGGTGATTAAGACGTCGGCCATATTGTAAAGGTCGAACGGGCTTTCATCGTGCGGGGCGTAACGGAAGGAGGCGCCCTCTGGTAAGCTTCCCATGACTGCATCAATTTGGGAAGAGACCGTGTTCCAATTCGCATCTTTCATGGATATCGGGTGAGGTTTAAAAATTACGTCGATATTGAGGTCAGACGTAACTGTCTGGTGCAGGATGTCGTGCGCTTGATCGAGAGAACAAAAGTTGCTGTCCTCAAACATGCCCGCCCATGTGGTCATATATACGATCGTTTTTCGATCGCTTGCGGCGCTTGGGCAGTGCGCTTCCAATTGGGGGCGACCGACAATTTCGAACTTTTCCCTGCCAATCGACACCCCGTTCCTGGCGTATCTGTCAATGGCCATCTCTCCCGCCACAAACAGCTTATCATACACCGCAGACATTGGGTTGTAGCTTGGCGGCTTGTCGCTGTCCCCATGAAGCAGTTGAACATGCGTTACTTGGGGATTGGCCTCGATGACACCCAAATTGACCATGCTGTTATTAACAAAGAACAGGACTTCGGTGTTCGGCGGCAAAAATGGTGTGGAGGCGGGCATATCCGACACAACGAGCACGTCAAAGTTAGCGTTTTTTGGGAAGTGCTTCATGTGTTTGCGCTCTTTCAGCAAGATAACAAACGGTTCGCCCAGCGAGAGCAAAGGCTCCAGCCACATTGTAACTTGATAGGGAGTTAGGAGGCGTGGTTCTGAAAAGTATAGGGCGATTTTAGCGGTGCTTGGAACAGGAGCCCGCAGGGCCTGTAAGTAACGACTAGGCGCACCGCGCTTCGCCGCTGACTGGTTACTCTTCCATGCATAAGAAACCACGATGATATGGGAAACAGCCACGCCAGCAATGGTCCATGCTGGCAGGGAACGCACCGCTATGCACAAAAGACTGATGGTCCCGATTGCCGCGCTCACGATGATTAAGTGTCCAAGGGGCTTTGATGGAACAAACCGGTCTTTCGGTCGCCGCGAAACTGCTGTTTGACCGGCAAGCCTCTTGATTTTTTGATGTATTTGCAGTGTGAACACCGCCCCCGCCAGGAAGGCTGCGAAACAGATCATAAGCCACATCATTGTTTTTTCTCCGGCGTACGGGGAGTGGCCAATGGCGTTGCCAACAGCTCGTCCAAGCTGCGGAACGTGCGCTGCGGTTTTGGTTGTTGTAGGGCGGCAGAGCTGTTCGCTGTTCTGCCGAATGCTGCGTCCAGAATCTCGCCTATACTGTCGTCGGAACTCTCAACCCTGGTAAGAAAGGTTGGGTAATTTCTGGTGTCGAACCAAATGATCGGCAACGTGGTTGAGAGTAAACCGTCCAAATTGTTTTCGCGCGCCGCAATCAGCAGGTCAGCATGCGCACATGACTCGGCCTCGCTGCCATTGTGTAGCGTAATTGCCGAGCCGGATTCTGTTTTTTGAGACTGGGGTGGACAGCGATTTTCGGTTACCTCGTCTAACTTCTTCAGATCGTGATACAGGGATCTTAGTTCCGGATCAGTGGCTGCAATACAGGCCGGGGGAAACCAAATTTGCAGGCCGGCACGTCCATCTTTTTTGACCGCGTCTATCAGGTCGTGAAGCGCTTTTTTTGGTAGAGCGCTGCCTGGGTTTTTGCTGGCATCAAACTGTGGCGCAACATGGAGGCTGAGCCGAGGGCGGACGGGCATGTACCTTTTGGGGCGGGTAAATGAGCTCTCAATGGTGGTCACGCGCGACGCCATGTCGACAGGGGAGGTTTGGGTCAGGGCGTGGGCGTGTTCTTCGGAGGTGGCTACAATATTTGTATACAACGCGAGGTTTTTGGGGAGGACGCGCGCATGTGCGTGCTCATTGTGCTTCAGGAAGAGGACATGTCGATACTGGCTGTTTCGGGTGAAGTGGCTGTTTTTAGGCGACTCATGTGCATAAAGCACCGTGGTCAGTGCAGGCTGAGCACAGGATGATAGTGACGACAAGTTTTCAGCGCGCCAAAGGTGGAGAGGTGACAGAACTTCTAGTGCCTCCAGCGCAGCTTTTTCTCTGACGATAAGTACATACGGTTGTTTGATGTCTTGTAGTTCGGCACAAAGTGCGATGGTTGCGTCTGTTTGATCTTCGCGGGTACCCGCGTGGTAGACGGCCACCGAAGTCGGCTTTTTCTTGAGCTGTCGAGCCAATACTTCCCAAACGATTTTCCCGAACTCAATTGAGGCAGTCTCTTCGAACTTCCATGCCAGACCGGCAATTGCGGCAACGAAGATTGTGACGACGATCGGGATGACAGGCAGCCAATAGGGAAGAGGGTTACCTAGAGAAAACGAAAGCAGAGAGATTGCCGAAACACATGCGACCAACAGGCGGAATTGGAAGATTGCCGTTGAAGCAAGGCTGGCAGTATTGGGCTGGGGGAAGGAGGCAGGTTGACAGACCCTCGCCCGTATTTTGCTCGAGAAGATCGAGATGCCGCGGACCGCAACATAGCTAGTGCCCAATGCGCAAAGAATTGTCAGCGCAGACAATAGGGTGAGTGGAGCGAATTTCAGTGCTGCCACCCCAATCGTCCAAACAATCAGAATTGCGACAAACGCGGAGATCTCCGGGTATTGACGGATATACGTTAGGTTTCCGGGCAACAATGCCCCATGCGATGAAACAGGCAGAATGGCAGGTGCATGCGCCACAAGAGTCGCAGCAACCAACATGTATGAAACCCATGTCGCGCCAGATGACGAGGTCAAGCCAGCCAAGGCCAGGCCGGACAGCCCCAAAACCAATGGGGCAAAAAGGTATCTTTGCATTTCAAGCCTTCTGCTTGGGGCGCTTTGTTGCGCAATCTGGCGGCTAAGATGGCTGAAATCCGTGAGTATTCTCTTAAAATAGGTGGCCGGCAAGGCCACCGTTGAGTGATTATCTGCAGTAGACGTGCTTTGCGTTATTGTTGGGGAGAATGAAGGCGTGGCGACAGTTGTTCCATTTTCGCGTCGCTGGGGGAGAGCCGGGAGCAAATTCAGATGTGCGCGTCGTCATCCAACTCGGAACGCAAGGCACGAATACGCGCTCGTTGGCCTGAAGCGATGTGCGCGCGCATTGCGCGTTCGGCCGCCTCGCCATCTCTTGCTTTGAGGGCATCTAGGATTTCTTTATGCTCCAAGAGCGCGCTTTTGTATCGGTCTTCATCGGTTAGTGTTGTGCGCCCCAATATGAGCATGGTTTTTTGCAACGCGAGCATCGATTTGATCAAGAAGCGGTTCTTGGCGGTTTCTAAGAGAGCGCGGTGGAATTGACGATTGAGGCGCGACGCGTCGATTCCTCTGCCGGAGTTGGCAATCTCGTCGCTGATGGCTTTAAGTTCAGAGATTTCCGCATCGGAAGCCACGCTCGCTGCCATGCGCGCTGCGGCGCATTCCAGAACGCTGCGCATCTCGTAAAGTTCCATGACTTCGGAGTAACCCAGTTTACGGACAGTGGCCCCAACGCGGGGCAGGTGGGTGACCAGCCCGTCGGCTTCAAGCTGACGAATGGCTTCGCGGACGGGTGTACGGCTCACCCCAAAGCGCGCCGCAAGATCGGTTTCCCGGAGACGGCCACCTGGAGAAAGACGGCCCTCGCGGATTTCCATAAGCAGCGCGCCATAGGCGGCATTGCCCTGTAAGTTTTCCCCGGATGAGAAGTCGTCGCCCATGGTGGTTTTTGCCGTAACTTGAATTATTGTATCCAGATGTATACAGGTGGGTGCAATCAGTCAATCAAGATTGGAATCACCCGTGACTATGCTGCGACTTCGGGCCACTACATTTACGGTGGCGGCGTTTGGGGCTTTTGTTTTCTGGATGCTGGACTTGCCGTTGCCGTTCCTGTTTGGGCCGATGGCGGCCTGTCTCATTGCAGCGCTGGGCGGGGCCAAGTTTGCGGGATTTGGTCAGATCACGGCGGGCGCGCGGACCATCCTAGGCGTTGCGGTTGGCACTTCGATCACGCCGGAAGTCGCCGCCCAGTTGCCAAGCATGGCCGGATCCATCGCGTTGATGCCGGTCTATATTTTCCTGATCGCGCTGATCGGCGTGCCGTTCTTCCACAAGATTTGCAAGTTTGATCCGGTGACATCTTACTACGCAGCGATGCCTGGGGGATTGCAGGACATGATCCTGTTTGGGGAGGAAGCGGGGGGCAATGCGCGCGTGCTGTCGTTGATCCATGCGACGCGGGTTTTGGTGATCGTGACAGTGGCGCCAATCATGTTGATTGCAGTTTATGGCGTGAGCCTGTCCAATCCGATAGGGCAGCCCGCCTCTGAACTGCCATTGCGTGAAATGGTAATCATGGTTGTGGCTGCGTTGGTCGGCTGGAAAGGTGGCGAACGGATCGGGCTGTTCGGCGCATCAATTCTGGGACCAATGATTGTCTCTGCCGCTTTGACCATGGGCGGCGTGTTGCACTCGCGCCCGCCGCAGGAGGCGATTTGGACGGCGCAGTTTTTCATCGGCGTGGTGATCGGTGTGTATTATGTTGGTGTCACTCTGCGTGAGTTGCGCAGTGTGGTGCTGTCTGGTTTGGCATTTATGGTGGTTCTGGCGGTGCTGGCAGCTTGTTTTGCTGAGGTCGCCACTCTGTTGGGCCTTGCGCCCGCAATGGAAGCGTTTTTGGCCTTTGCGCCGGGAGGTCAGGCGGAAATGACGGTGTTGGCCATTGTCGTTGGGGCGGACCTAGGATTTGTCATTGCCCATCACCTGACTCGGATTGTGTTGGTGATTTTAGGCGCGCCAATCGCGGCGCGCCTGTTGAAGCCAAAGGCCTCGGGCTAGCTTTTCTTTTGGAAGGCGATCATGATCAACGCCAGCAGGGAAGAACCCAGCATCAAGAGCAGGCTGACCGCATTTAAGAGAGGCGTAGAGCCTTCCTTGATGCGGTCAAACATCGCGATGGTTAGGGGTGCATCAGAGCCAACGAGCATCAATGTCGTGTTGAAGTTCTCAAAGCTCATCAGGAAGGCAACCACAAAGGCACCAATCATGGCAGGCGCCAGATAGGGCAGGGTGATGGTGCGGATCGCTGTGAGGCGGCCAGCGCCAAGGTTGAGCGCGGCCTCTTCCAGCGTGCGGTCAAATTTCTGAAGACGCGCACCAATCACGAGTGTGGCGATGGTTGTGATGAATGAGAACTGCCCCAGGATCACCAGCCAGAGACCGGGGCGCAGGGCTTCTACATCCCATTGGAAGCCATCCCAGAGGCCATTGGCCAAGCGGCTGGAGGCCACCAAAATGGAAATGCCAAGAACGATGCCCGGGATCACTAGTGGTAGCAGCATAAATACGTAGAGCAGGCCCTGACCACGGAACTTGTAGCGGTTGAACAGGAAGGCGTTGGACAGGCCAACCACCATGGACAGTGCAGAAACGCAGAACGCCACAAAGACAGAGGTGCCAATGGCGCGTAGGATGCTGCGTTCGTGGAACACACCGATCATGGGCCGTTCAGAGCCGAAGAACCAGTTCCAAGTGAAGCCTTCCCAAGGCAGGGATGGGAACTGGCTGTCGTTGAAAGCAAATCCTGCGACAACGATCAGCGGCAAAGCGAGAAAGATGAAGAACAGCACAACGTAGGCCGCATAGGCCGTGGTGAGTAAACGAGACTGTGGGATTGAAGGGATCATCGTGTCGGCTCCTTATCCCATGGTCTTTTCAAGCGACTGACCGGTCAGGCGCAACATGCCCCAGACAATCACGGAAGAGAGGATCAACAAGAGGAAGCCGAAGGCGGCGCCAAGCTCCCAGTTGAAACGCACAATGAACTGGGAATAGATCAGCTCGGTGAACCAGAGGCTTTCTTTGCCACCCAGCATGGTGGGGGTGAGGTAGTTGCCCAAACAGAGCATGAAGACCACGATGGAGCCGGAAACGATGCCGGGCATCGCATGTGGGATGATGATCTCGCGCAGAACGCTGAGCCCGTTGCCGCCTAGGTCGTAGCCCGCTTCGACAACTTCATCTGGCAGGCTTTCCAAAGTCGTGACCAAAGGCACGACCATGAAGAGCATCGAGGTATAGACGAGACCCACCATGATCGCGGCGTCGTTGTAGAGCATTTCAACTGGGCCGCTCGCAAGGCCGACGGATTGCAATAGATTGGATATGATACCGGTTTCACGCAGTAGGATCATCCAACCAAAGGTGCGCACGAGCTCGGAGACCCAAAACGGCACGAGGCACAAAAGGAACAACGCCGATTGGGTGCGGCCCTTGGCCATTTTGGCGATGTAGTAAGCCACAGGAAAGCCGATCAACAGCGTTAGAATGGTTGCGAAGATCGACATTACGGCAGTGCGCAGGAACGTCGCTAGGTAAAGCGGTTCCTGAAAAAACGTCAGATAGTTGGCGAAGCTTAGATCATATTGACCGACGCCAACGCGTTCCCGCATCGAAACCAGAAACAGGTCTATGTGTGGGATAAAGATGAGGAGCACCAGCCATAACAGGAGCGGGGTGAGCAGGAGGATTAATCCAAGTTTGGCTTCGCGGTGCATCATGCGGCTCCTGCGGCAAAGCAATTGGCTTGGTCGCTGGCCCAGCCAATGTGGATTGGCGCGCCTTTGGAGAGGTTTGCAAATTCACCGGATTGCGGCAGGCTGACCGCAACCTCTTCATGCCCAGCTGTGTCGCGCACCATCACGCGGGAGGCTGCGCCATTGAACAGAATTGAGGTCACGGTGCCGGAGATCTGGTTGTCGAAATTGGCAAGGTCCTCTGCATTGTGGGCAATGCGGATTGCCTCCGGACGGACAAAAGCGTCAATGGTGTCGCCTTCGGACAAAGTACGCCCATGTGTGGCGCCGCGCAGGGTGAGGCCCGAGGTGGTTTGCACTAGGGCGTTGCCGCCGTCTTGTTTCACAACTTTACCGGACCAACGGTTGCTGTCACCGACAAAACCGGCAACGAAGGCAGTGTCGGGGCGGTAGTACAGGTCTTGCGCGCTGCCAACTTGTTCAAAGCGGCCGGCATTCATCACGGCGATGTTGTCAGACATCACCAGTGCCTCGGATTGGTCGTGGGTGATGTAGACAAAGGTAGTGTCAAACGCCGCCTGGAGGTTTTTGAGTTCCACCTTCATATGTTCGCGCAGCTTCAGGTCCAGCGCCCCTAGGGGTTCGTCAAGCAAAAGCACGTCGGGCTCCAGTACCATGCAGCGCGCAATGGCCACGCGTTGCTTTTGGCCGCCTGAGAGTTCGTCGACACGACGATGGCCGATACCGGGCAGGCCGATGCGCTCTAGCGCCTCGTCGACTTTGAAGCCGATGTCTTTCTTGTGCATGCCAGCGCGGCGCAGGCCGTAGCCGATGTTGTCGGCGATGTTCATCATCGGGAATAGAGCGAGGTGTTGGAAAACCATGTTCACGTGGCGCTTGTTTGGCGGCACGTTTATGACCGACTTGCCTTTGATCTGAATGTCACCACTGGTTGGCTCCAGAAAACCGGCGATCATACGCATGATCGTGGTCTTGCCGCAGCCGGAAGGCCCAAGGATCGAGAAGAAGGACCCCGCTGGCACAGAGAAGGACACGTTGTCCACCGCTTTGCTGTCGCCAAATTGCTTGGTGAGGTTGGTGCACTGCAGGTCAGGCGTCATTGGTTGAGGTCCTTTAAAGTCGTCAAAAGCGTGCGCCCGGTTTGGGCACACGCTGTTTTTGTTGCAAAAATGGTAGGGGTTATTTGGCCGCTTTAACGCGGTCCAAAACACCACCTTCGATGGCTTCAAGGCCTGCTGGCACTGGTGGGTACCATTTGATGTTGTCGATGGCTTCGGCTGGGAAAGAGGCCTGGTAGCGGGCTTTCAGATCGTCTGCTGCGAAGGCGTCGGCGCCTTTGGAGGCGGTGAAGTTGCCTGCGGCTGCGGTGATCATCGCTGCCACTTCAGGCTGCATCACAAAGTTGATCCAAGCATAAGCTGCGTCGTCGGCTTTGCCTTTGGCTGGCAGTACAAAGGTGTCAACCCAGCCAAGTGCGCCAGATGCTGGTGCCACAAAGGTGATGTCGGCGTTGTCGGCGTTCAGCTTCCATCCGCCGGTGTCCCACGCCATGGAGGCCACGACTTCACCGGAACGCATCAGGCCCATCAGTTCGTCGCCGCCGCCCCAGTAGGTTTTTACGCCTGCTTTACATTCGATCAGCTTGGCTTCCACCTGCTTCATGATGTCTTCATAAGCAGCTGCGTCGCCGTAGGCCGCAAACGGGTCCAGTCCCATGGAATAGGCAAAGCCAATCAGGGTAGGACGCTTCAAGCGGTAGGACACTTTGCCTGCGACGTCAGAGGCGCAGAGGTCGGTGTAGTCCTGAACCATGGAGGCTTTGGCCGTGTCGACAACCAGGCCGGAGGTGCCCCAAACATGTGGCACGCCGTAGACGTCGCCACCTACGGTGGTGTTGTCTTTGGCTGCGTCCAGCATGGACGGGATGAAGAGGGAGGCGTCAATCTTGGACAGGTCGATTGGCTTGTAGATGCCGAACTCTTCCTGAGGGCCTGCGATACGGTCCTGGCTGGGCTGAGCCAGGTCAAAACCACCGCCGCCAGTGGCGCGCAGCTTTGCGATCATCTCTTCGTTGTTGGACTTGGTCACTTCAACGGTATGGCCGGTTTCGGCTTCAAATTTGGCAACAACTTCTTCTGGCGCGTAGCCGCCCCAAGTCAAAAGACGCAGAGTGTCCGCGGACGCGGCACCGGCGCCCAGAGTGGCGGCCACGGCAATGGTCGCAGACAGCTTAAATGATTGATTTTTCATGGAACATATCCCCCTGGGATTTTTCTTTGGTGTTTTGGTGCCGCTACCATGGGGGGAATGTATCATTTGGTCAAATATTTTCGTCATGCGTTACGAAAGTTTCAGATTTCACAATTTTGGGTTGTGATTTCATCGGCTTGTCGATGAAAGACTGGGCTCCGTGTGTAAGTGTCTGCGTGAACTTGGCGCGACTTTTGTCCATTTCTTTGACGGCTTTGAGCATTTACTTTGAATTTCGTAGGAGTAATGTCCAGCTTTGATTTGCGCGAGGAAGATATGTCACCTGACCCAGCGAACAAGTTTGCCTTGGATCCCCATAGTGCAGCTTTCGCCGCAGACCCATATGCCGTGTATGCCGCCATGCGGGCGATGGATACGCCTTACTATTGGGAAGAGGCGGACACGTGGATGTTGACCAAGATGGCGGATGTTGAGGCTGTCGCGCTCAACAAAACCATGTTGCGCAACAATGAAGCGTTTATCACTGAGGCAGATCGTAGAGCGCAGCAACGCGCGATCAATTTTCACGACATGCCCTTCCACGAGCGATACGTACAAGTGAACCTGTTGGAAAGCGAGGGAGACACACACGACCGTTTGCGCAAGGTGGTGTTTCGCGAGTTTACGCCCGCGATGATTGCACGTCTGAGAGACGCTATTCAGTCTTTTGTCGATGAGCTGCTTGATGAGTTGTCCGAACGGGATGCGATCGATTTTGTTAGTGATTTTGCAGCGCATGTGCCGGGTCATATTATTGGGCGGGTATTGGGTGTCCCGGATGAAGACGCGCCAAGATTGCGGCATTGGTCTGAAGAAGTGGTCCGTTTTTTTGACCCAGGGCGGGGCGATGCGGACAAGGCGCGAGCGGAACGCGCGACAAAGGAGTTCTATGAGTACCTGCTGGACCTGTTAGCGGACCGAGAGGCAGCACCGCAGGAAGATTTGCTCAGTCGCTTGATCGCGCACCGCGAAGCCGGGCATTTGAGCCAGGACGAACTCATCTCCACGGCCATGTTGATCCTAATGGCTGGGCATGGGTCTACGATTGATGTTTTGGGCAGCGGTATGCACGCGTTGCTGCGATATCCAACTGAACATCAAAAGCTGCGGGCCGACGGCACGTTGATGAAGACGGCTGTGCAGGAGATGTTCCGATTTGAGTCACCGCTGCCGTATTTCCACCGGTTTGCCACGGAAGAAACTGAGGTTGGTGGTAAGATGTTCCCGGCCGGGACCCGTTTTGGGCTGCTGTATGGGGCGGCCAATCGCGATCCCGAACGGTTTGAAAACCCGGACGTGTTTGACGTTGGCAGGACGCCGAACCGGCACATGGCTTTTGGCGGTGGCGGACATTTTTGTCTCGGTAACCACCTCGCGCGGCTGGACATGGATGTGATTTTCGCCACGATCAACGCGCGGTTCTCTCACGTAGCGATGGCGGAAACAGAAGTGACGTACAAACGCGGGCTTTCTGTGCGCGGGCCTCAGGCACTACGCATTGAGTGGAAACGGGCGTAAGAACAGGACGGGACTATGATTAAGTTGACTTTTGTGCAGGCCGACGGCTCGCGGATAGAGGCAGAGGCATCGCTTGGCGCTTCGCTGATGCAAGCGGCTGTGAATGCCGGTGTTGATGCGATTGCGGCGGAATGCGGCGGTGCCTGCGCTTGCGGGACTTGCCATTGCGTGCTGCCTCAAGAGTGGTTCGAGCGCGTGGCTGCGCCGGAAGCGGATGAAGTTGACATGTTGGAGTTTGTGATTGAACCGCAGCCCACCAGCCGTTTGAGTTGTCAGGTGGTGGTCACTAAAGAGATGCAGGGCATGGAGGTAAATGTGCCGGATACTCAGGTATAACGGCGAGTGTCGTCTCCCGATTTCGCTAGCACACGCATAGTTTTCAATTCAGCGCCCTCAAATGCTGAAATATGGCCCTACTACGTTCCGGTGGCGGGGCGCACTGTCGCGCGGCCTGAAGATGGTGAGGTGCGGCAGAACTACCACGAACACGTGTTTATTCTAACGCTTCGCGGTGCGGGGCATATCACCGTTGGGCGGTCAAAGTATGAGGCGGTTCAGGGGGATTTGGCGTGGATCGACACCGCCAATATCTATGCGCATGGCGCAGAGCAGTCACAACAGTGGTTGTACCTTTGGGTCGCGGTTTCTGGACATGGCCTGGATGCACTGCGACTGCAACTTGGGTTCGATGGCAAGCCTGTAGTGAACGATTGCGATGATCTGAGTTCGTTGTTCCAAGCGGCTTTCGATGAGCTCTCTGAGCCAAAAACATGCGATCCGGGCAGCTTGAACGCCTTGGTTTCGGCTATGCTTGCAAAGGTCTCGAGCAAGCGAGGAGGTCTTCAGCCCTCCGCTCAGTCGACTGCGGTGTCCCAGGTGGCAAATCAAGTTCGAAAGGAACTGCATCGTGCGTGGAGTATCCCGGAATTGGCGAAAATATCTGGCCTAAGCCCATCTCAGCTGTTTAGGCGTTTTAAATCGGAAACAGGCTCGAGCCCTATGGGGTGGCTTCGTCAAGAACGGATGGCTTTGGCGAGCTACCTATTGCGTACAACCGACTTGCCGGTATCTCAGGTGGCTCTTCAGAGCGGCTATCAAGACCCTTTCCATTTCAGCCGGGATTTCAAGCGTCTGCAGGGAGTGCCGCCACGCGCTTACCGAGCTGGGTTTTAAGGTCCACTGCACCCAAAGCACTTAGAATAAACTGCTTTGGGGGTGGCGAGCCGGAGTTTTCTTGGATCTGTGGTGCAAGCGTGGTTCAGCAGGCCAGCATCATATAGCGCAGGCCCACATTGCTCCGTCAGCCGCCGGTGTGGCTCATGTGGCGGGACATTTGTCCGTCTACAACCTGGCGGGAGTAGTCGAAGTCATGGCCTTTTGGTTTCAGTGCAATGGCGGCGCGAATGGCATCTTCCAATGCCGCGTCGCTTTCGCTTCCGCGTAGCGCGCCGCGCAGATCGGCCATGTCTTCTTGCCCCAAGCACATGAACAATTGACCGGTGCAGGTTAGGCGTACACGGTTGCAACTTTCGCAGAAGTTATGCGTCATCGGAGTGATGAAACCAATTTTCTGGCCTGTTTCTTCTAGCCGCACATAACGTGCAGGGCCACCGGTGCGTTCGGCAAGATCGGTCAGCGTGTATCGCTCTGCCAGTCGGCTGCGCAGATCATCAAGTGACCAATATTGGTCGATGCGATCTTCGTTACCCAGATCCCCCATCGGCATAACCTCAATCCAGGTCATGTCCATGTCACGCTCCGCGCACCACTCAGCTAAGGTAAAGAGTTCGTCCTCGTTGAAGCCCTTGAGAGCAACCGCGTTGATCTTGATGCGCAGGCCTGCGGCCTGTGCGGCGTCGATGCCGCGCATCACTTGCTCTAGTCGACCCCAACGGGTGATGTCGGCAAATTTTTGATCGTCGATGGTGTCCATGGAGATGTTTACGCGCCGCACGCCGTAGGAATAGAGCTCTTCGGCGAAGCGCTCCAGTTGAGAACCATTGGTCGTCAGCGTCAGTTCCTTAAGTGCTCCACTGTCCAAGTGCCGCTTCATGCCTTTGAAGAAGGTCATGATATCGCGCCGCACCAAAGGCTCGCCGCCTGTGATACGCAGTTTTTCAACACCCAGTCGGATAAACGTGGAGCACATGCGATCCAGTTCTTCGAGCGTCAACAGATCCTTTTTGGGAAGGAACGTCATGTTCTCCGCCATGCAATAGACACAACGGAAGTCGCATCTGTCTGTGACGGATACACGCAGATAAGACACGGCGCGGTGAAACGGATCGATCAATGGTGCAGTCATACTGCATTGGTAGTCGGCAAAACCTCAGTGGGCAAGGGCGCCTAAAGTTGTAGCCGACAAACATCTTTGTGAAGTCAGACACCCGGAAGGCACTTCAAACCTCGGATTTGCTCAAGTATTTTTTGGCTTCTTTCACAGCAAACGGTTTCATCTCGTCGGCGTGCTTGTCCAAAAAGAGGGTGACGCGTTCTGGGTCGTGCTTTGACAGGTCGCGCAACCACCAGCCGATCGCCTTTTGGATAAACCAAGCGTGGTCAGGGACATAGCTTGCGGCCCAATCCAGAATGTGATCACGCGCTTGCAACTCTTCTGGCTTGGGGTGGTTTTGTTTTGTCCAAGGCAATGTGATGACCAAGGCTGCCCGGCGCGTCCACATGTGTTCGGATGTTATCCAGGTCTCCACTTGGTCCAGTCGCGTCGGATCAGCAATCAGACGCTTTTGGCCAGCCATACAGGCGTGGTCCGCAATGGCCCAGCTGTCAAAATCGGTGGTCCAACTGGCAATCAGGTTCCAAGCCTCTACATCGGGGCGCAGGCGGGCCTGCGTCAGAACTTTTGACGCGGCAATGCGGGCTTCAAATATGTCGGTCTGCCAAAGCTCGGAGGCAAGTTGAACGCGCTGTTCCACTGAAAGAGTTTGCCGCCAGGTCTTGGTGATGTCGTTGAGCGCAGGGTTCGGGATGCCCAGAACTTGACGCGATTGTTTGTGGTAAGCGGCCATGCCTTCGGCGCGCCCGGGTTCAATCAGCGCTTCAAGCGCGGCTAAAGCATCCTCAAGCTGCATCATTCCACCGTTACGGATTTGGCGAGATTTCGTGGTTGGTCCACATCAGTGCCCTTCGCAATCGCCGTGTGGTAGGCCAGCAATTGGGCCGGAACCGCGTAGAGGATCGGAGACAGAATATCGGACACTTGTGGCATTTGGATTGTGTCCCAGGTCCCCTCCGCCCCGTCTCTTAGGCCATGGGTGTCTGTGATCAGGAGGACTTTTCCTGCGCGGGCCATCACTTCCTGCATGTTGGAGATCGACTTGTCATAGAGTTCGTCATGCGGGGCCAGGACCACCACAGGCACATGCTGATCGATCAACGCGATTGGACCGTGCTTGAGTTCACCAGATGCGTATGCTTCGGCGTGAATGTAGCTGATTTCTTTCAGTTTTAGGGCGCCTTCCAACGCGAGGGGGAACATGCGGCCCCGTCCCAAGAACAGGATGTCACGTGCTTCCGCCAGCTTGGCGGCGACCTGCGCAATTTGGCTTTCTGAGCTTAGGGCTTGGTTCACCAGCCCTGGCAATGCGCGCAGTTCAGACAGATGCGCCTCCAGTTCCTCGGAGGAGAGGCGCCCACGGTCGTGGGCCGCCTTCAAGGCGAGGACCAGAAGAACGCTCAATTGGCAAGTGAAGGCTTTGGTTGAGGCCACGCCAATCTCCGCACCCGCCAGAATTGGCAGCGCCAAATCACTTTCGCGTGCGATAGAGCTTTCTGCCACGTTCACAACCGACACAATTTTTTCCGCTTTGCCTGCGCAGTAGCGCAACGCGGCAAGCGTATCTGCGGTCTCGCCAGATTGGGAAACAAACAGCGCAACAGTGCCTTCGGTGATGGGGGGCTCGCGGTAGCGGAATTCGGAGGCCACGTCGACTTCTACGGGAATGCCTGCGATTTGTTCAAACCAGTATTTGGCGGTGAGGCATGCATAGGAGGCAGTGCCGCAGGCCACCATGACCAGTCGGTTCACCTTTGCAAAATCAATGTCACCATTGGGGAGAGTGATTTCGGTGCCGTCATTTGGCAGATAGTGGCGAATGGCTTCGCCCAATACTGTGGGTTGCTCCGCAATTTCTTTTGCCATGAAGTGTTTGTGCCCACCTTTGTCGACCTGAGTTTGATCGATGTTGATGGTTTTGCACTCACGCTGAACCTGATTGCCGTCTAGGTCGCGGATGACGAGGCTGCTGCGAGTCACAACAGCGCTGTCGCCTTCTTCAAGATATGTGATGCGATCGGTGAGGGGGGAGAGCGCGATCGCATCAGAGCCCACAAACATTTCACCATCGCCATGGCCGATGGCCAGGGGAGACCCCTTGCGAGCTGCCACGATCAGATCCTCCTCGCCCTCAAACAAGAAAGCCAAGGCAAAGGCACCTTCTAGTTGGGAGATGGTTTTGAGCGCTGCATCAACGGGTTGCAGGCCGGACTGCATGTGGCTTTGCGCCATCAATGCTATGGTTTCCGTGTCGGTTTCCGATACGAAGGAGATTCCTTTTTCTGCTAGCTCGGCACGCAATTCGCGAAAGTTCTCGACGATACCGTTGTGAACAACGGCCACTGGCCCCGCCTGATGCGGGTGCGCGTTGGTCACACTTGGTGCGCCGTGGGTAGCCCAGCGGGTGTGGCCTATGCCGGATTTACCACGCAGTGGTTCATGTACCAAAAGGTCGGAGAGATTAACTAATTTACCCACCGCGCGACGGCGATCCAGAATTCCGTCGTTGACGGTTGCGATGCCAGCGCTGTCATAGCCGCGGTATTCAAGCCGTTTTAAGGCTTCCACCAGAATTGGCGCGACTTCGTGGTTGCCAAGGACCCCAACAATTCCACACATTATTCGCTCTCCAATGCGCGTTTTTGTTTTTTATTTTTTAAGATTTCGAACAACTTTCGCGCGACGCCGGGTTTTGTCTGTTGCTCTGCGCGTGCGATCGCTAGTGCCGCCTCAGGAACGTCTTTGGTGATCACCGAACCGGAGCCGGTCATCGCTTCGTTCCCCACGCTCACCGGTGCCACCAGCATGGTGTTGGACCCGATAAACGCGTTGTCGCCGATGGTTGTATGATGTTTCATCACGCCATCGTAGTTGCAGGTGATGGTACCTGCGCCAATGTTTGTGCCCGCTCCCAAGGTTGCGTCGCCAATGTAGGATAGGTGATTGACCTTGGTTCCTTCGCCAACTTCGGCGTTTTTAATTTCTACAAAGTTACCGACGTGCACATTTTCGGACAGTTCCGCCCCAGGGCGCAAGCGGGCATAAGGGCCAACAATTGCGCCGCGAGAAACATGACAGCCTTCCAGATGCGAGAAGGCGCGAATGCGTGTGCCGGATTCAACAGTGACGCCGGGGCCGAAATAGACGTTTGGTTCGATGAACGTGTCCCGGCCTATCACCGTGTCAAAAGACAGCATCACTGTTTCTGGTTGCTGCAACGTTACACCCAGGTCCATCAATTCCAGACGCGCATTTGCCTGAAACACAGCTTCCGCTTCGGCCAGGTGTGCCCGTGAGTTGATGCCAAGCGTTTCGTTTTCATCGCAAGAAACAGCCGTCACACCAAGCTCACGGTTGCGGGCCAATTCCACTGCGTCTGTCAGGTAGTATTCCCCTTGCGCGTTTTGTGGAGTGATCTCGTCGATCAGGGAAAACAATGTCGCCCGATCGGCCAGCATCACGCCCGAATTACAGAAGGTTACAGCACGCTCCTCATCAGAGGCGTCAGCGAACTCGACGATTTGCTCGAGCTGTGTCCCGGACATGATCAAGCGCCCGTATTTTCCCGGATCTGCGGCTTCGAAACCAAGCACCACGACAGCATTTTCGGCTTTGGCCGCCACCATTTTTTCAAGTGTTTGCGCACTGACAAATGGAGTGTCCCCAAAGAGGACAATCACATCGCCATCAAAATCCTGCAGAGCTTCGCGACAGACATCAACCGCATGCGCTGTGCCATTTTGCTCTTTCTGCTCCACCACAATGACGTCTTCGTCAAACTCTTTGGCTGCAGTTTGCACAGCGTCAAATCCGTGCCCGGCCACAACCACGGTCCGGGAAGGGGACAAGGCGGCGCCCGCTTGCATGGCGTGAACCAGCATTGGCGCGTTTGCGATGGGATGAAGGACCTTCGGCAGGTCAGAATTCATCCGTGTGCCTTTGCCTGCGGCTAGGATGACAAGTGCGATGCTCATCTGATTTCTCTTTTATTTCGATTGTGCCCGTTTTATCCGAGTGCAGGAAGGGTGCAAGGCCAAGGGCCATCAATTCAGGTTGCGCCTTGTAACAGGGGTGCGCGAGAACTTGCGCAGGCGGCAGGGAGCACGACATGAAGACCGTGGTTTTTGACTTGGACGGGACACTTGCAGACACGAGCGGTGATTTGATCGCGGCCGCCAATGTTTGCTTCCGCGATATGGGACACGGAGATGTTCTATCAGTGGAAGCCGACGCCGGTGTCGCTTTGCGCGGGGGGCGCCGTATGTTGACCGAAGGTCTGACCCGGCTTGGCGCCATGGATGAGGCTGTCGTCGCAAAGTATTATCCTGTTCTTTTGGAAGCTTACGGCAGCGCAATTGCCGAACATACTGTTATGTATGACGGTGCGCTGGACGCAGTCGAGATGCTCAAGTCTCAAGGTTACGGTGTTGGCATTTGCACAAACAAGCCGGAGGGCTTGGCTGAGCAGCTACTTCAATCGCTGGGTGTTCGTGATGCGTTTGGCGCGTTGGTCGGGGCGGACACTTTGCCTGTGCGTAAGCCGGATCCTCTGCCGTTGGTTGAAACGGTGACGCGATTGAACGGCGATCCTGCGCAAACGTTGTTGGTCGGCGACAGTGATACGGACAGGAACACAGCACGGGCGGCGGGTGTTCCAAGCGTTTTGGTGACGTTTGGCCCAAGCGGCGAGGACATGGCGGCTTTGGAACCTGAAGCCCTGTTGAATGACTATGAGGCTTTGCCGCAAGTTGTGGCGGCGTTGATTGGGCGTAACCCTTCCTGAAATTCGGATGAGGCTGTTTGCCTGTTACCTAACTAGGCTTGAGAGATTGAGATTATCGACATGAGCGAGACATTCACCGGGAGCTTCACGCAGCAGGAGCCGATCTCTGAAGAAGCTATTGACGCTGCGGTTTCTGTTATGCGGAGCGGGCGGTTGCACCGTTACAATCTGTCAGACGGCGAGCTTGGTGAAGTTTCGCTGCTTGAACAGGAATTTGCGGCCCTGGTGGGAAGCAAATTTTGTTTGGCCGTTGCTTCTGGGGGCTATGCTTTGGCCTGTGCTTTGCGGGCGATGCAGGTGCAGCCTGGAGACCGAGTGCTGACCAACGCGTTTACTTTGGCGCCCGTGCCGGGGGCGATTGCCAGTGTGGGCGCTGTTCCGGTTTTTGTAGGCGTTACGGAAGGTTTGGTCATAGATCTTGACGACCTAAAGGCCAAAGCTGTTCAGGCCGATGTGCTCATGCTGTCTCATATGCGGGGGCATATTTGCGACATGGATGCCCTGATGGCGATTTGTGATGCGCACGGCATCAAAGTGATTGAAGACTGCGCGCATACTATGGGCGGGGGCTGGAAAGGTGTGGCGTCAGGTCGCCATGGCGTCATGGCGTGTTATTCCACGCAGACTTACAAGCATGTTAACTCTGGTGAAGGTGGATTTCTGATCAGCGATGATGACGAGTTGATGGCGCGGGCAGTGATGCTCTCCGGCAGCTACATGCTCTATGCGCGGCATGGTGCGGCGCCGTCTGCGGAAGTTTTCGAACGGGTTAAGTATCACACGCCTAATGTCTCTGGCCGCATGGATCATCTTCGCGCCGCGATACTGCGCCCACAGTTGCGGGGTTTGGATGTGCAGGTGAATAAATGGAATGCGCGGCACGACATCTTGTTGGCTGGGTTACGCGACACCCCTGGTTTGACGGTGGTTGAGCGGCCGGAAGGGGAGGTCTACGTCGGCAGTTCCATTCAATTCCTGCTATTAGATTGGACCGAAACGCAAATTGGCGAGGTCTTGCGCCACTGTGCCGAGCGCGGTGTTGAACTAAAATGGTTTGGCGGCGCGGAGCCGGTGGCTTTCACATCGCGTTATGACAGTTGGCGCTATGCGCCGTCTGAGGCGATGCCCGCAACCGACCGCATTCTAAAAGGCATCGTTGATATGCGCATTCCGCTAACGTTCTCCGAGGTGGACTGCGCATTGATCGCGCGCATCATTCGGTCGGAAGTCAGCGCGGTGTATCAAGCGGGCTGAGCCCAATTCAAAGAATGTCGAGCACAGCCTCCGGTGGGCGGCCCAAGGCGGCCTTGCCGTTGGCCAATACAATTGGGCGCTCGATCAGTTTGGGATTATCTGCCATAGCCGCCAGTAAAGTGGCGTCGCTATCTGATTTAGACAAACCCAACTCTTTGAACAGCGCCTCTTTTGGGCGCATCATGTCGATTACAGACACGCCTAGAAGTGCTTGCACTTCGGCCAGTTCTTGCAAGGTTGGGGCATCCTGAAGGTAACGGCGCACCGTGACCTCACCCTTGGCCTCCACCAACGCCAGGGTTTGGCGTGATTTGGAACAGCGTGGGTTGTGCCAGATTGTGATCATAGCCAGTCCTCCCGTTTGCTTCCAACGGCCTCGGCCACGTTAGTGAAGCCGTCTTTTTGCAGCAGTTTATCCAGGTCTCGAATGATGGTTTCCGCCAATGAGAAGCCGCCATAAACCAAGGCTGTATAGAGTTGCACCGCGCTCGCACCGGCGCAGATTTTGGCGTAGGCCTGCTCGGCAGAGCCAACCCCGCCAACGCCCACCAGTGGGATTGAGCCGTCGGTGAGCTTGGACAGCTGCGCCAAAACCTGAGTGGATTTCTCAAATAGCGGTGCGCCGGACAGACCACCGGCCTGTTCCTTTTGGGCGCTTTGCAGACCTTCGCGGGACAGCGTTGTGTTGGTTGCGATGATGGCATCCAACTGGCTTTCCGTCGCCACTTCCGCAATTTCTGCCAATTCGTCTGTCGTCAGGTCGGGCGCGATCTTCAAGAATACTGGAATCTTGTGCTCGAGGCTGTTCCGGGTTTCCATCACGCCAGCTAGGAGTGCTGACAGGGCGGCCTTGCCCTGCAAATCACGCAGTTTCTCCGTATTTGGGGAGCTGACGTTGACGGTGGCAAAGTCCACGTTCGTGCCACAATGGGCCAGCACGCGTGCGAAGTCTTCGGCGCGGTTTTCGCTGTCTTTGTTGGCCCCAAGATTAAGACCAATCACAGCATTTCGTGGGCGTTGAGCAAGACGGGCACCAATGGCATCCATGCCGTCGTTGTTAAACCCAAAACGGTTGATAGCGGCTTTGTCTTCGGACAACCGAAACAGGCGGGGTTTTGGGTTGCCTGGTTGTGGTCGTGGCGTTGCGGCGCCGACTTCCACAAAGCCAAAGCCGGATTTGGAAAGCGCGTCCAACGCGGTGGCGTTTTTGTCAAAGCCCGCAGCCAGCCCAACAGGGTTGGGCAGATCGAGGCCTGCGAGCGTGGTTTTGAGGCGCGGCGAGGTGATCTCTCCCGGAGCATTGCCCAAGCCCATTTCCAGAGCTTTCAATGCCATGCCGTGAGATTTTTCCGGGTCCATGCTGCGCAGGACATTCATGCCAACAGTTTCCAGGCTGCGTTTCAGGCTCATGACAATACTCCGGCTGGGAACTCGTGTTTGCCGTCAACCAGCGGCAGAGGCTGTGCCCAGGTCACATCGCTCAGGCACAGTTCGCGATAGAGATGCGGAAATTCGGCTCCCCCGCGGGAGACCTCCCACTTCAGATCATCTCCCATCGGGTCGCTTTCACATGCCAGCAAGAAAAGGTTTTCCTCGCCTGCAAAGTGTTTTGCAGCGGTCTCGGCGGCTTGCGCGGCGGTGGAGAAATGCACGTAGCCATCGGCCACATCAACAGGCGCGCCCACGGAGCGCCCTTCGGCCCGCAGCGCCGCCCATTCGTCGGAGCGGAATATCTTGAAGATCAGCATGGCCTGCTCATGCAACGGACACGGCGCAAGGTCAAGCACGACAAGAACTGTTAAATCTTTGACATTTGAGCCGATTAAACGGCACGATATTGACTGAACGATAAAAAGAGAGGGGATTCTCCATGATTACTCGATTGATGACAGGGGCCGCGGCATTGGCGCTCACAGCTGGTGTTGCGGCAGCTGATTACACGTTAAACATTATTCACATCAACGATTTGCACAGCCGTATTGAGCCGATCAACAAATACGACTCCACCTGTAAAGCGGAAGATAACGCGGAAGGTAAGTGTTTTGGTGGCTACGCACGTGTAGCAACAAAAATTGCGCAGCTCCGCGAAGAGCTGGCCGGTCAGAATGTTGTCGTTTTGGACGCAGGCGATCAATACCAAGGCTCTCTGATGTACACCACCTATAAGGGTGATGTCGAAATCGAGATGATGGAGAAGATCGGTTTTGACGTCATGGCTGTGGGCAACCACGAGTTTGACGACGGCCCAGAAGGCCTTTTGAAGCTGGTAGAGGGCGTCTCCTTTCCGGTGATCTCCGGCAACCTCGATGTGTCGCAGTCCAACATTCTGGCTGGCAAAGTTGGCAATCATGTTGTTCTGGAAGTCGGTGGCGAGAAAATCGGCATTATCTCCGCGCTGGCGACCGACACTGCTGAAACGTCTAGCCCTGGTGAAGCAGTGATCTTCCAGGATGAAATTCAGTCTTTGCAAGCAGATGTAGACGCGCTGACCGCAGAGGGCGTGACCAAAATTATCGCGCTGAACCACGTTGGCGTGAAAAAAGACATGGAAATCGCGGGCGCTGTTTCCGGTGTTGATGCGGTTGTCGGCGGCCACTCACACACCAAGTTTTCCAATACCGAAGAAGGTGCGATGGCGTATCCGACCATGGTCGGCGATGTGCCTGTGGTGCAAGCCTATGCCTATTCCAAGTATGTTGGGCATCTCGTACTGACCTTTGACGACGAAGGTAACGTGACTGCGGCAACCGGTGACACTATCTTATTGGATGCTTCGGTACCTGAAGACGAGTCCATCGTGGCGCGTGTCAAAGAGCTTGCCGGACCAATTGAAGAGATGAAGTCTCGCGTGGTTGCGTCCACCGATGCAGTAATTGATGGCGACCGCGGTTCCTGTCGTGCTGGCGAATGTGCAATGGGCAACTTGATTGCTGATGCGATGCTGGATCGTGTGAAAGATCAAGGTATTGAAATCGCACTTCAAAACGGTGGCGGTATTCGAGCCTCCATCGATGCAGGCGAGGTAACTATGGGCGAAGTCCTGACCGTGCTGCCTTTCCAAAACACGCTCTCCACCTTCCAGGTGACCGGTGAAACCATCGTCGCAGCGCTGGAAAACGGTGTCAGCAAACTGGAAGATGGCGCAGGCCGTTTCCCACAGGTGGCGGGTATGACTTACACCTTTGATGCCGCTGCAGAAGCAGGCAGCCGCATCAGCGATGTGATGGTCGGCGGTGCGCCAATCGATCTCGCCAAAACCTACGGTGTCGTGTCCAACAACTATGTGCGCAACGGCGGTGACGGTTACAAAATGTTCCGTGACGCAGAAAACGCCTATGACTATGGCCCAGACTTGGCTGATGTGACTGCAGAGTACATCGCTGAGAAAGGCGCAGCCGGTGCTGTTCTGGACGGCCGTATTAGCAAGAAGTAAGCACTTGGTCGCTTGACGTTTTGGACCCTCGCCGGGAAACTGGCGGGGGCTTTCTTTTGAGGCAGGAATGGATCATCCGCTTATTGATTTGATCAACCAGAAAATCCGTGAGGCGGAGGAGGCTGGCGACTTCGACAACCTGGAAGGTGCGGGGAAACCGCTGCCTAAAGAAGACGATCCGGAAAATGCATTGCTCAACCGGCTGGTAAAGGAATCTGGCGGCGTGCCGGAGTTTGTGACGTTATCGCGCGAGTTGGCAAAATTGCGCGAAGAGTTGCGAGAAACCGGAGATCGGACCCGGCGGCAGCAGATCATGAAAGAGATGTCGATGATGGACGCACGGATCGATTTGGCGCGGAGGGCGCACCGCTGATGTGCGGACGTTTTGCGATCACCTTGCCAACCGACGCAATGACGCAGCTGTTTACGGCCACGCCTGCCAACAACCTGCCTGCGGTGCCCAACTTCAATGTGTGTCCAACCAATCAAATTCATGTGGTCTTGGGCGAAGGAGACGCGGCGCGGCGCTTGGTATCCATGCGCTGGGGTTTTATTCCCCATTGGTACAAAACGGCTTCTGACGGACCTCTGCTGATCAATGCGCGAGCGGAGACTTTGGCGGAAAAAACCGCGTTTCGACAAGCCTGTCGGGAGCGGCGCTGCTTGATTCCGGTGACAGGATTTTATGAGTGGACCAAAGACAGCGAGGGCGTGCGCTGGCCCTGGTACATCTCCGCAGGTGCGCCCTTGGCTTTGGCAGGGGTGTGGCAAGAGTGGGGGCAGGGCGATGATGTCATGAGCACCTGTGCGATTGTGACCACCGCGGCCAACGAAATCATGTCCCAAGTCCACCACAGGATGCCCGTGGTGATTGATGAGGAAGACTGGGGATTGTGGCTTGGAGAGCAGGGTCATGGGGCGGCCACTCTAATGAAGGCGGCGGGCGAGGATCTCCTGTCCTTTCATCAGGTTGATCGTGCGGTGAATTCCAATCGTGCGACGGGGCCTGAGTTGATCGAACCGATCTAGTATTCGATTTTTGACGAAGGTCGACTTCGGATTTTCAAGAATTCTGCGACAATCCTTCAGCTTCAGAAGGGCCGGTAGTGCCTTGGCGCCACGCGGTTGGCCTGAGATGATGGGATGAACTTTTTGGAGGGTCCCATGTCCCGGTCGTCGTATTACGCACCCCAAGGTGGCTTGCCGCCGCAAACCCAGCTGCTCACCGATAGAGCGATGTTCACCGAGAGTTTTGCGGTGATCCCGAAAGGCACGCTCACCGATATCGTGACGTCCAACTTGCCATTTTGGAACGACACGCGGGTTTGGGTGATTGCGCGGCCAATGAGTGGGTTTTCCGAGACGTTTTCGCACTACATTGCCGAGGTTGCGCCTGGTGGAGGCAGTGAGAAACCCGAGCTGAACCCAGAAGCCCAGGGTGTGTTGTTTGTGGTCGAGGGCAGTATCGCCGTGACTATTGAAGGTGCGCGCCACGAGCTTGGGAATGGTGGTTACGCCTATTTGCCTGCGGGCAACGACTGGACATTGAAGAACGACAGCGATGCGCTGGCCAAGTTCCACTGGGTTCGGAAGAAATATGAGGCGGTTGAGGGGATTGAGGCGCCAGAAGCTTTTGTCACGTCGGATGCTGAAACGCCAATCAATTACATGCCGGATACGGATGGCAAATGGGGCACCACGCGCTTTGTTGAGCCGGATGATCTGCGCCATGACATGCACGTCAATATCGTGACCTTTGAGCCAGGCGGCGTGATCCCGTTTCTGGAAACCCACGTGATGGAACATGGTCTTTATGTTCTGGAGGGCAAAGCTGTCTACAAACTCAATCAGGATTGGGTTGAGGTTGAGGCGGGGGATTACATGTGGTTGCGCGCCTTCTGCCCGCAGGCGTGTTACGCGGGCGGGCCGGGTAAATTCCGCTATCTGCTTTATAAAGATGTGAACCGCCATATGGCGCTTTGAGGCGGCTCAGAGGGCGTTTTACTCGCAACTGTTTGGGTTGTGGCAAAATGCCTTCGATTGATAGCGATAACAATTGCATGCGGGCGGATTTTTCGCCCCTTTTGGGGTGGCAATCGCAGAGCAAACCCTATCAATTGACCTTTCAAGACAGAATGGAATGCTTGGCATGAGTGAGCGTAAGATCAAGATTTTTATCAACGGGTTTGGCCGTATTGGCCGAACGGTTTTGCGCATTTTGGCGAAGGGGCAGCACCCTGAGTTTGAGATCGCCGGGATCAACGACATCGAGCCGCTGGAGACCTGTGCCTATCTGTTTGAGTTTGATAGTGTTTTTGGCGCGTATCCGGGGAATGTTGAGGCAGGCGACAGGGCGCTTACTGTTGACGGGCTTACCATTCCGTTTCATGCCGTGAGCGACCTGAGCGGTCTTGATCTGAGCGATGTCGATGTGGTGTTGGAATGCACCGGCATGGCTGGTGCGCGTGCTGTGGCGGAGCGGGGACTTGCGGCTGGAGCGGCTAAAGTGTTGATTTCCGGTCCTTCTGACGAGGCAGACGAGACTATTGTTCTGGGGGCTAATCAGGAGCTCCTGCAGGACCAAAAGATCCTGTCCAATGCGTCCTGCACGACCAATGCCTTGGCGCCGCTGATGCGGGTCCTAGACGAAGAATTTGGCCTGATCAGCGGTCATATGACCACCGTGCATTGCTATACCGGCAGTCAGCCAACTGTGGACAAGCCGCGCGCCGATCTGGCGCGAAGTCGGGCGGCGGCGCTGTCGATGGTACCCACCACCACCTCGGCGCAGCGCATGATTGACAAAGTGTTGCCGCATCTGCATGGGCGCGTGGAGGCGCGCGCCATTCGGGTGCCAACGGCAAGTGTGTCTGCAATTGATCTGACAATTCAGACCGAAAGAGATGTGACAGTTGAAACGGTTAACGCCTGTTTGAAAGCAGCAGCAGAGAGAGATGGTATCTTGGGTTGGAGCACCAAGCCGCTTGTCTCGACCGACCTGCGGGCGCGGCCGGAATCGCTGATTGTGAGTGAGAGAGAAACAAGCGTTTCTGTGGGCGGGCTTTTGCGCGTCTTTGGCTGGTATGACAATGAATGGGGCTTTTCCAACCGTATGTTGGATATGGCCCGAGCAATGGGGCGGCGCTGAGCTGCGCGAGGGGAATTGGGAGAATAGAAGAGATGACAAACACCAAGGATCAGGATCGCGCCCGTCAGGCCGCACTTAACTACCACGAGTTTCCTAAGCCCGGTAAGCTGGAAATCCGGGCGACCAAACCGATGGCGACAGGTCGTGACCTGAGCCGGGCGTATAGCCCCGGCGTGGCCGAGGCCTGTATCGAGATTGAAAAGAACCCAGCCGATGCAACGCGTTACACCGCCAAGGGCAATTTGGTTGCGGTGATTTCAAACGGAACTGCAGTTCTGGGACTTGGCGATATCGGTGCACAAGCGTCCAAGCCGGTAATGGAAGGCAAGGCGGTTCTCTTCAAAAAATTTGCCGGGATCGATTGTTTTGACATCGAAGTGAACGAGCCTGATCCGGAAAAACTCGCCGATTTGGTCTGTCGTCTGGAACCCACTTTCGGGGCAATCAATTTAGAAGACATTAAAGCGCCGGACTGTTTCCTTGTAGAGCGTCTCTGCAAAGAGCGCATGAATATTCCGGTGTTCCACGACGACCAACACGGCACCGCTATTGTGGCTGCTGCAGCGGCTTATAACGCACTGATCGTGGCGAAGAAAAACGTCGAGGACATCAAGGTTGTGGCGCTGGGCGCCGGGGCGGCGGGGATTGCTTGCCTTAAGATGCTGATGACCATGGGGGTTCGGCACGAAAACATCCTGATGCTGGACAGCAAAGGCGTGGTGCACAAACAGCGCAACGACTTGACCGCAGAGAAGGCGGAGTTTGCGCAAGCCACGGATAAGCGGACAACAATGGAGGCCATGGAGGGCGCAGACCTGTTCCTTGGTGTGTCTGGTCCGGGTCTGCTGACCAAAGAAATGGTTGAACAGATGGCGGATGATCCGATCATCTTCGCACTGGCGAACCCAACCCCAGAGATTATGCCGGAAGAGGCCCGAGAGGCGGCCCCGGGTGCATTGATTGCCACAGGGCGTTCGGATTATCCGAACCAGGTGAACAACGTGCTGTGTTTCCCTTTCATCTTCCGCGGCGCTTTGGACGCTGGTGCGACTGAAATCAATGACGCGATGAAGCTGGCCTGTGTTGAGGCGATTGCCTCTCTGGCGCGTGAAACGACGTCGGCTGAGGTGGGAGTAGCCTATAAAGGTGAAACCCTAACCTTTGGTCCTAACTACCTGATCCCAAAGCCGTTTGATCCGCGTTTGCTGCCAACGATTGCAGTGGCGGTGGCCAAGGCGGCGATTGACTCCGGTGTGGCGACCAAAGACCTCGATCTGCACGCCTATGAGAACAAGCTGCAGGCGCAGGTGTTCCGCTCCTCGATGATCATGCGCCCGGTGTATGAAGCCTCCAGCATGAGCCGCCGCCGGATTGTGTTTGCGGAAGGTGAAGATGAGCGGGTGCTGCGGACGGCGCAGGCGATGTTGGAAGACACTGTGGACACCCCGATGTTGATTGGCCGCCCGGAAGTTGTGGCGCATCGTCTTGAAAAGGCTGGATTAAAGATCAAGCCCGGCGTGGATTTTGAACTGGTTAATCCGGAGCAGGATGACCGTTATCGGGACTACTGGACGCATTATCACGCCAAGCTGCGCCGCAAAGGTGTGAGCCCGGACAGTGCTAAGGCGATTTTGCGTACCAATAACACAGCGATTGCGGCGATGGCCGTGGATCGTGGCGATGCGGATAGCATGATTTGCGGCACCTTTGGTGAGTACCGCTGGCACCTTCGCTACGTCACAGAAGTGTTGCAAAACAAAGAGTTGCATCCTGTTGGCTCGCTGTCGTTGATCATTTTGGACAAAGGTCCGTTGTTCCTCGCGGACACGCATATTCACATCGAGCCGACTTCTGAGCAGGTGGCGGAAACGGTGATTGCTGCGGCGCGCCACGTGCGACGTTTTGGGGTGGATCCGAAGATTGCGCTCTGTTCCGGAAGCCAGTTTGGCAACCTGGACTCACACTCTGGTCGGGTGATGCGCGGGGCATTGGATATTCTGGATCAGAACGACTATGACTTTGAATATGAAGGGGAAATGCACACTGATGCGGCCCTTGACCCGGAGCTGCGTGAGCGGCTGTTCCCCGGCGGTCGTCTGACGGGCAAAGCCAATGTGCTGGTGTATTCCAACACGGATGCGGCGGGCGCGACCCGTAACATCTTGAAATCCGTATCAGATGGTTTGGAAGTTGGGCCAATCCTGATGGGCATGGGCAACCGCGCGCACATCGTGACCCCATCCATCACTGTGCGTGGTTTGCTCAACATTGCCGCGCTGGCGGGCACCGAGGTTTCGACCTACGGCTGAGCCACATTTGAAGCGATGCAACAGGCCCCGTTAACCATCGTTTTCGGGGTCTGTTTTATGTCGGTATAACGTTGGTATCGCGTTGGTGTGGGTCTTGTGTCTGCACCAACTGAATACACAAAGCGCGTTGCGCGGGTGTTGCGCCACGCAACGCTTAAAGCGGCCAGAACACCAGAATCGCCGGGATCGACACGGCGACCACCAACACCTCCAGCGGCAGGCCGATACGCCAGTAGTCCCCAAAGTGATAGCCACCGGGGCCAAGGATCAGTGTGTTGTTCTTGTGACCGATGGGCGTGAGGAAGGCCGAAGAAGCGGCGACGGCCACGGCCATCAGGAATGGATCAGCAGACACCCCAAGCGCTTGTGCCATTTGGATGCCAACCGGGGCGGCGACAATGGTGGTGGCGGTGTTGTTGAGCACGTCGCTGAGCGTCATGGTCACGAGCATCAGCACGGTGAGCACCGCCCAGGCGGGTAGGCCAGAGGTGAGGCCAACAAGACCGTTGGCGATCAAAGCTGTGCCGCCAGAGCTGTCCAGCGCGGCGCCGAGCGGGATCATCGAACCGAGGAGCACCACTACGGGCCATTCGACGTGATCATAAAGTTCGGAGAGCGGGACAATTTTGGCCAGTACATAAGCGATGACCACGAGACCCAAGGCGATGGGCAGGTAGATCAGGCCAAAGGAGGCGGCGGCGACGGCGCCAACAAACAGGCCAATAGCGAGCCACATCTTGCTGTTGGCGGTCACGGTCAACCCGCGATCCGCGAGAGGGAGGCAGCCGAGCCACTTGGTCACGTCCGGGCCGCGATCTTTGTGAACGAGGATCAGGAGGATGTCGCCGGGCTGAACCACGGTTTTGCGGATTTGGCTTCGGATGCGGCGGCCCTCGCGGGAGATCCCCATGAGCACCGCTCCTTGCCGCCATGCGAGACCAAGGGCCGCTGCGGTTTTGCCTGCGATGCGGGCGGTTTCTGGTACAACGACTTCGATGACGTCCAGGCCGTCCCCGGCGGCTTTGAGTTGTTCCTCGCGTTTTTCGTCGGAGAAGTTCAGGGACAATGCCGTTCTGAACTCGTCCAGCGCGTCGGGAGTGGCTTCGAGCACCATGGCGTCGCCTTCGCGCAGCAGGATGGTGCGGGCGGAGCCATAGAGCCGTTTGCCGTCGCGCATCAGGCCGAGGATTTGCACATCCGCCTCTTCGGCATTGGGTTCCAGCTCGCCCAGACGCTTGCCAATCAGCTTGCTTTCCGCCGGAATCGTGAGTTCGGCGATGTATTGTCCGAGGTCGGCAACCTTTTTGCCTGCGTCCTCGCGATCCGGGATCAGGCGCCAGCCAATGAGGGCGACAAACAGCAGGCCTGCGATGGCTGTGAGACCGCCCACGGGAGCGAAGTCGAACATCTTGAACGGCTCGCCCAAGCTGTCCTCACGAATGGAGGCGATGATGATGTTGGGCGGCGTGCCGATGAGCGTGGCCATGCCACCGAGGATGGTGGCAAACGACAGCGGCATCAGGGATTTGGACGGGCTGCGGCCTGCTTTGCGGGCGCTTTGGATGTCCACGGGCATCAACAGAGCCAATGCGGCGACGTTGTTCATGAAGGCAGAGAGCACAGCCCCCACGGCGCCAATGATGGCAATGTGATTGCCTAATGCCCGTGCGCTGTCCACCAAGGTTCGGGTGATCAGCCCGACAGCGCCAGAGCGGACGAGACCTGCGGAGACGATCAGGACAAGCGCGACAATGAGTGTGGCGGGATGGCCGAAGCCAGAAAAGGCGTCTTTGGTGGGCACAACGCCAAGCACAACGGCGATCATAAGGGCGGCAAAAGCGACCATGTCATAGCGGAAACGGCCCCAGAGCAGCATCACAAACACACCACCAAAAAGGCTGAACAAAATGATCTGATCTGTGGTCATGAAAGGGCCTGCTCGCAAGTTTGTTTACGATGGAGTCAATCTTACGGGCCACGGAAACGCAAGCGGGTTGCGGATTTTGCCTGCTCTGACGTATAGAGAGCCCTGACAAAGCGATACTGCGAAAAGACAACCGGAGGCGAACATGGCCGGCCATAGTAAATGGGCAAACATTCAGCACCGCAAAGGGCGTCAGGACGCCGCGCGCTCCAAGCTGTTTTCCAAACTTTCCAAAGAGATCACCGTTGCCGCTAAGATGGGCGACCCTGATCCGGACAAAAACCCGCGTCTGCGTCTGGCGGTGAAAGAAGCCAAAAGCCAGTCCGTGCCAAAAGACGTGATCGAACGCGCGATCAAAAAGTCGGTAGCGGGTGAAGGCGACGATTACGAAGAAATCCGCTACGAGGGCTATGGCCCCAATGGCGTGGCGGTGATTGTTGAGACCATGACCGACAACCGCAACCGGACCGCTTCGACTGTGCGCTCCACTTTCACCAAGAGTGGCGGCAACCTTGGCGAGACCGGCTCTGTTGGGTTCATGTTTGATCGCAAAGGTGAAGTGACCTACGGCGCGGACGCTGGCGATGCGGACTCTGTGTTTGAGGCGGCAATTGAAGCTGGTGCGGAAGATGTGGAAAGCTCCGAGGACGGCCACATCATCTGGTGTGAAGACACGGATCTGAACGAGGTGTCCAACGCGTTGGAAGCCACTTTGGGCGAGTCTGTCAGCACCAAGCTGGTGTGGAAGCCAACCACCACCACGGAGCTGGATCTGGAAGGTATGCAGAAGCTGATGCGGTTGATTGATGCGTTGGAAGATGACGACGATGTGCAGCGCGTGACCACAAATTTTGAAGCCTCTGACGAGGTGATGGATCAGCTGTAAGCTATTCCCTGAATGACAAAATTAGCGCCCCGTCAGCCCCGCTGGCGGGGCGTTTTTTATTGGAAGTTAACCATCCCACAGTTTTGCCGCATTTTGATGGTAGTCTGAGCTTGGCACTACCAAAAATTCATTGATTTGAGGACTGAAGGCATGCGGTTTGACCTTCTGGACGGGGTGCGTGGGTATCTGCTTTTCATGATGATGTTGGGGCACCTTGGAGCGCAGGTGGGTATGAGCCCTCTGTTTGCCGTGCATCATTCGCAGATCATTCAGTTGCTAAGTGCTGAGTTTCTTGTGGTTTTGTCCGGTCTTTTGTAGGCATCCTGTATGCCATCAAATTTCAGGATCCGGGTAAGCTGGCGCGGTTTTTGAAACAGCGCATTCGCAAAATCTATGTCTATTACCTGCTCTCAGCAGGGCCGTTTTTGATCCTACTAGTGCTTGAGGGGGCAAGCTTCGGACAGTTTGCATTTGGGGTTGGAGAGGTTTTGCTCATTCAAAATGGTGGCGCTTATTCGGATATCTTGCCGATATACATCTACTGTTTTGTCTTGCTGTTTGGGCTGAGCTTTGGGTTGGCTTCCCTGCCTCAGGTGATGCTGTTGGTGCCCTCGGCGCTGATCTATGCGGTTAGTCTGTTCAACTATGATAGGGGCGTGTTTGGCTGGGGCGGCAAGTTCCTGGTGTTTGACATTGCGGCCTGGCAGTTTCTGTTTTTCTTGTCGTATTTCGCCGGACTTTATTTTCGAGAGATTGTCGGGTGGCTTAATGGTCTGAGTGATGGGGCGTTTGTGGCGCTGTTGCTTGGCTGTGCTGTAATAGCCCTGGGGCAGAGATGGGCGTTTTGGTATCCGACAATTGGCGCCCTGCCGGAGGGTGTTCAGGGCAACTGGTTCCGCATGCATCTGCACCCTGTGCATCTATTGCGCACCTTTGCCGTGGCGGCATTTGTGACCGTGGTGATGACCCGTTCAGTGCCTGTGACAGCTTGGTTGTCGGCAGGGTTTCGCTGGTATTTTTCTCTGCCTCTTTTGCGGTACTGCGGTGTTTGGGCGATCCAGATGTTTGTGATCCATGTCTATATGGTCGCGTTGTTTGCCTATTTGTTGCCGCAGTGGGGGGCGACCCAAGGGATTATCTGGGCTGTGGCGTTCCAGATTGTCTACATGCTTTTTGCGTACTTGATCCATCATGGCCTCAGACCACGCAGGCAGGCATTGGCAGCGCGTAGCGTCAGTTGAGGTGGTCGCGTGCGGCGTTCCTCACCGCTTTGGTCAGCGGAGCAAGGGCCGGTGCCAGCAGGCGGCTTGATTGCCAGAACAGCGGCGTGTCGTAAGTCGAGTCTGCGATCAGAGGTACTAGGGCACCACTGTCCAGATGGGGCCGCACAAGCGGTTCCGGGTTCATGCCCCAACCGAGGCCCAACAGACAGGCTTCTACAAATCCGGTCGAGGAGGGCAGGCGGTGACTTGGGGGCGACGGCGTGACGCCAAGGTTTTGCGCCATCCACGTGTCTTGCAGGCGGTCTTTGGCATCAAAGATCAGGATCGGTGCGATCGCGATGGCCTCTGCGGTGACACCATTGGGGAAGTGCTTGGCGATATAGGCGGGACTGGCGGAGGGGACATAGCGCATTGGTCCCAGCGGAGTGCTGTCGCACCCTACGATAGGGGCTTCATGCGACGTAACAGCGGCGACCACTTCGCCGCGACGCAGCCAGTCGGCGGAGAAATCCTGATCATCGACTACCAGATCAAACAGCAGGTCGGGGACTTGCGCGGCAGCTTTCAAAAACCATGTGGCAAGGCTGTCTGCTGTGACGGCAATGCGCAGGCGCGCGGTACGTGGAGAGAGTTGTGCGAGATCGCGGGCGAGAGCACCTTCGAGCATACCGACCTGATCGAGGTGCGCCGCAAGGCGGCGGCCGGTTTCTGTCCCTTCACAAGGCGTGCCGCGCAGGACCAATGGCATGCCAATCCGTTCTTCCAGCGCCTTGAGTCTTTGTGATACTGCGGATTGGGTGACGCCAAGTTCCTGTGCGGCCCCATCAAAGCTGCCTGTGCGCAGGATCGCCGCCAGAGCGGCGAGATGGGCATAATCAAGGGTCATTGCAGCTTGGCTGCGGTGCCATGCGTGGGTTTGATCCGGTACTGATGCGCGTTTAACGCCGAGCTATCATGGGCGAGGGCCCAATCTTTGGCTTCGTTGATCGACATGCCGAGATTCATCGCCAATTTGTCTGCCAGCGCATAAGCGGAGCGGGTGGGATGCAACTTGGTGAGCAGTTCAACATGGCGCAGGCGTGCCTCTGGGAACTGGTCCAGACAGCGTTTGATGTCTTCCTGTGACAGCTGGAAATGGAAAGCCAGGGCGTTGCGTAAGAACAGCTCGTCATGACCGGCAGCCTCAAGGCGGCGGCAGTAGTCCACGTTGCTTTCCGCTTTGGCAGGGGGCAGCGATTTGTAACTTGGAAGCGCCATAAGGTTCTCTAATGCAGTCGCAAGTGTTTTAATTGGATTAATTGAGCTGGAGGCCTTAGTCAAACCCTGCAACGGATAAGCGACAAGGACAAGACGATATGGGCGACACAGGTATTCTGGGACCAGCTTTGGCAGGCTTTGCTTTGGGGTTCTCGCTGATTATGGCGATCGGCGCGCAGAACGCATTTGTGCTGCGACAAGGGCTTCGGGGAGAATACGTGCTGCCGCTGGTGCTGACCTGTGCGGCGAGTGACGCGCTTTTGATCACTCTCGGAGTTGCAGGGTTTGGCGCGTTGATCTCGGCCAATGAGTGGGTGCTGACCATCGTGCTCTATACCGGGGCGGCGTTCTTGTTTGTGTATGGCGCAATGAATTTTAAGGCGGCTTTCGCAGGGGGCGGTAAGCTTGAGGATAAGGGGCGTACGGCGGGCAGCCTTGTGGCGGCACTGACCACTTGCTTGTTGCTGACCTGGGCCAATCCACATGTGTATCTTGATACAGTGATCCTGTTGGGGGGGATCTCAGCGCAGTATGAGCCGTCCTGGGCATTTGGATTGGGAGCAACAATTGCCAGCTTTGCCTTCTTCTTTAGCCTAGGGTTTGGCGCACAGTTGTTACGGCCGATGTTCACTAGTCCGCGTGCCTGGCAGGCGTTAGATGGCTTGGTTGGCTTGACCATGTGGGGGATTGCCGCCAGTCTGCTTCTCAAGGTGTAACAGGGATCACATTGAGAATGCGGACGTTTTTGGGAGGCGCTGTCGCGGCAATGGCAATGGTGGTTGCAGGAGGGGCCATTGCGGAATGTTACACCGGATGGCAGTCGCCCAGTGTAGAGGCTTACAGATGGGAGATCATCTATGAGGATGACGCGCCCTTTGCAGTCAGTGATGAATATCCGTGGATTAAACTACCGCTCTACATGCAGGCTCCATCCAAGCCGAAAATCCTGAGTTTTGAGCGTGGTATCGGTGACAGTCCAATGGTGGCGTCACTGGTGTATTATGCGGGTTCGCCTGGCACGTCCGTGCTTGTTCCCATTACCGAGCGGATCGTTTTTGACATGTCTATCGATGGCGAAGAGCTTTTACGGGGCAGCGTGATGGAGGGCTGCGATCCGGTGGAATGGTCGCTAAACGGTGATGTCCTGTCAGTGGATGATCCGGCCATGGGGTATCAAGAGATCGTGCTTCCGTGAGTTTTTGCACATAGGTTGTGGTTTGGTGCCTGTTTTGTGTGGTAGGCGGATGCACATATTCTTCTGGTAGCAAGTCAGGAGGATGCCATGAGTTGGAACCCAGCCTTAGAGCCAACATTGCCAGATGCCACTGCATTGGACGCGATTGAAACGGTCGTTGTGCCGCGTTCCCGAGATTTGGGTGGGTTTTCCGTGCGGCGGGCTTTGCCTGCGCCTAAGCGGCAGATGGTGGGGCCCTTTATCTTTTTTGACGAGATGGGGCCGGTGGAGTTTTTGACCGGACAGGGCATTGATGTGCGGCCTCATCCGCACATCGGTCTTGGGACCGTGACCTATCTGTACCGTGGCGAGTTTGAGCATCGCGATAGTCTGGGTACACATCAGATGATCTATCCCGGTGAGGTGAACTGGATGGTGGCCGGGAATGGCGTGACCCATTCGGAGCGCACCTCCGAGGCCACCCGTCAGGCACCAAGCTCTCTGTTTGGCATTCAGACCTGGATTGCTTTGCCGGAAGAGCGCGAAGATGATCCGGCGGCGTTTGAGCATCATGGCAAAGAGGCGCTGCCGTTTCTGGAAGGGGAAGGCAAAGAGGTGCGGCTGATCCTTGGGGATGCTTGGGGCGAGAAGGCACCGGTAACAATGATGTCCGAGACGTTTTACGCGGATGTGTCCTTGCAAGCCGGGGCGAAGCTGCCAATGCCCGACAATCACGAGGATCGGGGATTGTATGTGGTGGATGGCGCGGTGGAGATTGCCGGAGATGTGTTTGAGCCGGGTCGCATGGTGATTTTTCGACCGGGTGACGCCATCACGGTCACAGCGGGACCACAGGGTGCGCGGGTGATGGCGCTGGGCGGGGCAACCATGAATGGGCCGCGGTATATTTCGTGGAACTTTGTCAGTTCCAGCAAGGAGAAGATTGAGGCCGCCAAGGCAGATTGGGTGGCAGGGGATTGGGCGCATGGTCGCTTTCAGTTGCCTGCCGGGGATGACGAAGAGTTCATAAAACTGCCCGAGCGGCTGCGGTAACGCCGCGGCAAAGTTGATGCTTAACAGGTTTCCTACCTCGACACTGCCGCCGCGTCATGTCTATGTGGCGGCATGACGGATGAAAGTGCCTACTCCCCTTTGAAGGGCGTGTTTTGGATGCTGGTCACGGGCTTATGCTTTGTGGCGGTGACCGCGCTTGTCAAACTGGTGGGCACGCGGCTTCCGGCATCTGAGACCGCGTTTCTGCGCTATGCGCTGGGCATTGTGTTCCTGATTCCAATGATCCGGCCAATTCTGGAAGCGAAGCTCACCAAGCGGCAGCTTGGATTGTTTAGCCTGCGGGGCGTTTTGCACACAGGTGCGGTGGTGGCGTGGTTCTTTGCCATGGCGCGCATTCCCATTGCCGAGGTAACGGCAATGAACTACCTGTCGCCGGTCTATGTCACCATCGGAGCAGCGCTTTTCCTGGGGGAGAAGCTGGCGTTTCGGCGGATTGCGGCGGTGGTCGTGGCCTTGATTGGCGTGACAATCATTTTGCGACCTGGGTTTCGAGAGTTGAGCCCGGGACATTTTGCGATGTTGTTCACGGCGCTGGGCTTTGCCGGTGGCTACCTGATTGCCAAGCGGTTGAGCGAAGAGGTGAGCCCGACAGTGGTGGTGGGGATGCTGTCGGTGACGGTGACCATCGGGCTGGCACCTTTGGCCCTGTCTGTTTGGGTGGCGCCCACTTTGGAAGAGTTGGTGATTTTGTTTGGTGTGGCCTGTTTTGCCACGGCCGGGCACTACACGATGACTTTGGCCTTTAAAGCCGCGCCGGTGACGGTGACACAGCCGGTGAGCTTTTTGCAGATGGTCTGGGCCGTATTGCTTGGCTGGATTGGCTTTGGCGAGCAGCCGGATGTCTGGGTGCTGGTCGGCGCGCTCACAATCATTGGCGCGATCAGCTTTATCACCTGGCGCGAGGCGATGCTGAAACGGCGGCAGATCACGCCGCTGGTTGGGCAGACCAAGCTCTGAAATTTGCTACAACGCCGTAAGAGCGCCTATCCTGAGGGAAATCGGGAGGGGCACTATGAGATCAATGTTCTGGACGGCTGGGCTTATGGCGGCGGTGGCGTTGCCGGTGGGCGCACGGGCGGGGCTGGAAATCTGCAACGAAGCCGGTTTCTCGCAAAGTGTGGCGGTGGCCTACAAAGATGGGGATGATTATCGCTCGCGCGGTTGGTGGAACCTTGATCCGGGCGAGTGCGATACGCCGGTCACCGGCGATCTGAAACGGCGGTATTACTACGTCTTTGCCACCGCGCGGGGGTATGAGTTTGATCCGGCGGAGCGGTATAGCTTTTGCACGGAACTCTCCGGCTTTTCGATTGTCGGGGACGAGGATTGTGAGGCGCGTGGCTATGACACATCCATGTTTGCCAAGATCGACACCGGCATAAAGGCCAAAGACTATCGGTTGAATATCAAAGCGGGGATTTTCACGGCGCCGGATACAGGGGGCTCAGGTGGAGCGTCCACAACACCGCCGGCGGAGATTGTTTACACGACGGAGGCTGAGGCGCAGCGGATTTTGCCGCTCTATATGCCGATGGAAAACTCCGGTTTCTTTGGGGAGCCGTTTTCTCAAGTCGGCATCTTTCAGGGTTGTGACTATGAATACGAGGATGCGTTTTGCAGCTTCCATGCGGAAGGTTGGAAGTATTACGTCAGTTACGGCAATGGCACCGAAGACGCTTTGCTGGACGCATTGGAGTTTTTGCCGGTGGGCACCCCGGTGGCCTTTGGTGGCGACATGATTGGTTATGGCGATATCACGGTGGACACGGTGATCCGCGAGGTGAGCTATTTTCCGGAGTTGGACCCATATCAGCACATTCGAGAAGCGATGATGGGGATGTGGGTGGATCAAGGGGATCGAAACTCGTAAATTCTGATCGAAGGGGCCGAGTGGACGGATATTTACGGCGGCGAGCAAATGGCGACCTATTTCCTGCAAATTGTTTCGGGGTGTGATGAAGGGCCGGGCGGGCCGGTGTTGCTGCAGACCAATCCTGAGGACCGCGAGCCCTATTGCTATATGATCGATAGCGTCACGGACGATGAGATGGTGCTGTATTATTACGGCAACCCGGAGCCCTTCGTTTATCGGCGATGAAGTGTCGCGAAACGTCTTGAGCTTGGGGCAGAGGTGTTCCTAGGGTGTGAGGCATTGTCCAAGGAGCCTGCGCATGTCCCGTCCCAACATCCTGATTTTTATGGTGGATCAGCTCAATGGGACATTTTTCCCGGACGGGCCTGCAGAGTGGCTGCATGCGCCGAACTTGAAGAAGCTGGCGGCCCGGTCGACACGGTTTCAGAACGCTTACACGGCCAGTCCCCTTTGCGCGCCGGGACGGGCAGCTTTCATGTCGGGGCAATTGCCCAGCGGGACAGGTGTTTATGACAATGCGGCGGAGTTTGCCTCCTCCATTCCGACCTATGCCCACCATCTGCGGCGCGCCGGGTATCAGACCTGTCTGTCCGGCAAGATGCACTTTGTTGGGCCGGATCAGTTGCATGGGTTTGAAGAGCGGCTGACCACAGACATCTATCCGCCAGATTTTGGCTGGACGCCGGACTATCGCAAGCCGGGCGAGCGTATCGAGTGGTGGTACCACAACATGGGCAGTGTCACCGGTGCGGGAGTGGCCGAGATTTCCAATCAGATGGAGTACGACGACGAGGTGGCCTACCACGCCACGCGCAAGGTGTATGATCTGGCGCGGGGCCATGATGATCGGCCATGGTGCCTTACTGTGAGTCTCACACACCCGCATGATCCTTATGTCGCGCGCAAGAAATACTGGGATTTGTATGAAGACTGCGAGCATCTGCTGCCGGAGGTAGGGGCGATCCCTTACGAGGAGCAGGATGCGCATTCCAAGCGCATTTTTGATGCCAACGACTGGCGCAGTTTTGACATCAGTGAAGAAGATATTCGCCGTTCCCGCCGTGCGTATTTTGCCAACATCAGCTATCTGGATGATAAGATTGGCGAAGTCATGGAAGCGCTGGAGGCCACGCGGCAAGAGGCCGTGATCCTGTTTGTCAGCGACCATGGCGACATGCTGTGCGAGCGCGGCTTGTGGTTCAAGATGAGCTTCTACGAGGGCTCCAGCCGCGTGCCGATGATGGTGGCAGCGCCCACAATGGAACCTGGTTTGGTGACCACACCTGTGAGCAACATCGATGTCTGTCCTACGCTCTGTGACTTGGCGGGCGTGAGCATGGAAGAGGTGATGCCTTGGACCACAGGGGAGAGCCTTGTGCATCTGGGCCAAGGCGGAGAGCGCGATACGCCGGTGGCGATGGAATATGCCGCAGAAGCGTCTTATGCGCCGATGGTGTCGCTGCGCTATGGCAAGTGGAAGTACAACCGCTGCGCTCTGGATCCAGATCAGCTGTTTGATTTGGATGCGGATCCGCATGAGCTGATCAATCTGGCGGAGGAACCTGCGCATCAGGGCACACTGCAGAGTTTGCGCGCCAAATCTGAAGCGCGCTGGGATCTGGTGGCGTTTGACGCGGCGGTGCGGGAAAGTCAGGCGCGGCGTTGGGTGGTCTATGAAGCGTTGCGGGAGGGCGGCTATTTCCCGTGGGATTACCAGCCATTGCAGAAGGCTTCAGAGCGCTACATGCGCAACCACATGGACCTGAATGTGGTGGAGGAAAAACAGCGCTTTCCGCGTGGAGAGTAGATTGTTAAGGTCTATCCCCCTAGGCTGCACCCAACGCGAAGGGATAGGTTTATGATTTTGAAAACACTGAAATTCGCTGCTGCCGCTTTGATGCTTGCTGGCGCGGCGCAGGCGCAGATATTCATTGATAGCGGTGTAGAAAGCGGCACCCATGGCGAGCCGCTGGAAGATGTGGCGATGTTGCAGGGCTGTGTCTTTGAGCAGGAAGTGCCGAGTTGTGAGTTGACCAGCAATGGGTTCACCTACTGGGTGAGCTGGAACGAGCCGACGCCAAGTTACATCGTTGAGGCGATGGGCACACTTTATGTGAATGCGCCGTTGTGGCTGCGGGCCGATATTGTTTCGATGGTAAGCGTTGTAACTGCCCCCCTTTCCTCCATCTGACCCGCGCTGAGCTCCCGTGGTATTAAATGCCCTTCAAGCAATAGGGAGAGCGAAATGTCTGGGAGCGCAGTCTGGGGCTTTGAAATAGAGACCACACCGTCTGGTCGCAAAATCTGGCCCAATGACCTCAAATACGAGGCAACAAGGCGTATTCGTGAGGATGGAGCCTCTCCGGGAAGCATTGCTGCAGAAATCGGAGCGCACGAATGTCTGGTTCGTAAATGGTGGGTTGCGGACAGACGCCAACGTGGGGAGGTAGTTTCAGTAGAAGGGCCTGCATTTGCCGAAGTCGCACTCTCAGAGGCGAGGCCTGTACAATCAAATCCGAACCAAGGAACAATAGCAGAAAGCACTGCTCGCATTCTTGTTGATCAGGTTGCTATCGAGCTGCCGCTGTCTGTTACGGAACATGATTTGCGTAAATTCATCGACGCAGTTCGAGGCGTCCGATGATTGCTCCCTCCAACACCTACAGAATTTTCCTTGCAACCCAGCCCGTAGATTTTCGAAAAGGCATGGATGGCTTGGCCAATTACGTGCGCTCAAATTTCGATCTCGATCCGCTATCCGGTGCGTTCTTTGTGTTTCGGTCGAAGGGAAAGGACAAAGTGAAAGTCCTTATGTGGGACGGCACGGGCCTAGTACTCATTTACAAACGTATCGAGGGTAACGGTTTCGTCTGGCCAAAGTTAAGTGACGGCACGATTTCCATGACGAAAGCTCAATTTGAAGCTCTCTTTGAAGGGTTGGATTGGAGACGGGTTGCGTCGACAGAGTACTATTTTCCGAAAACGGTTTAACCCGATAGACCCAGAAACGGTCCCGAATCATTTGGATTCTCAGTGGAGTAGGACATAGCTCGTTCGAAATTGCAGGTAAGAAAAAGTGTCATCGGTAACAGAAAATCACCTTCTGAAACGCTGACACCGCGATTTGGTCACTGAAACTCGCAACTAGTCACGCTGAATGACAAAATAGAATAAAAACAAACGCTTAAACAGATTTCTCTTGTTTTGCAGCTTTTTGGTCGCCATCCAATATCCCGCCCAAGCAACCTTGGCGTGAGTTAAGCGAATTCCGCTTAAACATTGGATGAAGGAGACGGCCTTTGAGCCGCTTAGCAACACGTGACCGATACGTTCGAAGACCTCTTGGCTGATATTTTGGTGCACGCGACAGCGGACGCGATGCGCCCGGCCAAGAGCCTCGAAAAATTATGCCGTGCTATGGGAAAAGAGTTGGCGACCGTTAAACGTAATTTGCTTAAGGCCCAAGCGACGCTCAAAAACAAAGACGCCAAAATCCGGGAGCTAAAAGAGCAGATCGCCAAACTAAATAAGATGGTGTTTGATACACAAAAAGACCACAACCCCAACGATACCAAATCGGCATCTGGACAAGGCAATGGCTCATCAGATGCACCTCAAAACCGTTCGAGGTCAGGTAAGGCTAAGACAAACTCCGGGAAGCAGAAGTCTTCACAGTCAAAGCCAAAAGGGCGTAAGAAACGTGAGTTTCCGCCACATCTTGAAAGAAAAAAAATCTACATGGGCACGGAGGACAAGCTTTGTCCCTGCGGCTGTGGCGGAACGATCCTTGGATATGATACCGACCGACGTCTCGAAACTATACCGGCACAGCACTATGTTGCTGAAAGAATGTACCCGAAGTACCGATGCCGGGCAAAAAACAAAATTGTTGGAACTCCCTACGCTCCAAATGTCTTTCCCCACTCATGGATGACGAACAGCGTTGTAGCCCACGCGATTTTCCTGCGCTTCAGTGCTTATCAGCCATGGAATCGCCAAGAAACCCTGCTTCTGGCCAGCGGGATTAAACTGTCTCGTAGTACTTTGATGAAATGGGCAAACCGTACCGCCACGCAAGCACTTCTCCCAATCTTCCAGATTATGCTTGATGAACTCCGAAGTAACAGCGCACGTCTTTTGATGGACGAGACAACTGTCCGAATACAAATGCCCGGTGCAGGTAGAACTAAGCGTCAATACATGTTTGCACTTCATCGCGATGATCGCTCATTTGGCGGGAACAAGCCGCCGGTTGTCGCGTACATATCGAGTAAGACCAGATCAATGGCAGCAATCCATGACGTATTGGCGGGCGTAACGGCCATTGTTCAGACTGACGCCTACGCTGGTTATGGCCAACTAGGCCGAAAGGGAACGGTCGTCGCAGGCGTGGTCAACGTGAAATGCTGGGCGCACGCTCGGCGTCACTTCACCGATGATTTCGAGTTCAACAGAACAGAAGACGCGCAAACCGTGATCGAGATGATCGCCGAACTATATGCCGAGGAAGCTAAGATAAGAGGCCGATCACCGGTACACAGGATGGAGCATCGGAAATCGTTCAGCGCTCCAATATTAACACGCCTTAAGCAATTCCTAGAGGAGAGCTCTGAGCGCCATCTACCCAGAACAAGAATGGCGAAGGCCATTGCCTATGTCCAAAAACACTGGGCGGAACTTGTACTGTTTCTTGACGACGGGCGAATTGACTTAGACACGAATTCAGTCGAACGCATGTTTAAGCCGACCATATTGTTGCGCAAAAACGTCCTGTTCATGGGCAGTGATGAAGGCGCAAAAGCATGGGCCATTCTGTCGTCTATAGTCGAGACGTGTAAACTCAATGGAGTGAATGTGGAACAATACCTGAAATGGGTTCTAGATCAGATCGCTGGCAAGCTGCCTCGCAGCCAATACGACAAGTTGCTGCCTTGGAACGCGCCAGCTGAGTTTAGAATGATAGGCTGAGATAAGAAGCGCCTGCACGACAAGGATGGAATGTTGGAAGTCGAAAGCGAAGTTCACCGCGTGCTCTGGGCATTAATCTGAGCTTTGGGGTAAGCGGCCAATCTAGGCGCCACCAAAGCAGAAACCGCATCTCAAAAGCTAGAACGCTAGAAAAGTTCACCACGTTTCTAATGGAGTTAAGCTTTGCGCAGATAGTCAACTTTGCAAAGTCAGGGCGAGGAACATGCCTCAGCGAAGAAGCCGACCCGGTTATTCACCTGTCATGCTGCAACCGAATGCAGCTTTAACGTTCCAACCTTTCTAGCGTCCTGTAACACTTTCGGTTTCGTCACCCCCCATAAAGGCGCAGGTGAAGAAAATTCTTAAGTTTACGCCGTAATGGGTCGGTCAAACGACGCACTGGCTGAAACTGGAATAAATCAAGCACTGCAACCACACTCACGACAATGAAGCCCACAGGTTGAAACCATGTGCTATAATCATTGGGGTCAATTTTGCCAAAGCCCAAAATAAGAACATACGCACACAGGATCATCAACACCAGTTCGAGCCCGCGGACTAAGGTGTCCGCCATTCGCTCTGAGCGAGCTTCGGTTTGTTCAGCAAAAAGCCGTCGCTCCTCCTCGCGCGCGAGCGTTTCACTTTCCTTGGCCCGCAAAGACAGCTCCTTTTGGTGTTGTTCATTCAAGCTTTCCGCTCGCTCTTCTTCCGCAGCCTTCGCACGTGTAAGCATTTCGTTCGGATTCAACTTGCGTAAGATTGTCGGGTTCCCAAGACTTTCGTCTCGCGCAATAGAACGAACCGCTTGAATAATGGTATAGTCTTCTTCGGGCACTTCCGCCTTCTTCAATACATCGACAAACCCGTCTACCCACTCTTTTGATAACTGTTGGGCCGACATACAATTCGCCAAAAGTTCGCGGGAAATCGCACTATCTTGCAGCCGTACCTCACTGGATATCCATGCAGCAGTACTCATTTGTGAATGTGTTAGAATTGGCGGAACGTACTGGGTAGGATAACTAAGCTCTTGTCTGACAAAAGCTCGAGCGCAACGAGCCAAATGCGAGTTAGCTGTAACAAAAACGCACTTTGAATTGCCTAGGTCGTGTGATCTTGAGCTGTGTCGAAGGCGCATCACAACAGCCAAAGACTGAGCGTCACTTATTCGGTTTTGCTCTCCATAAAAGCTGTTCTTGTCGCCTGCTAAGAGTTCCTCAAATTTGACTTCATCGATCTGATGATAGTTTGCAGTGCCTGTGTTCTTAAAAGAGTATTTTGATGAAAAGATGTTGATTTCTGCTAGCGCTTCTGGATAACCCGTATTGAGTGCTCGAAGAACGCTGATCAGCCCCACCCAAGTGGTCCAGTTTGATTGTTAGTGCATGATTGGCCTCTGGTCCATCGGGACGACGGTTTCCGGCGCCGGCGGGCGGTAGTCCAGAGCACTATGCGGTCGTTTGGTGTTGTAGTGTTTCCTCCATTGTTCGATCAGGATTTGAGCCTCGCGCAGGCTGTAGAAGACCTCACCGTTTAGAAACTCGTCGCGGAACCGGGCGTTGA
>Ga0189289_10173_pt1 | contig 60792 bp, 63 predicted proteins | sample UW106minimetaG_FD_130313 | JGI IMG/M metagenome (GOLD analysis project Ga0189289, IMG submission 130313) | Marine microbial communities from the Costa Rica Dome - UW106 mini metaG | ecosystem: Environmental > Aquatic > Marine > Oceanic > Photic zone | place: Costa Rica: the Eastern Pacific...
GCCTAATTAACTATATTTACGTTTTATATATCAATTCGGACATCCTGAAAACCAAATAATTAGATTTTAATATTTTGAGTGTATCACCAACAGAGAAAAAAATAATTGATTTATTAGCTAAAAGAGACAAGAGAGCCCTCAATTTACTTTATGAGAACTACTCTAATAGTCTTTATGGAGTTATACTTAAAATTACAATCAACGAAGAAATCGCTGAAGATGCCTTACAAGAAACTTTTATTAAAGTTTGGAAAAATGCACACAAGTATGATTCGAGTAAAGCTAAATTATTTACCTGGTTATTCAGAATCGCACGAAATACCGCTATTGACAAATTAAGAAGTTTTAATAATCGATATCAGAAAGAAGTCCAAATTGATACTTCTAACGTATATATCCTACCAACAAGTGATTTAAACCAAGATGTTATGGATATTAAAGAACATGTTGGTCGACTTGAAAAAAAATATCAAATTGTACTCAACGCCTTGTTTTTTCAAGGCATGACGCAACAGGAAGCTAGCGACGAATTAGATATTCCGCTGGGAACCATCAAGTCGAGACTAAAAATAGGATTACGTGAACTTAAAAAGGTTTACGATCCTTAAAATAGATGAATATGGAAAAAAAATTACATCGTTTTTTAGAATCTAACTTACTTAATAAGTACTTAGTTGGTGATACTTCTGTTGAGGAAACTCAAGAAGTTGAACGCTATATTAAGAACTTTCCTGAAGTCGCTACGGCGTACGAAAAACTTCAGCATAATTTGGAACTTATTGCAAAAGTAGGAGCAGTTGACGTGCCAAACAATATGCTTTCAAACATACTTGATGCTTTAGATGAATCCAATGAAACTAAAGTTATTCATTTAGTACAAAATAGTAAGACTCCTTGGTATAGTATTGCAGCAAGTGCTGCTGCAGTATTATTTGCTATCTCTACATTATTCTTATATCAAAAAAATCAACTTTTATTGGACGAAAACAATATTGTTGTTGATGAAATTTTTGATTTGAGAAGTGACATCCAGAATAACAATGCAAAATTAGACAAACTTTCTAGAGAGTTTAATAAGTTAAATAACCCCGATGCACGTAAATATGTAATGAGTGGTAATGACAGAGCAAAGGATTTAAAAACGGTTGCCTACATCAATCCCGTTGAAAAAACTACAATGATTGATGTGATTTCCTTACCACAACTACCAGAAGATCAGCATTATCAAATTTGGGCAGAATTACAAGATAGAATGGTTAATTTAGGTATCTTAGATGAAACGGAACGAGAGCTAAGACCAATTCCATATATGGAAGATGCATTAGCCTTAAGCATAAAAATTGGAACAGATGGCAATGAAAAAGTTACCAATGATAATTCAGTTGCTGAGATTTCCTTGAAAGACAAATAAGAAAATATTACACTCCAAAAAAGGCACGGATAACCGTGCCTTTTTTTTATGAAATAAAGTTGAAAACTATTCTTTTTCAAACATCGATTTATGAATTAATCCACCAATAATTGCACCAGCTATTGGTGCTACCCAAAAAATCCAAACCTGTGATAAATAGGCACCATCAGCAAAAAGTGCCTGACTTAATGATCTTGCAGGGTTAACAGAAGTATTAGATATTGGAATACTTATAAGATGAATTAAAGTTAAGGCCAATCCAATAGCAATCGGTGCAAAGCCTTTAGGAGCGCTAACGTTAGTACTTCCTAAAATTACTAACAAGAAAAATGCAGTTAACACAATTTCTGCAATAATAACAGCAGTCATACTATATCCACCAGGCGATAATTCGCCATACCCATTCGAAGCGAAACCACCAACCGTTTCAAAACCTGATTGACCTGAAATAATTAGATATAGTACACCAGCAGCTGCAATGGCACCTACCACTTGAGCTACGATGTATCCAATTAGATCTCTAGCCTCAAATTTACCACCAGCCCAAAGACCTATGGATACAGCTGGATTAAAATGGCCACCTGAAATATGACCTACAGCATAAGCCATTGTTAGTACTGTTAAACCAAAGGCCAATGCTACTCCAACGAATCCAATACCTAAATCTGGAAATCCAGCAGCAAAAATAGCACTACCACAGCCTCCAAAAACAAGCCAAAACGTTCCGAAAAATTCCGCAAATAATTTCTTCATAATTGAAAATAAATTAGTTAGTTAATAAATATTTAAAATAATGTGACACAAGAATTACAGATTAGGTCACAATCACAAAAGGGGGATAAATAAATGTAAAACCATTATCTTTGTACTAAATATAATGATTTAAATGAAATTATTACTCCTTACACTTGGATTGTTAGCAATAGGCGTTGCGGGAATAGCCATTAAACTATGGGCTAAAAAGGATGGAGAATTTGCCGGAACATGTGCAAGTCAAAATCCTATGCTAAATAGAGAAGGTGAAGCCTGCGGATTTTGTGGTAAGACTCCAGACCAATTTAAAGATTGCAACGAACCTCAACACTCATAGGGTTTAATGAGCCTATCAACAATCCTTTTTATTGTTTTTGTAGTTATTGTTGTTATTCAGATTTTATATTATCTGATTTTTCTTTTTTCCTTTTCAGCTGTTAGACCTGATTCTAAATCAAAAAAACACATCCCGGTTTCTGTAATTATTTGTGCAAAAAATGAAGCCGAAAATTTAGAAAAGAATCTCCCTTATGTTCTAAATCAAGAGTATTCAAACTACGAAGTGGTTTTGATTAATGATGGATCATCAGATCAGACTCTTAAGATTATGAAACAATTTGAAGCAAAATATGATGTTATAAAAATTGTTGATGTGCGAACAAACGAAGCTTTTTGGGGAAATAAAAAATATGCACTCACATTAGGTATTAAAGCCTCTAAAAACGACTTTTTAGTCTTTACAGATGCCGATTGTAGACCAAATTCTAGTCTATGGCTGCAACATATGAGTAGTAAATTTTCCAATGAAAAAGCCGTTGTATTAGGTTATGGCGCCTATGAAAAAAAAAGATCTTCAATTTTAAATCTATTAATCCGATTCGAAACTATACTTACAGCATTACAATACTTTTCTTATGCTAAACTAGGAATACCTTATATGGGAGTAGGCAGAAATATGGCCTATACAAAAGAACTATTTTTTAACAATAATGGTTTTAATGGTCATATGTCAGTCAAATCAGGTGATGATGACTTATTCATTAATGAAGTTGCAGATAAAAATAACGTAGCCTTATGTTTTGTTAAGGACAGTTTTACCATATCTACCCCAGAAGAGTCATTAAAGGATTGGATAAGGCAAAAGCGAAGGCATGTAAGCACATCACGATTATATAAATTACAACATAAACTACTTCTAGGCTTGTTTTATTTTTCGCAGTTAACCTTTTGGATACTTGGGATATTATTATTAATAATTGCTTACAATTGGATCTGGGTAGTAAGTTTAATTGCATTACGTTTCACAGTTCAATTATTGAGTTTTGCACTTGCTGCAAAAAAATTAGATGATCTTGGTCTAGTATATTTTGTTCCAGTTTTAGAATTATTTTTAATTACTACACAATTAAGTATCTTTAGTGCTAATCTTATGGCAACACCAAAACATTGGAAATAAAAAACGCGATTAGTAAAGCTAAAAAAAACGACCAGATTGCGTTCAACTTCCTTCTTGACACCTTTTGGAATGATGTTTATGCCTTTCAATTAAGGCGTACACAGAATGAAAATGATGCTGAGGATATAACCATCCAAACCTTTTCTAAGGCCTTTGACAAAATCAACACTTACAATGATGATTACAAGTTTAACACTTGGCTTATAACCATTTCAAAAAATATTCATATTGATTTAGTTAGGAAACAGAAAAAGTCTATTCAGAACACATCTAAAGATAATGACGAGAATTTTCTAGATATTATTGATGATTCACCTTCACCTGAGGACAAAATTATAACCGAACAAAATTTGGCTAAACTTTTAAGAGATATAAAAAAATTAAAGCCACATTACCAAGAAGTGATTAATCTTAGGTTTTTTCAGGAATTGAGTTATAAAGAAATATCTACAGAATTAAATGAGCCTATCAATAATGTTAAGGTAAAACTACTACGTGCTAAAAAACTATTAGCCGAAATTATTACAAGAACATAATGTTTTCTTTTTTAAAAAAATTAGGGCCTGGTTTGCTTTTTGCCGGTGCTGCAATCGGTGTATCCCACTTGGTACAGTCCACAAGAGCAGGTGCCGACTTTGGACTTGGGTTGTTATGGGCTTTACTTTTGGTAAATTTATTTAAATATCCCTTTTTTCAATTTGGACCTCGTTATGCCGCAGCTACAGGAGAAAGTCTTTTAGAAGGTTACTACAAACTAGGTAAAGGAATTCTCATAGCTTATTTCATATTAAGTATAGCAACCATGTTCACAATTCAAACGGCTGTGACTATTGTAACAGCAGGTTTAGCTAACTCTTTATTTGGAGATGTAAGCATTCTCAATTTTGGAATTGAAACTATATCTAGTGTAGAAATCTGGACAATAATTATATTATTAATTTGCTTGTTTATCCTTTTTTTAGGAAAATATAGAACCTTAGATAAACTTATTAAAGTTATAATAATTACGCTTACTATAAGCACGCTTTTAGCTGTTAGTTTTGCTTATACAGAATTTACATTACCATTATCGATTGTACAGATTTTTCCTGAAAATACCACTGAAATAGCATTTTTAATCGCCTTTATGGGCTGGATGCCAGCTCCTTTAGATATTTCTGTATGGCATTCTATATGGGCCGTAGAAAAGAAAAAAGATGAAGGGTCATTTACTCCAAAAGAAGCGCTTCTAGATTTTAATGTGGGTTATATAGGTGCAATCCTATTGGGTATTGCCTTTGTTTGTCTAGGTTACTTTGTTATGTTTCAATCTGGCGAAACATTTAGTAACAAAGCAGCTATTTTCTCAAATCAGCTTATAAATTTGTATACCAATAGTTTAGGAAATTGGGCTTATATAATAATTGGAATTGCAGGATTTACCACCATGTTCAGTACCACAATTACAACTTTGGACGCTTCACCTAGAGCTATGGCTAAAAGCCTAAATCTTCTGACTAATAAAGATTATAAAAACGGGTATTTACTTTGGATATTACTCCTAACTCTAGGAACCATTTTTATATTTTTTGCCTTAGCCTCAGAAATGGGACTTTTGGTTAAAATCGCGACGATTTTGTCCTTTATAACCGCACCGTTTTACGCTATTATTAACTATGTATTAATAACCAGTAAACACACTCCCGAAGAATGGAGACCAAACTCAAAAATTAGAGTGTTATCGTGGGCGGGAATTATATTTTTGCTTGGATTTAGCATATGGTACCTTACTATTCTTTAGCCTATTTTTAATTAATTACTTCGTATCTTTGTTTTTCGAAAAAGGAAATCAATGGAAACTAAAGTCGCTTCAAATATTTTGCCAGAACGCAAACCAAAATGGTTACGTGTAAAATTACCAACAGGTAAGAAGTATACTGAACTTAGAAGTCTTGTCGATAAATATAAACTCAATACCATTTGTACTTCTGGAAGCTGCCCCAATATGGGAGAATGTTGGGGAGAGGGAACAGCGACTTTTATGATCTTAGGAAATATATGCACGCGTTCTTGTGGTTTTTGTGGTGTAAAAACAGGACGTCCAGAAACCGTTGATTGGGATGAACCCGAAAAAGTAGCACGCTCTATAAAGATCATGCAAATAAAACATGCCGTATTAACTAGTGTGGATAGAGATGATCTTAAGGATATGGGAAGTATCATGTGGGCAGAAACCGTTAAAGCGGTTCGCAGAATGAATCTTGAAACTACCTTAGAGACTTTAATACCAGATTTTCAAGGTATTGAAAAGCATATTGATAGAATTATTGATGTTGCACCTGAGGTTGTATCACACAATATTGAAACCGTGCGACGATTAACTCGTGAAGTTCGTATTCAAGCAAAGTACGATCGTAGTATGGGAGTCTTAAAATATTTAAAACAACAAGGGCAAAGGAGAACTAAATCCGGAATTATGTTGGGCTTAGGTGAGATGCGTGAGGAAGTGATTGCAACCTTACACGATTTAAGAGATAATGATGTGGATGTGGTTACGATAGGTCAATACTTGCAACCTAGTAAAAAACATTTGCCTGTTCAGCGTTTTATAAATCCAGATGAATTTGATGAATACAAAGCCATAGGTCTTGACCTTGGCTTTAGACATGTTGAAAGTAGCGCGCTTGTAAGATCATCTTACAAAGCGCAAAAACATATCAATTAATGATCAAGGTTGCTATAAATGGCTTCGGAAGAATTGGCCGGCGCGTATTTAGACTTGCTCTTCAGCATCCTAATATTAGAATTGTTGCAATTAACGACACAGCCGATGCTAAAACCTTAAGCCATCTTTTAAAATATGATAGTATTCATGGAGTATTGAACGAGGCTATTTCTTGGAATGAAAATCATATCATAGTCAACGGAATAGAAATTCCACTTTTCAATCATAAGCATCCTAAATCTATCGACTGGTCTTCTAACTCGCCAGATTATGTGATTGAAGCTACAGGAAAATTTAAATCTAAAATTGATTTAGACTATCATTTAGCCAATGGAGCTGCACAGGTTATTTTATCGGTTCCAGCAATCGATGATTCAATCAAAACTATTGTTCTTGGTGTAAACGATCAATTAATTGAAGGATCAGAGCAAATTATTTCCAATGCCTCCTGTACCACTAATAATGCCGCACCAATGATAGCATTAATTAAAGAACATTTTGGCATTAAGCAAGCCTATATAACAACAATTCATTCCTATACAACAGATCAAAGTCTTCATGATCAACCGCACAGAGACCTAAGACGAGCGCGTGCGGCTGGCCAATCTATAGTGCCGACTACCACAGGTGCTGCAAAAGCATTAACCAAAATATTTCCTGATTTATCAGATGTTATTGGCGGATGTGGTATTAGAGTTCCAGTGGCAAACGGTTCACTAACAGATATAACAATTAATATAGAACAAGACACCACCATAAAAGAGGTTAATGCGATTTTTAAGAAAGCCTCAGAAACATCTTTACAGGGTATTTTAGAATATACTGAAGATCCAATAGTATCCGTTGATATAGTTGGAAATACACATTCATGTATATTCGATGCACAAATGACATCGGTTATTGGTAATATGATAAAAATAGTAGGCTGGTACGATAATGAAACAGGCTACAGTTCAAGAATTTTAGATTTAATTTACAATTTATCGGACAAAAACACACTTTTATCGAATAAATAACTATATTTGTTATTATAAAGTGAGCTGAAATGTCCCGAATCAAATATCACATATTTGTTTTTTTAGCATGTTTTTGTACCCTGGTTTTCGCACAAATTGATGGTGTCGAAGACACAGATTTACTCTCAATGCGCCTGCAGGAACGAATAATTCAAGCCAAACTTGAGAGTGACAGAGGAGATTATTATAATGCCTTAGATAATCTTGATAAGGCGAAAGCTATAGCCGAAAAAATTGACGATAACGTAAATTTAGGCTCAATTCACACTAAAATTGCAAGAGTAAGATATTTGGTTGGTGAGACTGACAAAGCAAATGTTTCTTTAAATACCGCTATTCAAATACAACGCGAAAATTTTGACTATCCAAACCTTGCAATAACTTATAATATTAAAGGTGTTATTCATAGCTCAAAAGGAACAAAAGAGGAATATGAAACAGCGCTTGGGTATTATAAATCATCTAAAAACTTATTTGAGCAAGAAGATTTAGAAGAATATATTTCCGAAGTTACACTAAATGAAGCCAAGGCATTAATTGCTCTGGAACGTTTTGGGGAGGCCAAATCTAAACTAGAAAGCACTATTATTATTGCGAAGAAGTATGAACAACAGCGCACATTAAGCAGCGCTATGATACAATCTGGCAAAGTGTCAAGCGCAATAGACAGTAATTACCTAGCTTTAAGACAAGTAGATGAAGGCCTAAGCATAGCTCAATCTTACAATATTATTGAAAATATCAATGAAGCTTATCTTACCTTAAGTGGTATACATAAAGCGAATGGAGATTATAAAAATTCTTATGACTTTATAACAAAACATTACCAGCTATCCGATTCAATTTTAGATATTAGAAGAGAAAGTCTTACACCTGGTATTACAAGTCAATCTATTAGTAAGTATAAGGACGCCGAAAACAAGGAACTCAAGCAACAAAATGTAGAACTTCATGCAGAAAGTAATTTTTCTCGAATCACAACAATATTAAGTATTGCGTTAATAACCATTCTATCCTTATTAACATTGTCATTATATAAGAACAACAATATAAGGTTAAGAACAAATAATATGCTTCATACAAAAAATGATGAACTCATCATTGCCAAGGAGAAAGCAGAATTAGCGTCTAAAACAAAAGCAAATTTTTTATCTACAGTAACTCATGAGCTTAGAACACCGTTATATGCCGTTACAGGATTAACTAATATGTTATTGGATGAAAACCCAAAAGAACACCAAATTCCACATTTAAAATCACTTAAATTTTCAGGAGATTATCTATTAACCTTTATCAATGACATACTTCAAATCAATAAGATTGAAGCTAATAAAGTTGAGTTAGATCCTGAAATATTCAACTTAAAAAATAAAATAGAGAATGTAATTTCTGCCTTAAGTAATTCTGCAAAAGATAATGGCACCAAATTACATTTCTACTATGACGATAATTTACCAGAAATTTATAATGGTGATCAATTAAAAATATCCCAAATCTTAATTAATCTACTCGGAAATGCTATTAAATTCACGAAAGATGGAGACATCTGGGTGAAAGCCTATAAAGTTAGTCACAAAGATGATCTTTATACTTTACGCTTCGAAATTGAAGATAATGGAATTGGTATTACAAAAGAAAAACAAGCCCATATGTTTGAGAGTTTCTCCCAAGGTTCTGTGCAGATTAACCGTAAATATGGTGGTACAGGTCTTGGACTTTCAATTGTAAAAGGACTTATCCAAATTCTAAAAGGAAAAATTTACTTGAAGAGTGAGCTCGGTAAAGGCACTACCTTCTTTTTTGAAATTCCTTTAGAGAAAACAGAAACCTTAGATACTCCGGCAGTAGAAGAAACTAAAGAAACAAATAAAATGGAAGATTTGGATTTAAGTGAAGTTAAAATCTTAGTCGTTGAAGACAACAAAATTAATCAAATGATCACAAAGAAAATCCTAAATAAAATGGGCCTTTATTGTGATGTAGTTGATAATGGTGAAGCGGCTGTTGAGCAAGTTAAAACTACAACATACAATGTTGTACTCATGGATATTCATATGCCAGGTATTAGCGGACTTGAAGCCACTAAAATTATCCGTACATTTGATAAAAAATTAGTCATCTTTGCACTTACTGCGGTAACTTTAGAAGATAAAATGCATGAATTTGGTGAGGCCGGATTTAATGATATTATTTCAAAGCCATTCAAACAAGAAGATTTCGAAGCAAAACTACACGATGTACTTTCTGGGAAAGAGGTTGTTTCTAGTTTCTTTTAGACCATAAAAGATGTCAAAGTCTTATTAAATTCTTCTTCTCTATCAATTTTAATTTCAATTGGAAGGTAGTACAGATCTAAACTTTCATTGTTCGAAAGCCTTACATAATCCTTTTCAGTGGTCACAATTAGACCTTTTTGAGATAAGACTTCAATATCGCTAGGTTTATAACTGTAATGATCTGGATACTCCATATGGTCAAACACTAAGCCTTTATCATTTAAGAATTCTGTTAAGGGACTCGAATTTGCGATGCCGGTCACTAAAGTAAATTTTGGCAAAGCATGTATTGGCAATTGATTTTTTACTGAGATCACGTTTGCAGCATAATCAATGTGACTAAAAAACAGTTGTTGTTGTGAACGTATTTTTAATTGTTCTTTAATAGCCTCTTTTTCCCGATGAGTAATACCATCAGGACATTTTGTTACCACAATAATATTTGCACGTTTTGCACCAGATCTTGGTTCTCTTAAATTTCCAGTTGGTAAAACAATATCATTAGAATAAAGATGATGATAAGCCGTCAGTAATATATTGAATCCAGCTCTTACTTTTCTATGCTGATACGCATCATCTAACAAAATGACTTCAGTTTTATCTTTAAGCGATAGTAATTGCTCAATACCGTTTTGGCGGTTACTATCAACCGCAACCTTAACATCTTGAAACTTTCTAAAAAATTGAAATGGCTCATCGCCAATCGTATCTGCAGTTGCAGACTCATCTGCAAGTATAAATCCTTCTGTTATACGTTTATAACCCCTACTGAGTGTTGCTATAGACTTATCATGAAATAATAACCGAATTAAGTACTCTATCATTGGTGTTTTACCCGTACCACCTGTACTAAGATTACCAACACAAATTATAGGAATATCATAGGCTTTTGAAGATTTAATACCGTTATCATATAACCAATTGCGCAGCCATGTAACCAAATAATAAATTGGCACAACAGGAAACAAAAGCGTTCTTATAAACTTCACACCACTAAAATATGTATTTTTGAAGGAAATTATATACTTATGACCGTTCAAGATGTAATTAATCAATTACAAGAATTAGCGCCATTGAGTTATGCTGAAGACTTTGATAATGTAGGACTTTTAGTTGGTGATAAATATCAAGAAATCACAGGAATTCTTGTAACACTAGACACGCTTGAAGCAGTGGTTGAAGAAGCTATCAACAACGACTGTAACTTAATTGTAAGCTTCCATCCTATAATTTTTAAAGGTTTAAAAAAACTTACAGGTAAGACCTATGTAGAACGTGTTGTTATTAAGGCAATTCAAAACAACATTGCCATTTTTTCAATTCATACCGCATTAGACAATGCCTTTCAAGGGGTCAATTCTATAATCTGCGATCAGTTAGGATTAGTAAACAAGAACATATTAATAGCAAGCTCTGGCACCCTGAAAAAACTACAAACCTATGTCCCAAAAAATAATGCTGAATCACTGCGAACTGCTTTATTTTCAGTAGGTGCTGGTAGTTTAGGTAATTATGATGCTTGCAGCTTCAATACGGACGGCATTGGCACATATAAAGGAAATGAATACGCTAATCCAAGCATTGGCAACAAAGGTGAACTACATTCTGAAAACGAAACAGCTATTTCAGTTGTTTTTGAAAAACATTTAGAGGCGAAAGTACTGCAAGCGCTTCTTAGCAATCATCCTTATGAAGAGGTGGCTTTTGAAGTTGTCACTTTAGACAATACAAATCCTTACAGAGGGATGGGTATGGTAGGCGAACTTGAAACAGCAATGAATGAAAAGGAATGCCTTGAATTTATAAAGAGCAAAATGAAGGCATCAAGTGTGCGTCATTCCAATTTATTAAATAAGCCAATAAAGCGCATTGCTGTTCTTGGTGGATCTGGAAGTTTTGCTATTGGTGCTGCAAAAGCTTCAGGTGCAGATCTTTTGGTTACTGCAGACTTGAAATATCACGACTTTTTTAGTGCTGAAAACAGTATTATTTTGGCAGATATAGGTCATTATGAGAGTGAACAGTTCACAAAATCATTTTTAGTGGACTATCTCTCGAAAAAAATTACTAATTTTGCAGTCGTTTTATCAAAGACAAATACAAATCCGGTAAAGTATTTATAATTATGGCGAAAAAAGCTGAAGTTACTGTAGAAGAGCGTTTAAGAGCCTTGTATGATTTACAGTTAATTGACTCTCGTGTTGACGAAATAAGAAATGTTAGAGGCGAACTTCCTTTAGAAGTTAGAGATTTAGAGGATGAAGTTGAAGGACTGAATACGAGATTAGAAAAATTAAATGATAGCCTTGCCGTTATTGATGAAGAGATTAAAGGAAAGAAAAACTTAATCGAAGAAGCTAAAGCTTTAATCAAAAAGTATAGCGAGCAGCAGAATAACGTAAGAAATAACAGAGAATATAATTCATTAACAAAAGAAGTTGAATTTCAAGAATTGGAAATTCAATTGGCTGAAAAGCACATCAAAGAATTTAAGGCTCAAATAGAGCAAAAGAAAGAAGTTATTTCAGAGACTAAAGAGCGTTTAAAAGATCGTAAGGAGCACTTAAAGCACAAAAAAGGTGAACTTAATGAGATCTTAAAAGAAACTGAAAAGGAAGAAGAGGCACTTCTCGCTAAGTCTGATGATTTCCAGAAGAAAATTGACGAACGCCTTGTAAAAGCGTATTTAAGAATTAGAAATAATGTAAAGAATGGATTAGCAGTAGTACCAATTGAGCGTGGTGCATCTGGTGGATCATTCTTCACAATTCCTCCACAAGTACAAGTAGAAATTGCTTCTCGTAAAAAAGTAATTACAGATGAGCATAGTGGACGTATTCTTGTAGACGCTGTTTTAGCCGAGGAAGAAAAAGTAAAAATGGAAAAGTTATTTGCTAAGTTAAGCAAGTAATTATCGTTCAATAATATGTAAAAGCCTTCACAATTTGTGAGGGCTTTTTTTATTTAATAAAACTTTAAAGAATTTCATTTTAAGGAATTGTAACTTTGTACGTCGATGGAAAAAGAAAATATCAAATCATGAAAAAGTTACTTTATTTTTTAAGCATTAGCCTATTTTTTAGTTGCCAAAACCAAGCACAAGTTAGTCCTGAACAAAAGGCAATAATTGAGGCAGAGCCAGTAGTTGTACCATTAGAAAATGGAAAAGCCCGTGCTTATTTTGCCAGCGGTTGTTTTTGGTGTGTTGAAGCTATTTATGAAAGTGTAAATGGAGTTGATGAAGTTATTAGTGGATTCGCAGGTGGACATACCGACGATATTACTTATGAGAAAAGTCACTCAGGAACAACAGGACACTCAGAAACTGTAGAGGTTATATATGATCCAAAAGTAGTGAGTTTTACCACATTGGTTGATGTATATTTTGGATCTCAAAATCCAACACAAGTCAATGGTCAAGGTCCAGATAAAGGTCCACAATACAGATCTATTATATTCTATCAAAATGATGAACAGAAAACAGTTATAGAGAAAAAGAAAGCAGCTCTTGCTAAAGAATTAGATGCTACAATTGCAGCAGAGATTTATCCTTTTCAAAAATTTTACCCAGTTTCTGCTTACCATCAGGACTTTGAAAAACGTAATCCTAAACATCGTTACATCATAGCGGTATCTATACCACGATTAAATCGCTTTAAAGCAAAGTTCCCAGAATTGTTAAAGGAAGAAGAAAAACATTAACAAGCAACCAGTCTAAAAAGGTTGGTTTTTTTATTTAACCTTTGTTGCCTTAATTTCAAAAAGCATTGGAAATAGCTGATTCTTCATTTTATACATACCATTGTCTAGCTTAATCAGATCCGGGAATACATCATAAGGGCTTTCGTCATATTCGTTCAAGTAGTCTATCTGCAATCCCGCCTCAATAAGTGCATTAACCACTTCACTTAAGCCATGATTCCAACCATACTCTTTACTCACCATTTTTGAAGAAGTATCGGCATAAGTCCCTTCATATTCTTCATATATTACCTCATCTTGATTGTAGTGATAAGTCATTTTTGGTTGCCCTTCAACATAATCAAACATCCAAAGAATAGGGTGAAACTCAACAATATAAAATGTACCACCAACTTTAAGTCGTTCAGCAATCATTTTAGCCCAAGGCTTTAAATCTGGTAACCATCCAATGGTACCATAACTTGTATAAACAATATCAAATGTTTTTGAAATATGGTTAGAAGTATCTAAAACATTACAACAGACAAATTCTGTATTGAGATTGAGCTCCTGACTTAGAGAGGTAGCCAACTTAATAGCCTCATCACTAAGATCTACACCAACACAATCAGCCCCCATTCTACTCCAACTCATGGTATCTTGACCAAAATGACACTGTAAATGCAGCAAAGACTTACCATTTACATCTCCTAGTGCTTCTAATTCATATGGCATCAGCGAAGTGTCACCAGCCTTAAAACCCGCCATCTTATACATTTCACTCTGAGCATGAATAGTTACCTTTTGGTTCCAGGTGGCTTTATTTACTTCAAAATAATTAGTGTGATTTTCCATCGTTGGTTAATTTTGTGTCTAAATTAAAAATTCATTACAAATGAAATACACGATGACCTCTATTATTTGCTTTTTCCTAGTCATTTCTTGCAATTCCGAAAAGAAAAAAACCATTATCGAGGAAACCTCTAAAAAATTAACGATAGCAGAAAAAATTGCTAATGCGCACGGCTATGAAAATTGGAAAAATGTATCCGAAGTAAAGTTCACCTTCAAAGTCGACAGAGACACCATTAAAGGACAAGGGCGATCCTGGGTTTGGCGACCAAAAGAAAATAAAGTAAGTATGTCCTTAGGCGAGACTCAAATCTCATATAAAAGACATGAGATGGATAGTACTCACATTGCAGCAGACCGTGGTTTTATTAACGATAAATTTTGGTTGCTAGTTCCATTCCAATTGGTTTGGGATACATCGGCAACAATTTCTGATCCAGTGGTTGCAAAATCGCCTATCAAAAATGAAGATTTAAATATGATTACGCTTCTATATGGTAGTGAGGGAGGCTACACACCTGGTGATGCTTACGATATTTATTATGACGAAAACTATATGATAAAAGAATGGACATTTAGACAAGGAAATTCTGAAGCACCATCGTTATCAAATACGTTTGAAAATTACCGAAATTTTAATGGTATCAAAATTGCAATTGATCATAAAAAAGATGAAGGTAAGTGGAATTTAAACTTTGCTGATGTAAGTATAACCTTAGATTAATCTATCTATAAATATTTGGTATTACTTTTGTTAACTACAATGTAAGTTTCACGTGGGTTCTTTCGACTTAAAACGTATAGCTTACATTTCCCGCCTAACGGCGTCTATATATATCCAAGCACTTTATCTCACGAGTTAAAGTGCTTTTTACGTTTTGGTCTCTAAAGTTTTCTTTTACGTGTGCATTATCACAACATGGTTTATGCTCTCAGGCAGAATAAGGTTAGAAGGCGCTTGTTTTGTTTTGAGTCTCTTTTGTACCATCTTTTCGTTTCAATCTTAAGGCACCAAAATCAATAGTAGTGCATTTTTCAACACTTCGACTTTAGTTTCCATGATTGTGAAGGAGCTTCACTCTCATCGTTCATGTGGTAGCTGAATGCGCCAAGTGAACGTTGATATGTGGTATTTATAAGTTCATCGGTAATACCTGTATGAATTTTAATCCATGGTGTATCTTTAAGTTGAAATACATTAGATAAGGCTTTTACACACATCGCAGAGTGCATATAATTTTAGGCTTTCCATGCCACAGTAATACCACCATTAAAATAATCTTTTGTTTTTCCACAATCTATTTGTTTCTCTTTAAGACACTCAATTTTTATTACCAAAAACGACCTTTATTTCCCCAATTTAAATCCTTATTTTTGTTACAAATTGAAAAATCAATAGTACTTTGTCCGACTATAAAATTGGCCTTGATTTTGCCAAACAACAAGATGCCTTAGACGAGTTATCGCATTACAGACAACAATTTCATATCCCAAAAGACAAGGATGGAAATGAATTAATTTATTTGTGTGGTAATTCGCTTGGACTGCAACCTAAAGCGACCAAAGCATACATTAATCAAGAATTAGATGATTGGGAAAACCTTGGCGTAGAAGGTCATACCGAGGCTAAAAACCCATGGCTACCTTATCATGAATTCTTAACTGAAAGTTCGGCCAACGTAGTTGGTGCAAAACCTATCGAGGTAGTTACAATGAATTCATTGACGGCTAATCTTCATTTTATGATGGCCTCGTTTTATCAACCAACAGCAGAGCGTTATAAAATATTGATTGAAAGTGATGCATTTCCTTCAGATAAGTATGCTGTAGAGTCACAATTACGCCATCATGGTTATGACGATAAAGAAGGATTAATCCTATGGACACCAAGGGCTGGTGAGGAGCTTTTGAATTATGATGATCTTGAAAGTATTTTAAAAACTCAAGGAGATGAAATCGCTTTAATTATGATTGGAGGTGTAAATTATTACACAGGCCAATTTTTCGACTTAAAACGCATAACACAATTAGGGCATCACTATGGCTGTAAAGTAGGTTTTGATTGTGCGCACGGCGCTGGAAATGTTGACTTAAGTTTACATAATTCAGGTGCCGATTTTGCAATTTGGTGTACTTATAAATATTTAAATTCAGGTCCAGGTAGCTTATCTGGTTGTTTTGTTCATGAGCGTCACGCTCATAATAAAAATCTAAATCGATTTACGGGATGGTGGAGTCATAACAAAAACACCAGATTTAACATGAGACACGAATTTGATGTGCTTCCAGGTGCTGAAGGTTGGCAATTGAGTAATCCACCTATTTTATCTATGGCTGCAATTCGCGCTTCGTTGGATATATTTAATGAAGTTGGCATAGAGCAACTGATTAAAAAGTCACAGCATCTCACTGGTTATTTCGAATATCTATTAAAAAATCTTGGTGAGGATGTGATCCGAATTATAACACCAGAAGACCCAAATCAAAGAGGGTGTCAACTCTCAATCCAAGTTTTAAATGCAGACAAAACGTTGTATGATAAATTGACTCAAGCAGGTGTTATTAGTGACTGGCGAGAACCAGATGTCATCCGATGTGCACCTGTACCACTCTACAATTCATTTGAGGATGTTTACCATATGGTAGAAAAAATGAAAGGTATTTTAAATGAATAATAAACAACAAAATATCGTAATTATTGGCGCAGGCCTGTGCGGCAGTCTACTAGCTTTACGCTTAGGGCAACGCGGCTATAATGTTGCAGTCTATGAAATGCGACCAGATTTACGCAAGACAGATATTTCAGCTGGCCGTTCGATTAACTTGGCCTTTTCAGATCGTGGCAATAAGGCAATGAAAATGGTTGGGATTGCAGAAAAGGTCAAGGAACTTTGTATCCCGATGAACGGACGTATGTTACACGATCGTGAAGGCAATACCCTCCTTTCAAATTATAGCGGAAGAGATTATGAATATATTAATTCCATTTCAAGACAAGATCTTAATGCACTGTTACTTGATGAAGCGGAAAAACACAATAATGTTTCCATTCACTTTAATAAAAAATGTCAGACCGTAGACTTTGAAAAAACGACAGCTTTATTTCAAGATTATCATACTAAACATGAATTTATTGAAGATGCTGATTGTATTATTGCTACTGATGGAGCAGGTTCTGCACTGCGCAAAAGCTACTTTTTAGAGAAAAAATTTCTATTCAGTTTCTCCCAACAATGGCTAACACACGGTTATAAAGAATTAAGTATTCTGCCTAATTCTGATGGTCACTATAAGACCTACAAAAATGCCCTACATATCTGGCCAAGAGGTGATTTTATGATTATTGCATTACCAAATTTAGACAGCAGTTTTACGGTAACTTTGTTCTTGAGCTATGATAAAGGAGAGTATAATTTTAATAATTTAACGACTCCAGAAATTGTTACTGAATTTTTCCAAAAAGAATTTCCTGATGCTTTAGCTTTAATGCCAAACTTAGTAGATGATTTTTTTGAAAACCCAACAGCTCCCTTAGGAACAGTCAAATGTTCTCCATGGTATTATAAAGGTAATACCTTGCTTATGGGAGATTCTGCACATGCCATTGTGCCATTTTATGGACAAGGTATGAATGCCTCTTTTGAGGATGTTGTAGAATTTGATAAAATATTAGATCAATTTGAAGGCAACTGGGAGCAGGTATTTTCTGAGTATGACAAGATAAGAAAGAAAGACACCGATGCCATTGCCGATTTAGCCATTGATAATTTCCATGAAATGAAAGACCATGTCGGCCAGGCTATTTTTCAGGAAAAGCGTAAAATAGAAATGGCATTAGAAAAGGCATTTCCTGAAGACTATTCGTCAAAGTATAGTTTAGTAACTTTTAATGAAGATATAGGCTATAGAGAAGCCATGTTAAGAGGACGTGCTCAAGATAAAGCCATTTTAAATATGTTAGCGGACGGCATTATTACTACGGACGATGACATTAAAGATATTTTAGACAAAGTTAAAACCGAAACAGAGGCAATTCTTGAAGATGATAGAGTTGCAGGATTACATTAAATCATGAGTGAAAAGACAGTTACACCAAGAGGCGCCTATCCACATGTAAAACAAGTTGGAGATTTTATATTTGTTTCAGGCACTAGTTCGCGAAGACCAGACAACAGCATTGCTGGAGTAGATGTTATAGATGAGATGGGTACTAAGAAATTAAATGCCTATACCCAAACCCAAGAGGTTCTGAAAAATATAGATAAGACCCTTGCAAAAGTTGGTGCTTCTTTAAAGGATATTGTAGATGTGACCTCTTTTTTAGTAAATATGAATGACTTTGCAGACTATAACCGTGCCTATGCTGAGTTTTTTGACATAGTAACTGGACCAACACGAACAACAGTGGCTGTGCATCAATTACCACATCCTGATTTAGTGATTGAAATTAAAGTGATGGCTTATAAGAAGTCTGAATAATGCATATCCAAAACTTCATAAACGGTAATTTTCAGAATCCATTATCTAATGATTGGATTCCTAATTATAATCCTTCTAGTGGAGACGTTTATGGGCAAATCCCCAACTCTTCGAAAGAAGATGTGGACGCTGCTTATGAAGCTGCAAATTTGGCCTTTAATCGGTGGTCTCAAACAACTTTGGAGGAACGTAGCCGGATACTTCTTAAAATTTCAGAGCTCATTGAATCGAATTTAGACCGGTTAGCTAAAGCAGAAAGTAAAGATAACGGTAAACCCTTATGGTTGGCTAAAGCTATAGATATTCCTCGAGCCTCCAGTAATTTCCGTTTTTTTGCTAATGCCATCACGCAATTTGCCAGTGAAAGTCACGAAAGTATTGGACAGAATGCCATTAACTACACCCTAAGGCAACCACTCGGAGTTGTTGGATGTATTTCGCCCTGGAATTTACCACTGTATTTATTTACTTGGAAAATCGCACCAGCAATTGCTGCTGGTAATTGTGTTATTGCAAAGCCAAGTGAAGTAACGCCAATGACAGCCTATTTATTGGCAGAGATCTGTAACGAAGCTGGTTTACCAAAGGGAGTATTAAACATTGTTCATGGTTTAGGAACTACAACAGGACAGGCTATTGTAGAACATTCTGAAATTAAAGCCATCAGCTTTACAGGTGGCACCTCTACTGGGGTACACATTGCAAGAACTGCTGCGCCAATGTTTAAAAAATTATCTTTAGAATTAGGCGGTAAAAACCCAAATATCATATTTGCCGATTGTGATTATGAGGACATGCTCACTACAACGGTGAGATCATCTTTTGCAAATCAAGGACAAATCTGTCTTTGTGGTAGTCGTATTTTTATAGAGGCATCATTATATGAGAAGTTTAAGATTGATTTTATTGCTAGGGTAACACAATTAAAAGTTGGTCATCCGTCTGATACCGAAACTAAAGTTGGTGCTTTGGTCTCAAAACAGCATTTAGAAAAGGTAATGAGCTACATAGATATAGCAAAAGAGGAAGGCGGAATAGTTCTTACAGGTGGCAATAAAGTAAAGGTGAAAGGCTATGAAAATGGTTATTATTTAGAACCTACAATTATAGAAGTAACAACCGACGAATGCCGTGTCAATCAAGAAGAAATATTCGGTCCAGTTGTTACAATTATGCCCTTTACATTAGAGGACCAAGTATTAGACATGGCAAATAAGGTAAAATATGGCTTATCTGCGACGCTCTGGACTAATGATTTAAAACGTACCATGAGACTGAGTCATAAATTACAAGCTGGTATTGTTTGGGTCAACACTTGGCTAATGCGAGATCTAAGAACACCATTTGGTGGGGTAAAAAACTCTGGTGTTGGACGAGAAGGTGGTTTTGAAGCCTTACGCTTTTTCACAGAACCTAAAAATGTATGTATAAAATATTAAAAAATAAAAAATGAAAATTAGCTTATTAAGTCTCATATTTACTGTATTAACGACAGCAATATTTGCACAAGATGGTTGGAAAACCTATCAAAAAGACAATTACTCTATAAACTACCCGTCTAATTGGGAATATAGCGATCAGAAACCCGAACCTACAATTGCATTTATTTTCATGAGCCCTGAAGCCTCACAAACAAAAGATTCCTTTAGAGAAAGAGTAAATCTAACCATAGAAAATTTGGTACATGAAGACCTAACATTAGAAGAATATACTGAAAAAGTATTACAACAAGTGAAACAAGTGCCAAACGCTAAAATGGTAAGCGCCTTACCAGTAACAATTGGTGATATTGAAGCAACTAATATTATCTGGTCTGCAGAATTAGGAGGTGGTATGAATTTAAAATTCAATCAATTATTCACAGTAAAAGATCGGGTAGCCTACGTACTTACTTTTGCCTCTACTACTACAGAGTATGAACGATATGAAAAAGATGCTATAATGATTCTTAATAGCTTTAAATTTACCAAGTAAGTATGGATTTAGGCCTTAACAATAAATTTGCCCTTGTTTGCGGAAGTACAGCAGGTATAGGAAAAGCTACAGCAATAGCATTAGCAGCAGAAGGTGTTGAAGTAACCTTAATAGCTAGAAATGAGGATAAACTTAAAGCAGTTCTAGCAGAGTTACCTCGGCATCGAAATCATAATTATATCGTCGCTGACTTTTCAGATCCTGAAGCTTTAAAGGAAAAAGTAGAAGCACATATTAATAGTAATCACGGTTTCCATATTTTAGTTAATAATACTGGAGGGCCAGCAGGAGGGCCAATATTTTCTGCTCAGATCGAAGCATTTGAAAGTGCATTTACCCAGCATTTAAAATGCAACCATGTTTTAGTACAAACATTGGTTCCTTTTATGAAATCAGAACAATATGGTAGAATTATTAATGTCATTTCCACGTCTGTTAAACAACCACTTGATGGTCTTGGAGTAAGTAACACTATTAGAGGTGCTGTAGCTAATTGGAGTAAAACTTTAGCCAATGAATTAGGACAATTTGCCATTACCGTAAATAACGTTTTACCCGGAGCAACAAGTACAGAGCGTTTAAGCCAAATCATTAAAAACAAATCAGCCAAACAAGGAATTGATATTGAAGAAGCATCTAGTAATATGAAAAACAGTGTGCCTGCTAAACGTTTCGCAAAACCAGAAGAAACAGCAGATGCAATAACATTTTTAGCTAGTGCTCGTGCGGCTTATATCAATGGAATTAATCTCCCAGTTGATGGTGGTCGAACAAAAAGTTTGTAACTTTATGATTCACTACAGTAAATATTAAAATCATGAGTAAAATATATCCGCCTATAAATTTTAAAGCCTGGATTGAAGAAAATCGTCACTTACTGAAGCCACCAGTAGGAAACAAAGTAGTTTGGAAAGACGGTGACTTTATTGTCATGGTTGTTGGTGGTCCTAACAGTAGAAAAGATTATCATTATAATGAAACGCCAGAATTCTTTTATCAGGTTGAAGGAGATATTGTTTTAAAGGTTATTGAAGATGAGAAACAAAAAGATATTCATATAAAAGAAGGTGACATTTTCTTATTACCTCCGGGTATTCCCCATTCGCCAAGAAGGGGACCTAATACAGTTGGTCTCGTTATAGAATATCCAAGACCTGAAGGTGTAAAGGATAAACTACAATGGTATTCAGAAGATAATGGCGACTTACTTTATGAAGAAGAATTTACATTAGCAAATATTGAAACTGATATGCCAGCTATTTTTGATCGCTACTACAATACTATCGCGAAAAAAAATCCAGAAGATTAAAGTATAATCAAAAACATACACTTAAAATTCTAACCGCTCAATGACTAGAAAAAAACTAAGAATAAATGGTCATTCTCATCTCCTTCCCTATCCTGAAGAGATTCCAGATTTTATGAGAGATAAAGGCATTTTCTGGGTCGACAAGGACAGAAAGTTTATGCTACAAAAGGATTGGAATAGACCCATTACTGATTCTAGTTTTTTCTTAAATGAAAAGCTGGCTTGGATGGAGCATTTTAAAATAGACCATGCCGTTGTTTTAAATTTATCCCAGCTCTATGGGAACGGTTTACGCTTAGAGGAAATGAAACAGGCTTTGCGATTTCAGAACGATTTTAATGCGCGTATTCAGCACGAAAATCCAAGTAAATTCACTTGTGGTTTTGTGGTGCATCCAGGGTTTGTGAGAGGAGCTTGTTGGGAAATAGAACGTTGTGTTGAGGACTTAGGATTACAACTATTGTGCTTACCAACCCATTACATGGATACTATTGGCACATGGAGATGTATCTTTGATGAAGAAAATGAGCCTATTTTTGAATTAGCTGACAAATACAATCTTGCAGTAGAAATTCACCCTTATGACGGTGAAAAATTTATAAAGCTTGAAAACACGTCATGGAGGTTCCATCTGATTTGGATGTTAGCGCAATGCGCAGATGCTTATCACTTTCTAACCTTAAATGGTTATTACGATAAATATCCAAATATGCGTGTTTGTTTCGCTCACGGTGGACAATTAGCACAGATTAATCTAGGTCGACGTATACAAGGCTTTGATGGAAGACCCGATTTATTTGAAGACAAGAAACATCCGAGAAAAGCTGTAGCTCATAAAAATATTTTCTTTGATACGTTAGTCCATGATACGGGTGGTTTAGACTTATTAATTAAGAATCAAACTTCAAAACAAGTACTGATGGGATTAGATGATCCTTATCCGTTAGGAGAAATGGAAAGTGAAAAACAGTCTTCTTATCCTGGGAAAATTTTGGACTTGGCCATAGAACGTGATATCATTACAGAGAATGAACGCGATGCCATTTGGGAAGACAATGTGATTCAATGGCTTTGCGGAGATGATGCATCTGCCAAGGAAAAACTGGTTCAAAGAATATTATCCTAATGCACTTCTTACCTAAAAAGCTAGATGAATATATTGTTGAACATTCTGAAACGGAACCAGAATTACTTCAGCAATTAACCCGCGAGACTTATCAAAAGGTATTACAACCTATAATGCTAAGTGGCCCATATCAAGGTCGTGTATTAAGTATTATTGCTAAACTAGTTAATCCAAAGACTATACTAGAATTAGGAACGTTTACAGGGTATTCTACTATTTGTTTGGCAGAAGGCTTACACAAAGAAGGAACACTTCACACTATTGATGTTAATGAAGAATTGGTAGATCTTCAACGCAAATATTTTGATAAATCTGGATTTGGACACCAAATCATACAACATACAGGTAATGCACTAGACATCATTCCCCAAATAAACACAAGCTTTGATCTCGTATTTATAGACGCTGATAAACCTAATTACTGCAATTACTTTAACCTTATTATAGATACATTAAATCCTGGAGGTATCATTCTCTCAGATAATGTATTATGGCACGGTAAAGTAGTTGAGCAATTAAATCCAAAAGATAGTTCCACAAAGGCTATTTTAGAGTTTAACAGTTTACTAAAGAATGATGGCAGAATTGAAACAGTTGTATTGCCTATTAGGGACGGTTTAACGATTAGCAGAAAAAAATAGTTAAAGATTTCTCTTTATTGATCCTGAGAAATCTTCAACGTCATCCTTAATCTTATTGATTTCTTGTTGAAATTCTTTTGCCGTATCAGGATCTATGATATTGCTTTCTTTAGCACTTTTAGTTACTTCATTCTTGATGTCATTTGTAGCATCTTTTAGGGTACGCATACCCTTCCCTAAACCCCTTGCGACTTCAGGTAATTTATCGGCACCAAATACCAAAACGACAATAAATAGAATAAAGACTATTTCTGTACCTCCAATGAATAATAATGTGCTTAATGGTATCACAGTGCAAATATAGAGCGACTTTAGCGAATAAAAAAAGCCGACTCGCTAAAGTCGGCATATTATTTTAAAGCAAATTGAATTAATTTTTTACTTTATTTTTAAATTTATCGAATTCACTCTCTGAAACTTCTCTTGGCCAAGAATTATTTGAGGTATCAACATCTGCTGTTTCCAAATCTGGATCCACTGTGATGCTTACAATTTCTTTTTCACTAGCCACTGCTCTACTCACTTCTTTGTCATTGAATCTCCAAATCTGAGCTGGATAAGTGACCTTTTCAGTTGTACCATCTGCATATTCGTACTCAACGATTAATGGCATTACTAATCCTCCTGGTTTGTCAAAAGTTACTTGGTAGAAATACTTAGGTGATTTCTTCATGGCTTTTTGTTCTTCTGGTGTAAAATTATCCATGATATATTCCTTAACTGTTGGCAAATCTTTCATAGCCACACTACTATTCATAGCAACTTCATAACCCTCATCACCTTCTCCAATAAAATAAACCAAGTCATTTGGATTCATATTATAACGTTCTGCTAACTTCTTTCCATTTTCATTAGGATTTGAGGTTACAGCGTATTTTTTAACTTCTTTAATACCTATATCAGTATAATCAGTCGTGTAGAACCAACCTCTCCAGAACCAATCTAAATCTACGGCCGAAGCATCTTCCATTGTGCGGAAAAAGTCTTCTGGCGTTGGGTGCTTAAACATCCAGCGGTTAGAATATTCTCTAAATGCATAATCAAATAAATCACGACCCATTACCGTCTCACGTAAAATATTTAAGCCTGTAGCTGGCTTACTATAGGCATTACTACCAAATTGATAGGTATTTAATCCTTTAGTCATAATCGGAGCAATGTAATCTTGATTACCACCCATGTAACGTACTATATTTTTAGCCGGTCCTCTTCGAGATGGATACTTGTCCTGTCCAGGCGATAATGCTGTTGGATTCCACTCACCAAAGTCTTGCTCCGCAACATACTGTACAAATGTATTTAACCCTTCGTCCATCCAAGTCCATTGACGCTCATCACTGTTGACGATCATTGGAAAGAAGTTATGACCAACCTCATGAATAATAACACTAATCATTCCAAATTTTGTTCTATCTGAATAGTTACCATCTTTATCAGGGCGACCAAAATTGTAACAAATCATAGGATATTCCATACCCATTGGTGCATGCACTGAAATAGCTTTATGATATGGATAATCAAATGTCATTCTTGAATAAGATTTTAAAGTACTAGCAACTGTTCTCGTAGACCATTGCTCCCATAACGGATTGCCTTCTTTCGAATACATTGACACGGCCATAACGTCTTTATCACCAATCTTCACTGCCATCATATCCCAAATAAATTTACGTGATGTGGCAAAACCAAAATCACGAACCATCTGGGCAGATAGCTTCCAAGTCTTTGTTTTATTACTTTTTGTCTTTTCGGTTTTACGAGCCTCATCTTCTGTTACGATCATTACTGGTTTATCATAAGACTTCTTAGCCTGATTATAACGTTTCATCATATCCTTAGAAAAAACTTCTTCTCTGTTAGTTAAGTAACCAGTGCCATCTAAAATATGATCTGCAGGAACTGTAATATTAACATCAAAATCACCAAATGGTAAAGCGAACTCATCGCGTCCCCAAAATTGAGAATTTTGCCATCCTTCAACATCGTTATAAACGGCCATACGTGGATAGAACTGCGCCATAACGTAGATTCTATTATCATTCTCTTCAAAATACTCATATCCCGAACGACCTCCATCTCTAACATGGTCATTAATATTATACCACCACTTGATATTAAATGAAAATTTATCACCAGTCTTCATTGGTTTTGGTAATTCAACCCGCATCATGGTGCGATTAATTGTATGTGGTAAATCGCCCCCATTTACATCTTGAACATGCTCAATATTAAACCCGCCATCAAAACGTTCCTTTAAATATGTTCTTGCAGCACGTGAGCCAGAAGTAGCTGGCCCAATTCCAGAACTATTAATAAGTGGAGTTTTAGAATCTCTAGCTCTCATATTTTGATCTAACTGCACCCATAGATATGTTAATTCATCTGGTGAATTATTCGTATAAGTAATAGTTTCATTACCATATAATCTGGCATTAACATCATCAATCTCTATGTCCATTTTATAGTCTGCCTGTTGCTGGTAATACGCAGGACCAGGTGCACCAGAACCCGTTCTAAACATGTTTGGCGTTGCAAATTCATCGTATAATTGCTTGAATTTGTTTTGATTAGTGTGACCAGGTTTACGTTCTGGCTTAATCTCATTTTGAGCAAATGTATTTGCAGTAACAAATAACATTGCCCCAAAGAAATACTTGAAAATTTTCATTGTGAATAGTGTTGTTTAAAAAATGCGTGCCTAATGTACGCAAATGAGTTGCATTAACAGAATTTTTAGTTAAAGTTTAACATGCAATTGTCATTATCTGGAAACAATAAAAAACTCTTATTTTTCCCCAAGCCTTTTATCCTTAAAATGTTTTGTTGTTCTGGGAATACATCAAAAAGAATTTGATTCTTAACTGTTATAGATTTCAGGGTCGAGACATCTTCAACTTCCAGATAACAATACGCTATATCGTCTCTATACGCTTTTCCTATAAATTTAAAACTGACCGGATTTGAATTTATCTCTAATTTTAATTTATCCTCAAGATAACGCTCCATGTATTTTTCAATATTGGTTTTATTATTATCCGGTGCCAATGTAATAGTCTCATCATAACGCTCTTGCAACAATTTTTCAAAATCATCGATAAATATTTGGCTTATAATCTGTAACGACTGCTGTTCGTTTACATATTCAATATTAGTGACACTAACATAATATTCATGTTTAACCTCATCAAAACTATGGTATGGAGTTATCAAAAACAGTATTAAAAAAGAAATGGCCTTCATCTATAAATGTCTATTGCGTAGTTAATTTGATATGTCTTACTAAGTCTTCAAATTTAGCGTTATGTATTCAAAAAACATTCCAAAATTAATTTTTATCTACAGATTCTCTATTTTCCATATATTGAATCAACTTTTGTTGCATATATTCCAACAATTTCATCTCATTCTTTTCCTTACATAGCGCTAAAAATGTGTCCCCTTCTTGGCAGAACAAAAAATACTCATTCTTAAGCCTATCAGACAAAGAATCTGTTTCAAAAATAATTGATTCATAATCTGCTCGAAGCCTATTGATACAACGGTCTCTATCGTCTAATTCTACGATAGCCTTCAATTTCTTTGTTCTACCGCTAATTTTATTGAGCAGCTTATGAAAGTTTAACCCAAAACCTAGACCTATATAACCCATAGGCCCTGCATCTGCATCATGGAGCTTACGTTCATTTTGAGTCAGTGGTAATTTGGTATTGCCAGGAATACCTAAGTCATAAAAATTAACCTCTGTTTTGGCATCAGAATTTTCCAAATCAGACTGAAGACTTCCTGTGAGTATTTTACCAACTACAACTTTATCTAATGCATTTATTTTTTCTTCTAATTGAATTAAAATTATCTCGGCATCTATCATTGCTTGGGTAAGCACAACATCTTTATTCTTATACTTTAAACTTGATACAAATAAAGTGTCATTTACTTTTGCTAAAATCCTGAAGGTTCCACCTTCATCCGATATGGCAAATTTTGCAGCCGATTTATTTAAAACATGGATTCCCTCTACATCATCATTAGCTATAAGTTGGCCGTTAAGCTCCTTGCGTTGTGCATAGGATACAGAAATTGCAAGAATTGCAGTAAAACTCAAAAATATCTTAATCTTTTTCACTTTTATATTTCAGAAAAGATTTACTGAGTTGAGTAATGCGTTCGAGAAACTGCATTTCTTTGTTCTCATCAAGCAAGATAGGATCTATACCTTCTTCCTCAACATAATCAATAAATGCTCCAACTTGTTCTAAGGGTATATCAAAATTTAAATGGATATAGTTGTAACTATACTTATCTAAGGCTTCCTTAAAAGGAGTCTTTTTTACAGCCTTGTCTTGATTACTTTTTCCTTTTTTGGGATCAATGTCAACAACCTGACTAATAATAAACCCTGCCAAGTTTACAATATTAAGCATATTTCCCACTTCAGGATTATATTCATTAAAAGCCGCATTATCCGCTTTTGATTTAAAGTCTGGTGTAAAGTTGAAGTCCTCAATATGATCTAGACCGAAATAAACATAATCTAGATTAACATTATAAGTCCTTACATTCTCAAGATCGGCATTCAAATTTCCGGTAAGACCAAAAGGTAAAATCACAACCTCATCAAGTTTGTTAACCTCTTCAACCAGTATAACGGTTAACTTTTTTGAGGTAACAATGTCCTTAGTTACTTTAATTTCAAAGTCTTTAAACTGCAATGCACTAAATTCAACAACATCATTAACTGCTACCATTAATTCAAAATTTCCATTTTCATCAGTAACTGTGCCTTTATTAGACGATGAATTATAAACGGTTACACCTTCTTTGTCATCTGTAGAAACAACAATTCTACCATTTACTAAAGTTCTTTTAATGTTCTGAGCTTGAAGTCCAAAAACGGAAAGACAACAAAGTATGACAATGATTTTTCTCATGTTGGTTTTATTTACTTTTAAATTTCGCATATATTCCATTACCTACATAAAAAAATGCTGATAAATCTTTGTTAAATAAAAAAGTACTTTTAAATCCTAATTACTAGTATTTTTGAAATATGAAATCAATGTTAATAGCCAGCACTTCAACCATTCATGGAAGTCGACCTTTAGAATATTTGCTTGACGAACTCAAATTACACTTTGCTTCAACTGAGGAAATTCTCTTTATTCCTTATGCCAGACCAAGCGGTTTAACTTATGAAGAGTACACATCAAGAGTGACCATTCCATTTAAAGAAATTGGGAAATCAGTTAGGGGAATACACGAGTATGAAAACCCTAAAACAGCTATCACAAACGCCAAAGGTATTTACACTGGTGGTGGTAACACCTTTGTATTAGTACATCAATTATACAAAGCAGACGTACTATCTGAACTTAAGAATGTTGTTCAAAATGGCACGCCCTATCTAGGCACCAGTGCGGGCAGTAATATTTGTGGCCTCACAATGAATACAACCAATGATATGCCAATTGTATATCCGCCTAGTTTTAAAACCTTAGGTCTAGTACCCTTTAACATAAATCCACATTATTTAGACCCTAATCCTAATAGCACGCATATGGGAGAAACTAGAGAAACTAGGATAAAAGAATTTCATATGTACAATACACAACCTGTTATTGGACTTAGAGAAGGTAGCTGGATCAAGGTGAAACAAGATAAGCTAACATTAAAAGGATCATTACACGCAAGAGTTTTTGAGCATGGGAAAATGCCCTATGAGGTAGGTCCTAATACTGATTTAAGCGGATTAAAATAGACTAGATATTTCTAAAGAAATGATATCCCCAGATTTCATAACCTCTATTATAATAAAACTTATGTGAAGGGTAATTTTGAACATAAGTATTCAATTCCATAGAATTACATCCTTTTGTTTTAACATAGTGGTAAATCCAATCCATAAACTTTTTTCCCAGACCTTGACTTCGGTATTGAGGGTTAATATAAACATGATCTAATTCTACAGCTTTACCAACATAATGTCTAGTACAAAACCATAGGCCCGACACACCAATAACTTCATCACCATTAAAAATAGCAGCACACTCATAATTTTGATCTTTCATTTCATCAAATCGAGATCGCAAAAGGTCTTTAGACACTCTTCCTTCATTAAGCTCATAAACTAAAGGAATAATAAGTTCTAGCGCGTCATTAGAAATAATTCTGAACTGATAATTCATAACCTATAATTGATATGATAAAATTAAAACATAAATTTTTGAGCGCAAAAGTCATGACTTTTGAAAAATAATTGGATTCAACTATTGCAAATTTACGACTCTAAGACAATCAGTGTACGGTGAAGTAATTTTAAAATCCGAATTTATATTTTCATTGTGATTGCAGCTTTTGCATAGTTAAGAAAACACAGTCCATAAGAAATAAATCAAAACACAGAAAAGAAAAAAGCCGTCTCATTATCACCTGAGCAAGAAATCGCAATTGGTCTGTAAAGTGCTTCTGGAAGGATACACCAGCATTACAGATTATACCCAAATAACGAATATCAAGCTATTGTTGATAATGTTCGCCAAAAATTGGTTAAGATTAGCATTGCAAAAAATACATGGTATAAATACGATTATCATCCTCTTACAGAGCACAGGTCAATAAGCGTTTCCGCATTACCCAAGGGCAAAGGTTTAAAAATATGTACTATTTAAACAATTAGAAAATGAAGATCAATTGGCTAGTGTTTTGGGTCATTAAATAAGTCATGTTCTAGGAAAATATTCCAATGAGCAAATAACAAGTACCAACTTCTTGAAAGTTTTGGCAATAGCAGTTTCACCATAGCCATGTTAGATATTTCGCAGCAATATGAAGAAGACTCACTCTTAAAGAACCGACGCGGAGATGAACTTGAGACCGACGCTCTAGGAGAGTAATTTATAATTAACACTGGCTATAATCAAAAAGAAATCACTGGTGCTGTAGAAATATTGAAGCTTACAATTGGCCCTAAACCTATGCTAGAATTTCAAAGTACACATCCAAATCGAGAAAATAAAATTAATAAGATTAAAGAGACTATAAAAATTATAGAAATAAAAAAGCATCCTAACTACAGGATGCTTTTTCAATTAACTAACTCAAATAATTGTCTTAATTAGACAGTTTTCTTTTTAAAGCGTTTCAAAAATTGTGCCGCATCATCTGCCTTAGATTTTTTGGCATGTCCTAAAGCTGTATAACCTAAGTCACAAGTAGAATGGACGTCTGCACCTGCTGTTACTAAGACTTTTATTAGCTCAACTCGGTTATACTTAGCTGCATAATGGATGGGTCTCATTCCATTAGACTTGGCGTTCACATCTGCACCTTCTTTAATTAAGGTTTTTGCCACTTCAATATTTCCAGTGGCAACTGCCTTACATAGTGGACTTACTTCAAATTTAGCTACGCTTACTTCAGTTTGCTCTGAAGTTAAAATATCGTTTGTTGCATTTAAGTTACTTAACGAAAAGCCCAATGCCAAGGCTAATACTACTGTTGATTTTCTCATGATGAAAAATTAAAATTTAATTGATTGTTTTTTGATTATACCAAATAGACGATAAATCACCTTAAGTGTTACACTGAAAAACTTTAAATAACATACATTTAACGTTTTGAAAACAAATCTGTTAAGACATTCCTAAATTAGTTCCATCACGAAACAATCAATATATTAATTCTTAATAAAGTGGTAATCTTGAATATTTTGCCAATCCAATTTATCGTAATGATGTATATAGTATATTTGGGTGCAAGAAATTAAACACCATGAACAAAAAGGTTATTTTAATGATTTTAGATGGATGGGGAATGTCACCAGATCCAAAGGTATCCGCAATTGATAATGCTAATACACCTTTTATAGATACCCTGTACACTAAATATCCGAATGCAAGTTTAAGAACAGACGGTTTACATGTAGGCTTACCAGAAGGACAAATGGGTAATAGTGAAGTTGGCCATATGAATCTAGGAGCTGGAAGAATTGTATATCAAGATCTGGCAAAAATTAACCTGGCTGTTCAGAATAACAGTTTAGAAGAAGAACAGGTTTTAAAAGATGCCTTTGAATATGCTAAAGTAAATAATAAGGACCTACACTTTCTTGGATTAGTCAGTGATGGTGGAGTGCATTCTCATATTACACATCTTTTTGGATTATTAGATGCGGCTAATAATAATGACTTAAAAAATGTTTTCGTTCATGCCTTTACGGACGGTAGAGATGTCGACCCTAAATCTGGTTATGGTTTCATTTCAGAATTACAGGATCACCTTGATAAAACTGGGGGGAAATTAGCTTCTGTAACTGGCCGCTATTATGCAATGGACAGAGATAAACGATGGGAGCGCATTAAACTTGCTTATGACGCTATTGTAAATGGTAAAGGTGAAAACACAAATAATGTTTTAAAAGCTATTCAAAATAACTACGAGGAAAACATTACAGATGAGTTTATCAAACCATTGGTTTTAACCAATGATGATAATGAACCAACAGCAACTATTAAAAATGGAGATGTAGTAATCTTTTTTAATTTTAGAACAGATAGAGGACGTCAATTAACAGAAGCATTATCTCAAGAAGATTTTCATGAATACAACATGCATAAACTACATATGCATTATGTGACTATGACCAATTACGATGATAATTTTGAGGGTATAAATGTGGTCTTCAACAAGGAGAATTTATCAGAAACTTTAGGAGAAGTATTAGCAAAACATGATAAAAAACAAATCCGCATCGCAGAAACAGAAAAATACCCACATGTAACCTTTTTCTTTTCAGGAGGTCAAGAAAAACCATTTGAAGGAGAGTCTAGAATTTTGAGAAATTCACCAAAGGTGGCCACCTACGACCTAAAACCTGAAATGAGTGCCTATGAATTGCGTGACGCTTTAATTCCTGAATTAAAGAAAAGTGAGGTGGATTTTGTATGCCTAAATTTTGCAAATGGAGATATGGTGGGTCATACTGGAGTTATGCACGCAGCCATTAAAGCCTGTGAAGCTGTAGATAAGTGTGTTGAAGATATTGTCTCTGTGGCCTTAGACAATGATTATACCACCATATTAATTGCAGATCATGGTAATTGTGAAACAATGATAAATCCTGATGGTTCACCTCATACCGCGCATACTACCAATCCTGTTCCTGTTATTTTAATTGATAAAGATCTCTCTGAAATTAAAGATGGTATTTTAGGGGATGTTGCACCAACTATATTGAAATTAATTGGTCTACCTCAACCAGAAGCTATGACCCAACACAGCCTTGTATAAATTTGTTATTATTGTACCTTTGTCTTTAATTGTTGAATAGCATGAATTTTCAAGATAGATTAATAATTGCAGTAGATTTTGATGGAACTATTGTTGAAGATGCCTATCCCAAAATTGGCAAGACAAGGATATTTGCATTTGAAACACTTAAACGCTTACAACAAGATGGTCATAGACTTATTCTTTGGACCTACAGAAGTGGGACAAAATTGCAAGAAGCCGTAGAATTCTGCAGAGATAATGGTATTGATTTTTATGCTGTTAACGCTAGTTTTCCAGAAGAAAAATTTGATTACAGCAGAAGTCGTAAAATAAATGCTGACCTGTTCATAGATGACCGAAATATTGGAGGTATTTTAGGATGGGGCGAAATCTATCAAATGATTACCAACGAAGAACCTAATATTAATCAAGCTAAAAAAGGTGGTTTATTTGGATGGTTCAAATGATGACGCACATCAATTCAAAATAACTTCTATCTACCTTATCTCGATGATCTATCTGTGATATCTACTCAGGTCTCAAGACCTTGTTTTATGTGTCTCAAAATAAATTTATAATACCTATTTGGTTAGAATATAATGCACATGAGACCTTGCTGTTACAACCCCAGTAACTTAAAAGTAAACACGATGATTAAATATTGTTACTTTAATCGCCTTTTGAGCATGAATAGTTTTTATAATTCTTATCTTCATTACACCTTACAATTGCATTCCAGAAGCTAGAAAAACTGCTTTTTATCATGTTGTACTAACGTTAATTTATTGGCATAATTGGCTATCTTTGTGGTACAATAATCGAGTCCATGATAATAGTAAAAACACGGGAAGAAATTGAATTAATGCGTCAAAGCGCTTTAATCGTTTCTAAGACTTTAGGTGTGTTGGCCAAAGAGGTTAAAGAAGGAGTATCAACAAATCACTTGGATACCATAGCAGAAGAATTCATTAGAGATCAAGGAGCATTACCAGGATTCAAAGGATTATATGACTGTCCATCAACATTACTTTGTAGTGTAAATGACGCTGTTGTTCACGGCTTACCAACAGATGTTCCGCTAAAAGATGGTGATATCGTTTCTATTGATTGTGGTGCCTTAATGAATGGATTTTATGGGGATCATGCTTACACCTTTGAAATAGGAAATGTTGATAGCGCTACTAAGAAATTAATACAGATCACAAAGGAATCCCTATACGTTGGTATAAAAGAATTAAAAGTTGGTAATCGTGTGGGTGATGTCGGTTATGCTATTCAACAATATTGCGAAGCTGAGGGTTATGGTGTCGTGAGAGAATTAGTTGGTCATGGTATTGGACGTAAAATGCATGAAGATCCTGAAATGCCAAATTACGGCAGACGAGGCAGAGGTAAAAAGTTAATTGAAGGCATGGTTGTAGCCATTGAACCTATGATTAATATGGGCACGCATCGTGTAAAACAATTGAAAGACGGTTGGACTATTGTTACCCAAGATGGTAAACCTAGTGTTCATTTTGAGCATGATATTGCTATAGTTAATGGTAAACCAGAAATTCTTTCAACCTTTGGATATGTGCATGAAGCTCTAGGTATTGAGAGTAATGAAGAAGATCCGTTTAGACAAGAGGCACTAGTATTATAATGGATTTAGATCTATTTAACGATATTGAATCTAAGGAAATCATTAAAGGGTTTCATGGTCGCTTTGTTCATATGGCAGGTTTTACCTTCGCTTATTGGGAAGTTGATGCCGGATCTGAAATCCCAGTTCACCACCATATACACGAACAAATGATGCAAGTTCTTGAAGGTGAATTTGAATTTACGTTTAATGGTAATACTAGAGTATATACCAAAGGTATGATTGTTAAAATACCTTCTAATGTACCACATGGTGGAAAAGCACTCACTGCATGTAAGTTGACTGATATTTTTTGTCCGGTTAGAGAAGAATATAAATGATAATGCATTGAAAGCCCTTTTCAAATTTTTTCTAAATCTTATACCGAGGCCATTACTTATTAGAGTAAGTTATGTCATACGCCCCATTTTAGAACTATTCTTAAGAGGATCAAAATATATTGACCCAATAGATGGTAAAGGGTTTAGAACATTTTTACCCTATGGTTATGTAAAACAGCGTCCTAATATTTTATCACCTTCAACCTTATCATTAGAACGTCACCGCCTATTATGGTTATATCTAAAATATAAAACCAACTTCTTTACAGAACAACTAGAAGTATTGCATTTTGCACCAGAGCAATGTTTTTTAAAACGGTTTAGAAGCCTAAAAAACATAACACTCACTACTACAGATTTAGAATCGCCAATCGCAGATGTAAAGGCAGACATATGCAACCTTCCGTTTAAGGATAACAGCTATGATGTAATTCTTTGTAATCATGTTCTCGAACATATTCCTGATGACACCAAGGCCATGCAAGAATTATATCGCGTTTTAAAACCTAATGGATGGGGCATTTTTCAAATACCTCAAGATTTAAGTAGAACAACTACCTTTGAGGATAACACTATAACAGACAAAACTGAGCGTGCTAAAATCTTTGGCCAATACGATCATGTGCGGATATACGGCTTAGATTATTTTGACAAGCTCAGAACGATTGGGTTTAAAGTAGATGAAGTTAATTATACAGCAGAATTAACCACTACTGAAGTTGATAAATTCCGTCTTGCTAAAGGGGAAATTATTCCAGTAGTACACAAATAAAAAAGCCAAACTAAAATAAACAAAGGTGCGACTCTATTCGTATCAATAAGCAGTTAATGGTGCTTATAAGACATCACTTTTTTAAAGAAGTCACAAAAACTAATTTTCAGGAAATCCATTAAGATTTAAAGTTTGCAGTTTTTGATTTTCGTCCTCATAAATAAAATAGACTTTTAAGTCTTTATGAGTCTCTAGAAATTCTTTTACGCGTTCTATACCCATGGCTTGAAAGGCAGTGGCATAGGCATCTGCTGTCATGCAATCCCGAGCTATAACAGACACACTTAAAATAGTTGTTTTGGACGGGTAACCAGTTTTAGTATTTATAATATGCGCATAGCGATTTCCATTGGCATCGGTTTTAAATTTTCTGTAAGTTCCAGACGTTGCCATGGCCTCATCAGTTAAACTAATACCCTTAAAAACATATTGTTCACCATCAAATCTTGGCTCATCCAATCCAACTCTCCAAGGCGACATCTTTTCAATATTTTTTCCTTTGACTCTTACCTCACCACCGATTTCAACCAAATAATTATGTACTAATTTACTTTCTAAAAAATCAGCAACGGCGTCAACACCATAGCCTTTGGCAATAGCATTAAACTCAAGATAAAACCCTGAAGGTTTTTGAATTATATTATCGACTAAACTAACTTGATTTAAGCCAACAAACTGCATTAAACTATCTATAGTAGTACTATCCGTAAGAAATTTATTGGTTTCGGCCCCAAAATTCCAAGCATTAACAACATTACCAATGGTTGGATCGAAAACTCCTTCTGTAAGTTCATATATATCTTTTGAGCACTTAAACACACGCTTAAAATGCACATCTATTTTAAGGTCCTCTCCTCTATTAATCTTAGAAATATCCGAATCTGGAATATAGGTAGATAAAGACTGGTTAATTGTATCAAATAACACGTTAATATCCTCAATATAATTCTGATCATCCTCAGAATAATATTGAATATTAAAGCCAGTACCAAATACTGGTCCAGACAATTTAACATTTTCCGTAGCCTTATCTTGGCAAGACAATACTAGAAACAAAACAAACATCACTGAGACATATCTCATATCATATATTTTAATAATCGTTAGAATCTATAATTTTATTAATCGAAATAAGTTCACCAGAAGAGGTTATACCATTAACCTGAACAATGAACTTTTTGGAGTTAAACATAGGAAACTTAATTAGTAAGTATCCCTCTTTATCTAATTTGGTATTACCATTCCAATAAAACAGACCATAAGTTAAGAGATCTTTAAATGAATAGTCTTTGAATGATTCGTAAATAAAAGGTTTAGAAGCAGTATAACCGCTATCCAGATTAACATTAACAATCGCTCTTTTATCATCTGAATAATCTACTCTTCTGTAAATATAAATGGTACCTCCGTTACTACCTTCTACACCAAAATGTTCGTAATATATTTCATCAATGTTATCCATACTTGTGTCATTCAACCCAATACTGGTTCTAATTCCATCTAAATATACTACAGGAGGGTAATCCTGAAGGGATTTCGCTAGGATAACAAATGCGCTGTTTTGAAAATTTTGAAATACCCTAAAGCCTAATCGCCGCACATAGGTTGATAACATAGGGTATCTTTTACGCTCTTCTTCTCCTATCTTTTTAGTTTCGTAAACACCATAGGTCAAACCAATATTTCGTTCCATATCAGTTTCTTTTTTGGCCTTTATAAGTACCTCACTTAATTGATTTGATCCACTAAAATAACTCGGCGGAATAGTATCATTGATCTGACGAAATTCCTCCTCATTTTGTTTGCTAAAAAACTGTGTTTGTAAACTTAATTCTTCATCAGTTAAGGAGTCTGATTTAATCATTGGTGATATATATAATTCAAGGTCTTCAAGACTAAGATTATCTTTATTTGTTATACTTAATACAAGTACTTCATCAGATTGCAAATACACATTTTTAAAGGAAAAGCGGTTATCAAATTCTATATTAGTAGTTAAAAAACTACCTGCGCTTTTTTGATAGGCAATGGCTTGCTTGCTACCATAAGAACTTTTTTTCTTAATCCTACCAACAATATTGAATCCATTCTCAAATTCATATCTCAATTCGTCTTCAAATACTTTAGATCGTCGATTATTATGAGATTTTGTATTTAATAAATAGAGATCTGCTTTGTATGAATATTGTCTCAAATTATCAGCATAGTAATTGAGATCATTAATCGAATTGTTTTGAAATACATCTTTGAATTTAAACCATTGTTTTAAATTAATATGCTTATCAGCAGATATTGAGCTATAAGGCAATACAGCTACACTTAAAACTGTATTTTCGCTTGTTGCTGATGATGATGGAAGAGTTATTCTTAATTGTAAAGAATCGTTTTTAACAGCAATGATGTCTTCTTTAATTGGTGTAAAGCGATCTATTTCAGTAAGACTATTTAGCATCACTCGCCTTGCTATCGGTAATAATTCACTATTGAAAAAGGTCAAATGATTTACTCCTTGCAGTAGATCTTCACGTGACAACGTAAAAGTGTTAATTGTGTCAAGAACTTTTAAATTTACAACTTCATGTAATTTTCCATTATGAATTGCTAAATAATAGTCTTGAGATTCTTGATAATTAATGGTCTCCGCGTTAGTATTTATTCCAATTATTATTTTGTCTTTGAGTAAATTATTGACTGAAATTGCATACCCATAGTCAATTGATTCAGGCAATACTTTATATAGTGTTTCACCAGAATCACTCGTTAACCTCAATCGATACCTTTTGTTTTTTAAAGGTCTGAGTTTAAATTTCCCCGTCCCACTTCCATTAATACTAATATTCTTTACAACTATAGTTCCTTCTTGATTTAGCACATCGCAGGAAAAAGATGTTCCAACCAAATCATCTGTTAAACTCAATTGTACTCCAATAGTATTGTCGACATTATTAATCAGGCTCCCTCCACCCTCTGGAAATAAAAGTATCTCGTTTGGCCCATTATTTTGAGGTAAGGATTTAGCGTCTTTATTGACAATATATATATCTTGAAGAAACGGTTGAACATCTGGAAAATTAAGCATCCAACTTGTATAGGCCTTTACAAAATATTTACCTGAACCTTTATCTTGTGGAATTTTAAGTTGTCCATGAAAAACCCCATTCTCCACATAGAAAATTTCTTTGATTATTTCTTTTCCAACAGCATCATAAATACCACAATACACATTTGCCGTTTCTATTGATGGTTTCTTACTATCTGAATTAATTACGTAACCAGAAAACCAGATGGTTTCATTTTGCCAATACACTAATTTTGGTAAGTGCAAGTAGATATCTTCTCTGAGGTAACCATCATTGTTTTGTTCGAACATTCGTTTTATGGCTCCAGAAGTATTGTTTTGAGAATAATTAATATTGATTGTCAAAAAGGAAATAAGTATGACCAGAACAGTTAAAGTAATTGATCTAGTAGATACTATTTTCTTTTTTGACATAAGCTTCAATTTTAGTTCAAATTCATTTCTATGACCTGAATACCGTTATATTCTATCAAATAGTCTTCATTTAAATAAATAGGAAGATCTTCTCCATTAGGATTACCTAAGCCAACACCAGCATAAAGGACCTTTGCATTCTTTTCGAAAGCATGTTTTTTAAAGGTTTCCATCCAAACAACATCATAATTATTTGGATTCTCGGGCATGATAACCGCTCTAACAACAACAAAAAAGTACTGATTATTCTTATCGATACACACAAATTGTGGATGACGTTTTAAGGTGCTATTAATCGCCACAAATTCAAAACCACGAGCTTCTAAATCCTTTCCAACATGATTCATTGCTAAGTTATGCAGTTCCTGAGGGGTTAATGCTTTGCTCATAATACAAAGATACGAATTAGCTTACTTAAAACGAACGAATTTAGCACTACTGAAGGTATAATTAGACACTGAAACTTCAGCATTATCTTCTAGCTTATACCAAGGAGAAATAGAATTATCCGTGAGGTTTTTGACAAGATGAACACTTTGAGCTGGTGTATTTCCTTGAAAAATGAGAAATAATTTTTCACCTTGATTATTAATCACTTCATCACAAAGCATGACGATATGACCAGGCGAACCGCCTTTAATTAACATATCTCCTATTTTAAGATCTTTGGCTTGGATAGACTTGAGTTCATAATCAAGCGACAATGTTCCTGAATAGGTAAAAATGAGATTTAAAAACTTATAAAAGTTAGTTTTAGAATAATCTTTCGAAGCTGTTTTATGAAAAGTAACTTTATTTCCATTGATTTTTGGTCGATATCCTTGAGCATATTTTATCCACGAACAATAGTGCCCTGAAGTAAAATTAAACCCTATGTCATCTTTTCGATTTTTTTCCCATAGGTACTCGCTTCTAATCCTTATCAGTGCATCTGCACATTGTTGTAAGCCATTGTCAGGAACAGGAACTTCTAATATTCCGATATGTCCTCTTTGCCAAAAATATTCAGATGCGTCATAATTTATAATCTTACTTCCAAATGGTTTCAATTTGTAATTCCTAAGATAATCTTCAAAACTTCCTTTCGGATAAGATACACGCTGGTAGCCTTCAGGCACCATAACACGTGTTTTTACGGTTAGACTATCCCTATTGATTAAACTTGGAGTTTCTATAAGACCCTGAACCGTATGTGCAACTGTTTTAACTGGTTTAAATTGAAACGCAATTAGCACAAAAGCACTTATAACCAACAGTATTAAAAACCCTCTTTTCATTAGTTATGAAACGGCAAAAAATTAAAGTTCGTATTTATTTCTATTTTTACTCAACATGAAGCATCATCCTCTTTCAAAACGCTTAGGTCTTTTTTTAGGGCCAATACTATTCATTACTATACAATTACTACCATTTGAGTTAATTTCACCTCAAGCAGATACCGTAATTGCGATAGCCATTTGGATGGTATTATGGTGGATTACTGAAGCTGTTTCAATTTCTGTAACCTCATTGTTACCATTATTACTATTTCCACTTTTTAAAGTAATGCCAATAGCAGATGTTGGTGCTAATTATGGAAGCCCTATCGTTTTTTTATTCTTTGGAGGGTTTGTTTTAGCCCTTGCTTTAGAAAAAGTCAATCTTCATAAGCGTATAGCGTTGACCATAATTAAAATAACAGGAACAACTCCTAATAAAGTTATTCTTGGCTTTATGTTAGCAACAGCATTTATGAGTATGTGGATTAGCAATACTGCGAGCACAGTTGTAATGTTGCCTATTGCTATGTCAGTAATTAACCTTTTGATTGATGATAAGGACGGTTTTACCAAGAAAGATCAAAATTTTGCTTTAAGTGTTATGCTAGGAATAGCCTTTTCAGCCAACGCTGGCGGTATCGCTACTGTTATTGGAACTCCGCCAAATTCGGTACTTATTGGACTCTTAGAAAACGAATACAATATTGAAATATCCTTCGTGAATTGGATGATCATTGGCGTGCCTTTTTCAGCGGCATTAATTGCCATCATTTATTTTGTTTTAATCAAACTATTTCCGAACAAGGGGCTAGTTTTTGACGCATCAAAGACAGTAATTGAAGATGAGTTATCGCAACTTGGAAAAATCAATTCAAAAGAAAAACAAGTCTTATGGACATTCGCGGTAATTGTATCGTTATGGGTTTTCAGGAGTATTATAAACTCTATATTTCCGCAACTCGGACTAACAGATACAATGATAAGTATTTTAGGTGCCATTGCACTATTTACAATTCCTCATAATCTTAAGAAAGGAGATTTTATCTTAGAATGGAAGGATACTCACAAATTGGCTTGGGGAATTTTAATCCTATTTGGAGGAGGACTTGCACTGGCCAAGGGTATGTCCTCAAGTGGTATTGTAGATATTGTAGCTAATACCATTTCTAACAGTGATATAAGTGTTTTGGTCACAGCATCACTTTTAATAATTCTAATGTTATTTATGACTGAACTCATGAGTAATGTTGCACTTACTGCAGTCTTGGCGCCCGTTGTTGCTGGTATTGCTATTGGTTTAGAAATACCTATTCTCTATCTATTAATTCCCGTAACCATGGCTAGTAGTTGTGCTTTTATGTTACCCATGGCTACGCCACCAAATGCTATTGTCTTTGCAAGTGGGTTTATTAAAGTACATCAAATGGCAAAAGTCGGTATACTATTAAATTGTATTGCTATTGCACTACTGATTTTAATGTTTCAGTTTGTGATTCCTCTAATATTCTAAATGCGAGCTTTTTATTATCTTAGGATTGAATTAGAAAAATTGCTAGAACATGAATACTTCATTTCGGTTTGAAAAGGCCATTAGAAAGCTCTATACAGCATTTCATAACAATACTTTAAACCCTGAGGATTGCAAACAATGCGCCGTTGGAAATATTTTAGATAATAAAGATAGTTGGAGGCATTTGACAGACTTACACGGCTCAACTAAGTTAAATTACGTAGGACTTGTCCATCAAAATCTCGGTAGAACCTTTAATGGCTATTCACCCTTAGAACTTCTTAAAATTGAAGCGGCCTTCTTAAAGGGTTGTGGTTATCGTCTTAGTAAATCTTATTGCTATAAACCAGATTTAATTAGTGATAAAACAATCTTATTTCATGGATTATGTGAAGTTGTCACAGTCCTTTGCCAATTAGATGAAATAGATGATGTAATGGATTATTCCAGTCTATTTCAATTTGAGGAAGTACTTACTGAAGGGTAATTAATAACTTTAATAAAATAAAAAAAGCCAGTTCGTCTGAACTGGCTTTTTTTTATATCCGTTATTCTTTGTTTTATCCACCGAAATCATCGAATCTAATATGCTCATCTGGGATACCAAAATCCTCTCCCATTTTCTGAACGGCTTGGTTCATTAATGGCGGACCACAGAAATATAATTCGATATCTTCTGGTGCATCATGATGATTTAAATAATTGTCGATAACACAGTTGTGAATAAATCCAACGAAACCGTCACCTGCTTCATCATTAATATCCTTTTTCACTTTCCAATTATCTTCTTCTAAAGGCTCAGATAATGCCATGTAAAATTTAAAGTTAGGAAAGTCTTTTTCTAATTTTCTAAAGTGCTCTATATAAAATAACTCTCTTTTAGAACGACCTCCATACCAATAGGTTACTTTACGACCAGTTTTGATCGTTCTAAATAGGTGATATAAATGCGAACGCATTGGTGCCATACCTGCACCACCTCCTACGTATAACATCTCACTTTCTGATTCATTTATAAAGAACTCACCATAAGGTCCAGAAATAATCACTTTATCACCTGGTTTTTGAGCAAATATGTATGAAGACGCCACACCTGGATTAACATTCATCCACTGATTTTTAGCGCGATCCCAAGGCGGAGTTGCAATACGAACATTAAGCATAATTTCTCTACCTTCCGCTGGGTAAGAGGCCATAGAATAGGCACGCTCTACAGTTTCTGTATTTTTCATTATTAATGGCCAAAGACCAAACTTATCCCATTCTGCCTGAAACTTGTCTGGTGTTTCATGCTCTTCAGGATGCGCAGTAATGTCTATATCTTCATATTTAATTTCACATTGAGGGATTTCAATTTGAATATATCCACCTGCTTTATAATTCATATCCTCAGGAATCTCAACTACGAATTCCTTAATGAATGATGCAACATTGTAATTACGCACAACCGTCGCTTCCCATTTCTTAATACCAAATACTTCTTCAGGAATGGTAATTTCCATATCCTGCTTAACTTTTACTTGGCAAGCCAAACGTGCTCCATGCTGCAGTTCTTTTCTAGAAAAATGCGGTGTTTCAGTAGGTAGTGCCTCACCACCACCTGATAGAACATGACATTCACATTGAATGCAAGTTCCACCACCACCACATGCAGAGGGTAGGAATACTTTATTTGTTCCTAATGTAGATAGCAACGTCCCACCAGAGGCTACTTCAATTTCTTTTTCTCCATTAATCAGAATCTTTACAGGTCCTGAAGGCGATAATTTTTGTTTTACAAATAATAACAGTGCTACTAGCAACAATGTAACCAATAAAAAGGCTCCGACCGTTGCTAATACTGTTCCAAGTGTACTTGCGGCTAATATCATCATTGTATTCAATTACTTGTTTGTATTGTCAGCTAATTCTAAGTCAGCCTTAGCTTTAGCGTCGTCTTTAAAATCTTCTTTAATAACCTTAATAGTTGCAGCTTTATCTTCTTTCTCTGCACCATCATCACCACCAGTTAACATACCACCAAAACTCATGAACCCTATCGCCATTAATCCTGTGATGATAAATGTAATACCTAAACCTCTTAAAGCAGGAGGTACTGCGCTATATCTAATTTTTTCACGTATTGCAGCAATTGCTAAAATGGCTAAGAACCATCCTATTCCTGATCCAATTCCATAATTTAATGCTAAGCCTAAGCTTGCAATTTCTCTTGACTGCATAAATAATGAGCCACCTAAAATGGCACAATTTACAGCGATTAACGGTAAAAATATACCCAAAGAATTGTACAGTGACGGTGAGAATTTCTCAACAACAATCTCGACTAATTGAACCATAGTTGCAATAGTTGCTATGAACATAATAAATGATAAAAAGCTTAAATCATAGCTTGCATATTCTTCTCCTAACCACGACAAGGCACCGGGTTGTAATATATATTGATCTAATAACCAGTTAAGAGGTACCGTAATTGCTAATACGAAAATTACGGCAGCACCTAAACCAACAGCTGTGGATACTTTTTTGGATACAGCAAGGTATGAACACATTCCTAAGAATGTTGCAAATACCATGTTATCTATAAATATCGATTTAAAAAATAATTCTAAGTGTTCCATATATTTTTAGTTTGAGATCTTGAAACAAATTCAAGATGACAATTCAATGTTAATCTTCGATTAAGTCTTTATTACGTGTTCTTTGAATCCAAATGATTATACCTACAACAATTAATGCCATTGGTGATAATAACATAAATCCGTTATTTTCATAACCTATGGAATATAATCCTGTTTTTTCAATTGGGTCACCCAATACCTGAATACCCAATAAAGTACCAGAACCTAACAACTCTCTAAAAAAACCGACTATAACTAAAATGATACCATAACCCAATGCGTTTCCTATGCCATCTAAAAAGGATCGCCAAGGACCATTACCTAATGCAAAGGCTTCAAAACGTCCCATGATAATGCAGTTGGTAATAATTAAACCCACAAATACAGATAAGGTTTTACTTAATTCATAAGCAAACGCTTTAAGTACCAAATCCACAATAATTACAAGTGTTGCTACAACGATTAACTGTGCTATAATTCTAATTTTTGATGGAATGATGTTTCGCATTAGCGATATCACGACATTACCTACTCCCATTACAAATAAAACGGAAATTGACATTACAATTGACGCTTCTAATTCAGCTGTAATCGCTAACGCCGAACAAATACCTAATACCTGTATGGTAATTGGGTTATTGTCTGTTAACGGGTCTAATATTAATCTACTATCTTTTCCCATAGTTTATTTTCCTTTTAGTGAATTAAAGTAAGGTAAATATAATTTTAAGTCTTTCTTTATCATGGCAGAGACCCCATCGCCTGTAATTGTTGCACCAGCAATAGCATCTACTTCGTTATCCGTCTTATCCATATTTTTAGGATCGGCATTACCTTTAGCCACAGTAATACCCTTGAAGTCCCCATTTTTAGATAATAAATGCTCACCAATGAAATCATCCATAAAATAACGTTGCTTGATATTAGCACCTAATCCTGGTGTTTCACCCTTGTGGTCAAAGTAGGCACCTTGTACAACCATGTTTTCATCCATAGCTACATAACCCCAAATGGCATCCCATAATCCTTTTCCTCGTATTGGGGCGATGTAAAATGTTTTTCCATCCTTCTCACCAACAAAAAGTGGTAGACGTCTTGTTCCCCCATTCTTAGCTTTGGCCTGTTCTTTCTTTACATCAATTAAATAAGCATTGTTATCTTCAGAGGTATTACCACCTTCAATAACAAGTTGTTTTGTAATGTATTTAGAAAACTCTTCACCTGCTTTATCTGAAGCAACAAATACAGCACTTCCTTCGTCATTATCATTAACACCCATAGCGTAAAGAATGTTCTGTTGTTTTTCAATACGTCTATTCTCTGTAATAAGCGGATTTAAACCATCTTCTGATGCTAAAAATGAAAGTAAAGCACCAACAACCATTACCATTACGATAACGAATATGATTGTGTATGAATTCTTATCTGTTCTATTTTCCATAGCTAGGCAACTTTAGCTTTTAATCGTTTCATTCTTTTTTTCACATTTCCTTGAACCACATAATGGTCTATAGTAGGTGCAAACACATTCATTAATAAAATAGCTAAGAATACACCTTCTGGATATGCTGGATTAAATACACGAATCATAATTGAAATAAATCCAATTAAGAACCCATAAATCCATTTTCCTTTATTTGTTTGAGATGCTGTAACAGGATCGGTGGCCATATATACTGCACCAAATAAAATACTTCCAATTATTAAATGCTGCCAAAATGGAACACTCATAAGTCCATAAAACTTACTTGATTCTCCTATCCAACCTGCATCCACAACACCATTGAAAATTAAGCCCATGACCAATGCTCCAATGACTGTACTTAACATAATTCTCCAACTACCAATCTTAGTGAATATTAAAAATAGTGCACCAATGACAATTAAGAATTTAGACGTCTCGCCCACCGAACCAGGAATAATTCCCCAGAACATATCAGCATAAGAGTACAATTCTTCAGCACGAGCGCCATAAGTAGTTACAGTATCTGTTCCAGCTACTGTTAGTTCTTGTCCTGCTTTAGCATAGTACCCTAATAAGGTTTCACCAGAAATAGCATCTAAATTCTCACCTGCTGCAATAGCTGCATCGCGTTCAACTGCACCATGGACCCAAACTTTATCTCCTGACATCCATGTTGGATATGCAAAAAATAAAAATGCTCTAATTGTAAGTGCAGGATTTAGGATATTCATTCCGGTTCCACCAAAAACCTCTTTACCGATAACAACACCAAAAATTACAGCTACAGATAACATCCAAAGAGGAATGTCAACTGGCACAATTAATGGCACTAACATACCCGTTACAAGGTAACCTTCTTCTACTTCATGACCTTTGATAATAGCAAAAATGAATTCTACTGCTAATCCAACGCCATAAGAGACAGCCACAAGAGGAAGTACTTTCCATAAACCAATAACAAAATTATCCCATGTCCAGAAAGATGCTCCTAAGAAACCATCTGCTGAATCAATTAAACCTTGGGCTAAATAGTGCTGGTATCCAGCATTAAACATTCCGAATACTAAACATGGTACTAATGCCATGATTACAGTATTCATTGTACGTTTTAGATCATCTGCCGCCTTAATATGAGTACCATTATGAGTGGTCTCATTAGGCGTGTATAAAAAAGTAAAGAGCGCATTAAAGCCAGGAAGCCACTTCTTATCTTTATTTTTCTCTTTAAAATTGTGTAAATTTTGTTTTAAACCCATTATCCTATTTCTTTAAGCATTAAGTCTAATCCTTCTCTAATAATTTTTTGATGTGGTTGTTTTGATACACAGACAAACTCTGTAAGTGCAAAATCTTCTGGAGCCACTTCATACATTCCTAAAGCTTCCATTTCATCTAAATCTTTATACATGCATGCTTTTAAAATCTGCATTGGAAAAATATCTAGGGGAAATACTTCTTCATAGCTACCTGTTACAACAAAAGCACGGTGCTCTCCGTTGGTATTGGTATTTAAATCAAACTTTTTCTTAGGATTTAACCAAGAAAAAGTCAAAGCTCTGGAAGTCGAAACTTTATTAAAAATTGGTTTATTCCAACCAAAGAATTCATAATCGTCGCCTTCGGGAATTATTGTGATGACATTACTATAGTAATCTAAACTTCCATCAGGTGCAACTTGTTTTCCAGACAAAACATTTCCAGAGATAATTCTATCATTACCATCTTTGTCAACACCATTGTCATAAATCATAGTTGCAACTTCAGAACCAATTTTTGTTTTGAAATATCTTGGTTTCTTTACCGAGGATCCAGCTAAAGCCACAATACGTTCTGCATTAAACTTTCCTGTTAATAGAAGCTCACCTATGATAACAAGATCTTGAGCATTGACCGTCCAAACAACCTCTCCCTTGTTTATTGGATCTACCTTATTTATTAAAGTTCCAACATTTCCAGAAGGATGTGGACCAGACACTTTGTGAGTAATTACATTTTCTAGACCTGCCAAAGGAGAATTTGCAGAACCTATTGCAGCATGCACTCCACCTTCAGTTAATTTAGAAAGCGCAGTAACAGCGGCTTGTAATTCTGCTTCTTTTCCTGCTAAGGTAAAATCTAAATCTGCGGCCAAAGGAGCACTTGCATAGCCAGAAATGAAAACTCCTTTTGGTGTACTATCTGCACTGGCAACTACATCATAAGGACGCTGTTTAATAAACGCCCAACATCCTGATGCCAATAAGTGGGCTTTAATTTTTTCCGCTTCTGAATTTAAATCAAACGTTCCGTGATCGACGTAAGCTTGCTCTTTATCTGCAGTTATCTTAATTGCGTCTATGCGACGTCTTGGTCCACGCTGAATTTCCGTTACTTCCCCAGACACTGGAGAAACAAACTTCATTGCTTCATTATCTTTATTATAAAATAAAGTATCACCTGCTTTGACACGTGTACCTTCTTTTGCAACAAGTTTTGGGATAATACTGTGGAAATCTTCTGGTCTGACATAATAGAAATTGCTAATAATTGCATTTTCTACAGTTCTGTCGGCAGCGCCTACTAACTTTATATCTAAACCTTTTTTTATTCTGATGTCTTTTGACATATACTTAAAGATTAGTTATCTAAAAATCCGTGCAAATTTAAGAATTAAAGCGTAAATATATTTTCAATTTAGAGTTAAGGTTTTCTATTTATAATCATTATAAATAACAATTTAAATTAAGGCATAGAAATTGATTATCTTTGTTAAAACGAAGCTTTCCTATGAAAATAAAATTGTTAATATCCCTTCTGTTTATGTGTATAATTGGATATTCCCAAGTTGTAGAAGTCGCTCCTCCAGATTTTATAAAAACTATAACCTTCAAGAGCAATACAACCCAAGGGCAACTTCCGATACTAAAACTTGGTGAACCGTTAATATTGGAATTTGATGCACTTAATGCCAACGAAGAAGACTTTTACTACGTCATCGAATATTTTGATTTCGATTGGAGTCCTTCTGTTTTAGTTAAAGCAGAATACCTCAAAGGACTAGATAACCAACGTATTTTAGAATACTACAATTCCTTCAATACCTACCAAGTTTATTCGCACTACAAGCTTCAAATTCCAAATATACAGACGCGTGGTTTGCTTAAAAGTGGTAATTATATGATTTCAATTTATGATGAATACGATGAACTTATGTTTAGCAGAAAATTCATGATATATGAAGATTTGGTAAATGTCGGGGTAAGTGTAAAACGGTCACGAGATGTCAGAGTAATTGCAGAAAAGCAATCCGTAGATTTAGTTATTGCTACAAATAGTATCAATTTTAATAATCCTCTTGAAACCATAAAAACTGTTATTATTCAAAATAACAATCTAAACACAGCCATCTCAGATTTAAAACCGCAATATACCTTGGGTAACAAACTCGTATATAAGTATAATACAGAATCTGCGTTTTGGGGAGGAAATGAATACTTGTGGTTTGAAAATAAAGACGTGAGAACTTCGAATGTTGGAGTTCAATTTATTGATCTTAAAGACATTTATCAAAGTTATCTTTATCCTAATGTCTCTAGAGCTGGCCGACCATACACTTATAATCCAGACCTTAATGGAAACTTTCAAATAACTGCCGCCGATAGACTTGATGTAGATGTTGAAGCCGACTATACTATGGTACATTTTTCATTGCGTCATGACGAATTAAAAGACAAAGATGTCTATGTCTATGGTAACTTTAACGCCTTTGCTATAGAACCTCTTGCACAAATGAAATACATTCCAGAAAGCGGCAATTATGAAGCAAGTTTTCGATTAAAACAAGGCTTCTATAATTACAAGTATGTTACCGTTGACAAGGTTACTAAAGACTTGAATGAAGGCGCTATAAGCGGCGATTATTGGCAAACCGAAAATAATTACAAAGTTTTGGCTTATTACAGAGACTTAGGGGCGCGTTATGATAGATTAATTGGCTATGGTGAAGCTAGCTCTGTAAACATCTCTAATTAGTCGTTTCGACATCGGTTACCGATTTAAACGTATCATCCTTTAGCTTTTTCTCCACAAGAGAACCTAGCTCATTGTCAAATGTCTGACTTTGTTTTATAGGTTTTGCATAAAGATGAAGACTAATAGCGCGGTTTGTGGTATTATTTCTTAGACGATGAAAGCCACTATTCTTATCAGATTTTGTCATCTGATTCTCAGTGAGAATTTTTGTTTTCGTGAGTTCTAGTTGCTGAGACGAACCCAACCTAAAGAAATCCTCTTCTAATTCTCCTTGTAACAAATACACCCAACATTCTTCGCCATCGTGATCGTGAATCGCAGTCTCTTGGCTTTTATCCCAACAAATTAAAATAAGCTCAAAATTTTCATCTCTATAAAAACAATTTCTCGAGTAACAATTAGGTGTCCAATGCTCAATCGCACTGAAATCTACAACCTCAAAATCAAAGTCTGTTAAAATTTGTGTGTAATCTTCTTTAGATGACTCCGACAATTGATATATTAGTGAATGAATATGCTCTTGAGTATTCAATTGTTTAGAATTATTCTGCATTAATAACGAAAAATAAGAATAAATTTACGCTAAGCAAAATTTGAAATTAAAGTAATGCAAAAAGACCTCAACTTATTTATCGAACTTGCTAACCTCTTACTCGAGGAAGAGCAACAAAATCCAGTTGCCAAACCAATACCAACAACCACACTTTACAATGAACTTGATTTATCATTAAACGAAATAGGTATTGCTGACCGAGAACTTTTGAAAAATCTCCAAACAATAATAAAGAGCACACCTAAAACAGCATCTAAATCTTTTTTTAATCAACTTTTTGGTGGAAGAATTGGCAAAGCGACTTTGGGAGATTTACTAGCTGTACTTTTTAATAATAGCATGTATACCTATAAGGTCGCTGGACCGCAGGTTGGTGTAGAAAAGCAGGTTTTGGGCAGTATATGTGAGCTCATTAATTATCCTAAGAATAGTGACGGTACCTTTGCACCAGGTGGCTCAATGAGCAATATGATGGCCATGATCATGGCGCGCGATGCTAAAAATGAAAGTGTTAGACGTCAAGGTATGTCAAATAAAATGACGGCATATACTTCTTCCGAATCTCACTACTCTATTTCAAAAAATGCAGCACTAACGGGAATAGGTCGCGAGAATGTTAGACTTGTAGAGACCAATGACGAAGGAGAAATGCTTAGCTCTCATCTGGAGACACTTATTTTAAAGGACATTAACAATGGCTATGAGCCATTTTTTATCAACGCTACTGCAGGAACTACTGTTCTTGGTGCTTTTGATGATATTGAATCCATCAGTAATATCGCTAAACAGTATGGCCTTTGGTTACATGTCGATGGGGCTTATTGTGGTGGAGTCATTTTTAGCAAAACTTACAAACATCTTGTAAAGGGTTTAGAAGCCTCTGACTCATTTAGCGTAAATGCACATAAAATGTTGGGGACACCTCTTAGTTGCTCGATAATTGTAACGCAGCATAAAGCACAACTGTACCATTCTTTTTCTAACGAAGCTGAATACCTATATCAGACTGATGGAGATGAATTCAATTTAGGAAAAACCTCACTACAATGTGGACGCAGAAACGACACGTTAAAAATCTGGACCTTATGGAAATCGGTAGGTAGATCTGGTCTCGAAAAAATTGTGAACAAACAATTCGAAATGGCAACAATTGCAAGAAATTACATAAGAAGTAACCCAGATTATCAACTATATAGTTTTGAAGATTCAATATCAGTGTGCTTTAATTACAAAGGTATTCCTGCAAAAACATTGTGCACTGCACTTTACGAGAATGCTAAACTTATGGTTGGGTTTGGAAAGTTTAGAGACATTGAATTTGTTAGAATGGTTACTATTAATAGCGTGTTAGAAAAAGAAGATATTTTAGCCTTCTTTGAAACCTTAGAAGTGTTTGTTAACGAAAAAATACTTAAGGTCAACGCTTCTTAACATAATTATAGTTCAATCATTCAAAATTTATGCTATTTTAGCATAGATATTAAAGCATATGGTGCAACAAGTTACAAGCGGAATAAAAATTTCTGTAGAAACCAATTTTGAAGGGACATTTTATAAAAATTATAAAGTGCATTTCGCTTTTGGGTATAAGGTGACTATTGAAAACCAGAGTAAAGATTCTGTGCAATTAAACTCAAGACACTGGAAAATTCTTGATGCCTTAAATAATGAAGAGGTAATAGAAGGAGAGGGCGTTATTGGTAAAAAGCCAGTTTTAAAGCCAGGAGAATCTCACACCTATAACTCAGGTTGTTTATTAACCTCACCATTTGGTGCAATGCAAGGCCATTACAATATGGTTAACTTTACTAAAGCTAGTAAGTTTAAAGTATTCATTCCTTCCTTTAAATTAAGTGCTCCTTTTGCACTTAATTAAGATTTATAATCCTCAATATAATCAAATCGGAATTCATTTCCATTTTGTTCGATATGAAAAAATAAACAATTGGAATAATGAACAAACTCATATGCTAAATTGATATCAAATCCAGCTTTGCTTACCTTATATATGCCGTCACAATCTATATTTCCATAAGGTGAAATTCTCCTAAATCTAAAATTAGTTGCAGTCTTTAAATCATATAGCTCAAACCATGCTCCTGCTGCTATACCACTTAACCACTGCGCATGCTCTGCCTTAATATCATTAGGCTTGGCTTGGAGTGTACCAACTAAACTTGGACTATAATGCTTTAACGGATCAAGGAACAAACGACAGTTTTCCCTGCCGACCGAGGAATTAAATTTAGTTATCTCACCTTCTTCTGAAATTATAAAAACATCATCCTCAGTATCCGCAATGATGACATTACCAATAGTACTTGGTGTAAACCACTTAGATTTAATTAATTGGGTTTGAATTTTAGTATAAGTTACTGAAGCGATTAAAGTATCTGTTACAAATCGGGCACAGTTGCACGCCTCTTTCATAAATGCAGCATATCTAATAAATCCTCGAGATTGCATAGCATCAATATGACTTCTTGCTAAATCATAACTAATAGCATTACAAACAGAAGCATACAAATTACCATCGCCATGAGTAAGTTTTGGATGTGTTGCAAGGAACTTTAGAATCTCCTCTAAATTAGTAATTGTATCATTTTCAATTTCAGCAATAATATGAAAGTTCAACTCAAAATCTGTTTCTCGTCCTCGCACTCTACCATTTGGTTCAGAAGTGATATAGCGTCCAAAATCGTGATATTCTAATACCCCTGTGGATTTTTGAATTAAGACCAACGCGGCATGGCCAGCTCTAACATGTTTTTTGCTACCCACAAATGCAAACCTTAAAAACTTTGAGTACCACTCATCAGCATGAGAAACAATAGTCTCTGGATAAGCAAGTGTTAATATAAAAGCATCGTTTTGAGGCATAAGCTCATGAAAAAAATTCAATCGCAACTTACAAAAAATATAGATGGATATTTCACACAACAATAACGTTCAAAATCTAGAAATTTTTATAAATATTGTAACTTTACACAATCAAAAATTGAAACTAAAAAACAAATCATATTATGGGAAAAGGATTCTTTAATGTTCCAGTAGCTGTAAACGAACCTGTAAAGTCTTATGCGCCAGGAACACCAGAACGCGACGCTGTATTAGAGACTTACAAATCAATGTTCAACAGTAAAGTTGAAGTGCCTTTATTCATCAATGGTGAGGACATTAAAACTGGGAATACCAGAACCATGTCTCCGCCACATAATCATCAGCATATTGTTGGTGAATATCATTTGGCAGAAAAAAGCCATGTAGAAGCTGCTATTGCTACAGCATTAGAAGCACGCAAAACTTGGTCTCAAATGCCTTGGGAACAACGTGCTGGTATCTTTTTAAAAGCAGCTGAATTAATTGCTGGACCTTATAGAGCTCGAATTAATGCAGCAACTATGATTGCACAGTCTAAAACTATTCACCAAGCTGAAATAGACGCCGCATGCGAGTTTATTGACTTCTTACGCTTCAATGTTCAGTTTATGACTGATATTTACATGGAGCAACCTGAAAGTACAAGTGACGCCTGGAATAGAATTGAATACAGACCGCTAGAAGGATTTACTTACGCAGTAACACCGTTTAACTTTACAGCTATTGCTGGAAATTTACCTGCTTGTATGGCGCTAATGGGTAATGTGGTTGTATGGAAGCCTAGCGATAGTCAAGTTTACTCTGCAAAAGTGATCATGGATGTATTTAAAGAAGCTGGAGTACCTGATGGAGTTATTAACGTTGTTTTTGGTGATCCAGTGATGATTACAAATACAGTGTTGTCAAGTCCAGATTTTTCTGGTTTACATTTTACAGGCTCTACCTTTATTTTCAAAGAGCTTTGGAAGCAAATAGGCGAAAACATTCATACCTACAAAACATACCCTCGAATTGTTGGAGAAACTGGTGGAAAGGACTTCATCATTGCGCACAAATCTGCAAATGCTAAGCAAGTTGCAACAGCAATCTCAAGAGGTGCATTTGAATTTCAAGGTCAAAAATGTAGTGCTGCTTCTAGAGCCTACATACCAAAAAGCCTGTGGGCAGATGTAAAAAGGTTCTTGTTAGACGATATAAACTCATTCAAAATGGGCTCACCTGAGGATATGAGTAATTTTATTACAGCTGTAATTCACGAAGGATCATTTGATAAGTTAGCTAAATATATTGATGGAGCTAAGAATGATAGTGATGCAGAAATAATTGCAGGAGGTGGATATGATAAATCAAAAGGTTATTTCATTGAACCTACAGTTATTGTAACGACAAATCCAAAATACACAACAATGTGTACTGAATTATTTGGGCCGATTATTACGATTTATGTATATGAAGATAATGCCTATTCAGATACTTTAAAGATAGTTGATGAAACAAGTGAATATGCACTTACAGGTGCGGTATTATCAACAGACAGATATGCTGTTGATGAAGCTACAACAGCCCTACAAAATTCAGCAGGTAATTTTTATATAAATGATAAACCAACTGGTGCTGTTGTTGGTCAACAACCATTTGGGGGAGCGAGAGCATCTGGAACAAATGACAAAGCTGGAAGTGCTCAAAATTTATTAAGATGGGTATCGCCAAGACTCATTAAAGAAACTTTTGTTACACCAACAGATTACAGATATCCGTTTTTAGGATAAAAACATAAACTACTGATAATTAAAACCCTTAAGAGTAAATTACTTTTAAGGGTTTTTTTTGCACTTCATAGAAAAATACCGTTATGACAGACTTGCCCCTACTAAACTTTGTATCTTTTCAATCTTAAGATAATATTAGTACTATGAAAAAACTTTACTTTATATTTTTACTATTCATTCCAACTTTGATTGCAGCACAGACCGCTTTCAGTTCTGGAATTACTCCTGATTTATCCTCCTATGGTGAAGCAACAAATTATCCAGGCGAAGGAGAATATCAAATATTTTTAGGAGCTGACGGTATCCTTAATAAACCTATCATTCTAGTCGATGGTTTTGACCCAGGCGATACAAGAGATATTACAGGACTTTATAGTTCATTGGATTTTACAAATGCTTCTGGATCTCAAAATCTTGCAGATCTTCTTAGAGCACAGGATTTTGATGTGGTCATTTTAAATTTCCCGATCTATATAAGAACTGGAGATGGTGTGACTATTGATGGAGGAACAGATTTTATTGAAAGAAACGCAATGCTGCTTGTAGAGCTTTTGGATATTATAAATACAGCCAAAGCAAGCAATAATCCTGAAGAAAATGTAATTATTGGTCCAAGTATGGGAGGGTTAATCACTCGATACGCCTTAAACTACATGGAAGCCAATACACTAGATACAGACACCCGTTTGTATATATCGTTCGACGCACCGCATCATGGCGCAAATGTTCCTATTGGACTGCAACATCAGTTGAACTTTCTGGCAAATAATGCTACGCAGCCAATTACCGAAATTCAACCTTTAATTGATACATTCTTAAAATCACCTGCCGCAAGGCAACTATTAGTAGACCATCTTGAAGGCCATTTACTTTCTGGCAATCTTGTTGAGTTTGATCCTAACCTTACCTTACCGGTTTCCCATCCATTCAGAACTCAATTTGTTAACAATATTAATAGTTTTAATGCATCAGGGTTTCCTTCAACTACAAGAAACGTTGCTATTATTAATGGTAGCGGTTCTGGAAACCCATATTTCGCCATTGGTAATTCAGGTACCCTAGTAACTAATGGCTTTACTGTTCTTAGTGATAGTTTTACAGCACCTGCTGGTCCCTTTACAGCAGTTATTGACGTTGGTATTAATATGACTCCTGCCGCTGGCTTAACAACATCAGTGAGTGAGATTTCAATCTCAGTCTTTGGCATAGAGGTAGAAGGATCCAATGCTGATAGTGAGGCTTTTACATTTTCTGACGGTATGGATTCCGCGCCAGGTGGATTATTTGATCTTTCTGGTTTAACAGGTGATATTGCATCTGGTGGAGGTACTGCAGCAGATTTTCTAAACGCCTTACAAATTGATAAATTTAGCTTTATTCCATCAGTTAGTGCATTAGCATTAGAAATAACTAACGATGAAATAGATTGGCACCACGATATTGATTTGGACTCTAGAGCAACAACTAACAATACTCCATTCGTTAACACCTTTGTTCCCGTTGATAATGAACCACATGTGCAATTGACTGAAGACAATGTTAATTTTGCATTAACAGAAATTCTCACACCACCATTAGGAATAGGTAAAGGCTCAGAATTTTCATTTCAGTTAGAGACTAATCCAGTCGATTCAAACTTGGTATTACTTTCTGATTTTAATGGTAAGGCTGTTCTCAATATTATTGATGTGACTGGTAAAATTGTTTTCAATCATGCCTTACAATTGAATAATCGAAATACAGTACCAGTGGATCTAGAATCTGGATTTTACATCCTAGATATTACTACAGAAAACAAGACTACATATACAACCAAGTTTTTAGCGAACTAAAGTAAATATACTTTTAAAATGAAAAGCCCTGAGAAAGGGCTTTTCATTTATGTTTCATTGGCAGATGAATCACTTTTTTGGTTTCAAAAAAGTCTTCTTCAAAATAATCGGATAGTAAATAAGCTTTTACCTTAGTATATTGTTTTAACTCTTCAGTTAAATCACCCCCTTTAAGATACAAGATCCCATTCTTTAAAATATTGTTCTGCTTCTTAGAGATCTTTCCTTTTACCCATTTTGTAAATTCAGGCATCGCAGTCACTGCTCTACTCACTATAAAATCATAAGTCTCATCAATAGCTTCTACTCTACTATGGGTGGTTCTTATATTGGTTAACTCAATACTATCTGCAACACCTTTAATAACTTTTAGTTTCTTATTAATACTGTCAACCAAATGAAATTGACAATTGGGAAATAAAATCGCCAATGGTACACCAGGGAATCCACCACCAGTCCCAACATCTAAAATTGATGCCCCATCAGCAAAGGGCATCACTTTTGCAATTCCCAGGGAATGCAATACATGTCTTAAGTACAATTCATCAATATCTTTTCTTGAAATGACATTGATCTTGGTATTCCATTCCTTATATAATGCTTCGAGTTGTCCAAACTGTTGCACCTGCTTATCTGTTAATTCTGGAAAATATTTTAGGATTAGATCCATAGAATTCATTTTGTGCAAAAATACATTATTTAACTGTGTATAATTTTAAGATAAAACCATAAGGCTTCGATTTAATTATTAGTTATCTTTGAAGCATTATACTTAAACTAAACCCTAAACGTTATAGCAACAAATACGAATTGAAATGGCACAACAAACCTTATCTTTTTCTAGAGTCGATTCCGCTAAATTTTTTAGAACATTAAATAAGCGTGTAAACAACTATTTTAAAGAGAATAATATCAAACGCACAGGTAATTGGCAACTATGGGTCAAAACTGTGGTCATGTTTGCTATTTTTCTAACTCCTTATTTCTTACTCTTAACATTAGATATTTCAACTTGGGCGCAAATTCTTTTAACCATAGTGATGGGTATTGGAATGGCTGGAGTTGGCATGAATGTTATGCATGACGGAAATCATGGTTCATTCTCAAATAAAGAATGGATAAACAGATTAATGGGAAGTAGCATTTATATACTAGCAGGAAATGTTTACAATTGGAAAGTACAACACAACGTATTGCATCATACTTACACCAATATACATGGACATGATGAAGACCTAGAAGCGGGTAGAATTTTACGTTTTTCTAAACACGCTGAATGGCATAAACATCACAGATTTCAGCACTATTATTCAATTTTTTTATATGGCTTATTAACTATAAACTGGGCAATAACCACGGACTTTCAACAGATGAGACGTTATATGAAGCGTAAACTCTCTTATGGTAAATTCCCTAATCCAATTTTAAATTGGAGCAAGCTTGTTATCTCTAAGATTTTATATGTTTCGCTTTGGATTGTTTTACCAATTTTACTCACTGACTTGGCTTGGTACGAGGTTTTAATTGGCTTTTTTATCATGCATTATGTAGCTGGTTTAATCCTTAGTGTGGTATTTCAACTTGCTCATGTTATGGATGAAGCTGAAATGCACTTACCTGAAAAAGATGGTACTATGAAAAATACTTGGGCCATTCACCAATTAAAAACCACTGTAAATTTTGGCGCAAAAAATTGGCTGATCAACTGGTATACAGGTGGATTAAACCATCAGGTTGAACACCACATTTTTCCACATATTAGTCACATTCACTATGGTAAAATTGCCAAAATTGTAAAGGATACGGCAAAAGAATTTAATTTACCATACAAAGAATACGAAACTACGAGAAAAGCTATCGCAGCGCATTTTAAATTTCTAAAAGAAATGGGAATGCGTCCAGCAGTGCAGGTGTAATTACTATACAAAAATTAACATGAACCAACTTTCAGATAGAATTAACAATCTATCGACTTCAGCAACCCTTGCCATGGCCGCTAAAGCCAGAGAATTAAGAGAAGAGGGAAAAGACATTATTGGATTAAGTCTTGGAGAACCGGATTTTAATACTCCAAATTTTGTAAAAGAAGCAGCAATAGAAGCTGTAAACGATAACTATAACAGTTATACACCTGTTGATGGTTACGGTGAATTAAAAGATGCTATTATCACAAAGTTTAAACGTGATAATAACCTTGATTATACGAAATCTCAAATTGTTGTTTCTACAGGAGCAAAACAAGCCTTATATAATATTGCTTCTGTCATGCTTAATGATGGTGATGAAGTTATTTTACCATGCCCTTATTGGGTTAGCTACAGCGATATTGTAAAGCTTAATGGTGGTGTACCCGTTGAAGTTAAGACAGATATATCGAATGACTTTAAAATGACAGCCGCTCAATTAGAGGCTGCTATAACACCAAAAACCAAAATGCTTTGGTACAGCTCTCCTTGTAACCCAAGCGGATCTGTATACAGCAAAGATGAATTAAGAGCTATTGCAGACGTTTTACAGAAACATCCTAACATCTATGTTGTTTCTGATGAAATATATGAACATATCAATTTCATTGGCGGCCATTACAGCATAGCAGAATTTGAAGATATGTATTCTAGAACTATTACCGTAAATGGTGTCTCGAAAGCATTCGCAATGACTGGATGGAGAATCGGATACATTGGTGCTCCTGATTGGATTGCTAGAGCTTGTAATAAAATGCAAGGTCAAGTAACAAGTGGTGCCAATTGTATTGCACAACGCGCTGTAATTACAGCCCTAGAAGCACACCCTTCTAAGATACAGTATATGGTTGATGAGTTTAAAGTACGTCGTAAACTTATACTAGGTCTTCTTGATGATGTTGAAGGGTTTAAAACAAACGAACCTGAGGGGGCTTTTTATGTTTTTCCGGATATTTCTGCTTATTTCGGGACAACAATGCGAGGAAAAACTATTAATAATGCTTCAGATATGGCTATGTATTTACTAGAAGAAGCTAATGTTGCAACGGTAACTGGTGATGCGTTTGGTAACCCAAATTGCATTAGGATTTCATATGCGGCCTCAGAAGACCATATTAAAGAAGCAATAAAAAGAATAAAATTGGCCTTAACATAATAACACCAATCACTTTAATAGGAGAAAAGCTCTAACACCTTAATACACGTTAGAGCTTTTTTTATGATGCATATATCATCCAAACCAAAATACCGATTATTAGAACCGATAACATCATTACTTTTATCCAAAGTAGTTTCTTTTCTCTTTTAATTCTCTCACGAATTTCCTTTAACTGTTGAGGTATAGCATTTGGTAAATTACCTGTTAATTGTCTTTGTTTATTATTACCACCTATGGTCTTTCTGAACCGCTTAGATTGATTAAGCATTATACTCGTATTACTTTTGAGTGTGCTAATCATTGATTCACCGAACGGCATCGTAAAAAATTTTATTTAATTAAAAAGAAAAACACCTGCTATCGACAATGACACTATGATAGTAACAACAATAATCTTAGTCATTCTTATCCTGTTTTCTTTTCTAAGTTTATCTCTGATTTCAATGAGTAACTCAGGAGTTGCCACCGGAAAATCGTACTGAGGTTTTATGCCTGAGCGTTTCCCAGGCACATGTTTAAACTTAATTCTTTTAGTGCGCATTTTCTCGTTATTCTTTAACGAGGTAATCATGGCCTGTACTGCTCCTCCAAAACTCA
>Ga0189289_10174_pt1 | contig 60559 bp, 43 predicted proteins | sample UW106minimetaG_FD_130313 | JGI IMG/M metagenome (GOLD analysis project Ga0189289, IMG submission 130313) | Marine microbial communities from the Costa Rica Dome - UW106 mini metaG | ecosystem: Environmental > Aquatic > Marine > Oceanic > Photic zone | place: Costa Rica: the Eastern Pacific...
ATTGAATCCAAGTAGCATTATTAGAATTTATTCCTGTTACGGCATCTAATTCTACGTCTCCTGGCCAAACTCCTACTGTTCCATCACCCAAGAATACGTTAGGACCACCTGCTCGACTTGCATCACCACTAGTTAGTAAAATTCCATCCTCGAAAGGAAAATCAACACCATTACTAAAAAAATAGCCAATACCATTCGGTTCCGCTGGGCTAAAATCAATTCCGGTTGAAGAAATTACATTAGAAACTGTGGCACAAGGACTATTTACAAGAACATCTTCTATTAATTCTTGAGGTGTGAATATATCTTGATCAACAACCACATTCGGCCCAAGTACAAAAACCGTAATGGTTTCAACACCTGAACAACCTTGAGGGTTATCATCATTAACGGTTAAGGTCACCGTGTATGTGCCAGCAGTAGCAAACGTGTTGGACACATCTGTACCCATATCATTATTACCATCACCAAAATCCCAATTATATGACGCATTAGTACCGTCGACTGAAAATGTTGCACTACCCGTAAAATCAACCGTATCACCAGGTAGAATACTCACAACACCTGTTTCGTTGGGTTCTGGATTTGTACTATCTATAGTTGCGGTAATATCTTGGCAAGGTGCAGCACATAGAATCTCAGCGTCCCAACCAATGGTATTACCTGCTCCATTAGATTCAAAAGTAATGGTTAAACAACCTGAGGTATTCGTCGTACTCGCTGATATTGTTCCAGGACTAGTAACACCAGAGAATATCCCGAGCACTGGTGCTGTAGTATCTGTACCATCATAAATGGTCATGATATCTTGGTTAAGCTGCGTACTAAAAGATGTGAAATTTAAAATTATAAACTCATCTGCATTTAAAGCACATATTGTAGTTGTGAAATTTTCATTATTACCATAATTTCCAAATTCACCACCTGAATCAAAAAATCGGTCTGGTGCACAGCGATTAAATGAACCATCTTGCATGGAAAGATCTTGAGCTAACCCAATGAATGAAAACATTAGGTTTACAAGAAAGATAATCTTTTTCATAATTAGTTTTTATCAAACTAACTCTGTCAAATGCTAGCAAGAACACATTTTAACACAGAGGTCAATTTTAATGAGGGCGAAATTTAATCAAATTATACGAATTGACTTCAGAATTTAGTTACAAAACACATTACTAGGATTAACTATTAAATCCAATATTTTATATTTTTGCAAAAAAAAGATGTCAAAGACAAAAATTTCAATAGTACCAACCTCAAATGAGGCCATATTAAAATTTGAAGCAGATAGATTTTTAACGAATCACAATAGCTTTGAATTTAACAATATAGACGACGCTAAACACTCCCCATTAGCACAGCAATTGTTCTATCTTCCTTTTGTAAAAAAGGTGTATATCGCTTCTAACTTTATTGCTATAGAGCGCTTTAACATTGTCACGTGGAAAGACGTTCAAGATGAAGTTGCTGCACAAATTGAGGATTACCTATCTAAAGACGGAATTGTAGTAACAGAAGAAGCCGCTAAACCAAAAGCTGCAGTAACTGTGTATGCGGAAAGCACACCAAATCCTAGTGTATTGAAGTTTGTTTGCAACAAAATGTTGGTTCCAAATGTATTTGAATTCACATCGATTGAAGAGGCGAAACCATCACCCTTAGCGACAGAGTTGTTCCAATTCCCATTTGTAAAAAATGTATTTATGGAAAAGAACTTTATTTCTATCACCAAGTTTGATATTATAGAGTGGGAAGAAATCACCTTACAACTGCGAGAATTTATAAAGTCTTACGTTGAGGACGGCAAAACAATTCTTAATGATGATGCGCCTAAACAGTTAAACAAGACCGAAGAAGCTATTGAACAAAAGTTTGAAGCTCTTGATGATACTTCAAAAAATATTGTCAACATCCTTGAAGAATATGTAAAACCCGCTGTGGCAAGTGATGGAGGAAACATTGAATTCAGGTCTTATGATGAGCAGACAAAAAAGGTGGAAGTACTTTTGCAAGGTGCATGTAGTGGTTGTCCATCATCAACCTTCACACTTAAAAATGGGATTGAAAATATGCTTAAGGAAATGCTTAAGGATGAAAGTATTACTGTAAACGCTATCAATGGTTAAATGACCCTGTGACGTTTTAATATTAGTGATTTTTAAAAAGTATCAATCTTAAAAATCATAGAATTATGGCAATACTAAAACTTATTTAAGTATGGTCAAATACTGATAATAGTTATTTAGATGCTACCAATAAAGCAATAAAAGAAGCTGCTAAGACTGTTAAAAATACTCGATCAGTTTATCTGTAAAAGACCAAAGTACCATTGTAAAAGCTCATGATGTGAATGATTGTAGAGTTAACCTTAAATTGACATTTAAAGTTAAATTAATAATTTTAAATATTTAAATTTACTCTACTAATACACAAATTTTTTAATAACCACTAATAAACCAAAATGGATACACAACAATGGATTGATAAGGGCTACAACATAATCGTTGAGTTCACACCAAAATTACTAGCAGCAATACTTATATGGATTATAGGAAGCTGGATCATTAAACTTACATTAAAAGGATTAAAAAAAATATTAAACAAAGGAGACTACGATGAAAGTTTGAAAAAGTTTTCACTAAGCCTATTAACTTGGATTTTTAAGATTGTTTTAATTCTAGTTGTTTTAGGAACTGTTGGCGTAGAGACAACATCCTTTGCTGCCATTCTTGCTGCCGCAGGTTTAGCTATTGGCATGGCCTTGCAAGGATCTCTGGGGAACTTTGCCGGAGGTGTCCTAATTATGATATTTAAACCATTTAAAATTGGAGATCTTATAGAAGCTCAAGGAGAAGTTGGAGTTGTCAAAGAAATTGAAATATTTACAACTAAACTCATCGGACTTTCAAATAAGGAGATAATAATTCCTAATGGAGCACTATCTAATGGCAATATTGTTAACTATACAACGGAAGGTACAAGGAGAGTAGACTTGGTTTATGGAGTTAGTTATGATGCTGATATAAAGCAAACTAAAAATGTTATCATGAATGTCTTAACGTCTCACCCTAAAGTGCTTAAAGATCCAGCACCTGCAGTTACAGTATTAGAATTAGCCGAGAGTTCTGTTAATTTTGCTGTTAGACCTTGGTGTAATACCGAACACTATTGGGATGTTTATTTTGACGTTACAGAGAATGTTAAAGAAGCTCTAGATGCCGCTGGTATAGAAATTCCTTACCCACATAGTGTTGAAATACAAAAAGAAAGTTAGGCTTTAGGTTTAATTGCAATAAAATCTTTTAAATAAAAAGGCTCAAAATAGGCGACATCTTCAATGTCGCTTTTTTTATACTTCCTTTCAGATAGTTGAGCCATCTCGTTAGCAGATGGTAATTGCTCTTCAATAAATATTGCGTTTGAATGTGTAACTAGAGTTTTAGTTTTTTCTACACCACTTCCAATGAAATAAACCTTGTTCTCTTTAAAAAGCGTACTATAAGTTTCTTTAGATAAAATTTCAGCTTTAATACCTCGATACTGTTCAAATTTCGCATCAAAAACAGCGGCATACACTTCCAATCGACGCGCATCTAACATTGGCACAATATAACCTTGATTAATCTTGACTTGATGGGCTAGAATTTCTAGTGTACTTACTGCTAACAAAGGTTTATCTAAGGCAAAGCAAAGCCCTTTAGCTGCAGAGACTCCAATGCGAAGACCTGTATATGATCCTGGCCCTTTACTCACGGCAACAGCATCGATATCCTTTGGATTTATATTGGCCTCTTTAAAAAGCTCATTGATATATACATGCAACTTTTCTGCATGAGAATATCCAGAATCTTTATCCTCTTTTAAAATCAAAGTCTCTCCATCTTTAGACAGAGAGACCGAACAATTAGTTGTTGCCGTTTCTATATTAAGCACTAAGGCCATTACACTATTGCATTTGGTTATTCTTCTATAGCTTCAGAAGCTTTTTCCTTTTTGTTTTTTACCTCAACAAGGTCCCCTGGTTTTAAAGATTTTGAAACTGTACTATACGGACCAGTAATAATCTTATCATCTTTGGCTAAGCCAGAAATAATTTCAATATTAGTATCATCCTGAATACCTGTTTCTACGACCTTTAGTTTTGCTTTTCCATCGTCATTTACAAATACACATTCAAATTTCTCTTCCTCTAGTGTAGACTCATCATCAAACTCATCTGTTTTACCAAATGGCTTTTTAGTTGAAGATGTATCCGTCTTTATTACAATTGCACTAATTGGCACGGCAATAGCATCTTTTCGCGTTTTAGTAATTATATCTACAGTTGCTGTCATACCAGGTCTAAATGGAGAGTAACTTTCAGGTTTTCCTTCTGTTAAATCTTTATAAGACTCTTCAAGGATTCTGACTTTAACTTTAAAATTGGTCACCTGATCAGCAGCTAAGTTTCCTTCAGCCGAATTGGCAATTTCGGTAACTATACCTTTAAATTCTTTCTTTAAATATGCATCTACCTCAACAATAGTTGAATCACCAATACTAACTTTAACAATATCGTTCTCGTTGACATCAACTTCAACTTCCATATTATTAAGATTAGCCACTCGAAGAATTTCAGTTCCAGCCATTTGTTGCGTACCAACAACACGTTCGCCTAACTCAACATTAAGCATAGAGATAGTACCACTCATTGGCGCATAAATTGTAGTTCTGGTTAAGTTATCTTGCGCTTCATTTACTGTTGCTGCCGCACTTTGAACACTGTAATACGCAGAGCTTTTATTTGCTTCAGCAGTTTCAAAAGTTGCAAGTGCTCTATCCCAATCAGCTTTGGAAATCACACCCTTTTCAAATAAAACTTTATTTCTTTCATAGTCAGCTTTCGCTTGTTTAAGATTAGCTTCAGCTTGTTCTAAACCTGCTCTTACATTCTGATAAGATGCCTGTGCTCTACTAACAGCGGATTGTATCAAATCAGGATTCACTTTAACTAATAGATCACCCTTTTTAACTTCTTGGCCTTCTTTAAATGGTAATTCTAAAATTTCACCTGAAACTTCAGAGGATATTTTAACCTCGACTTCCGGTTGAATTTTACCTGTTGCTGATACAGTTTCTACTATATCTTTAAAAGCAACCTTTTTAACGGTAACTTCTTTAAAATTCCCTTTTTTTCCAAACCATTCCATTTTAGCACCTACCACCAGTAGTAAAAGAATTACTCCTACTGACACTAAAACGATTTTTAATGTTTTACTCATAATTAAAATTTTAATTCCGTTGCTGGAATGCCAAAATATAACTCAAGAACTTTTAATTTAAAAATGTAATCGTATTTTGCTCTATTCAAATTAATGCTTGCGTTATCATATCTTAGTTTAGATTGACTAAAATCAAATGCGTTTGTTAACCCAACATCATAGCGTTCCTTAGCATAATCATACGCCAATTCTTGCGATTCTAATGCTAGTTGTGCTGATTCATAGGATTTTAAAGCTCCTTTGGCATCCACAAATGCCTGATAAACTGTAGACTCTAAGTCTAACTCTGCTTGTTCTAGCTGGAATTTAGAGCGCTCAAGGCTAACTCTACTTCTCTGTATGTTACCTTTTGTATTAAACCCATTGAAAATAGGAATATTTAATTGTAATCCATAACCAATACCATCATTTTCATATAACTGATCCACCAATGGATCCGCTCCAACCTCCACAGGAAATGTATTTGGAATTGTACCTACAACGGATTGACCCGTATCTTCAACTACACCAATTTGTTGGGTAATCGTTGGGTTATCTGGATCTACTTGTTGTATAAAAGACGGGGAGTTTGCATACCTTGTATTATACCCAAAAAATGCTGATAACGTTGGTAGGTTAGCGCCCTTTGCTATTTTTAAATCAATTTCTGCGAGCTCAACATTTTGCTCAGCAATTTTAATTTCCGAACGATTTTCCTTCGCCGAAGCAATTATTTCGGAGACATCTCTCTCTGACACACCATCATCGACAATATTGTAACCTTCATCCTCTATATCAAAGTTTTCATAATCTTTAATTAATAATAACTGAGCTAAGTTAATTAATGAGATCTGTACATTATTTTCTGCATTAATGATTTGTTGTTGTTCACTGGCATCAGTAGCCTTAATTTCTAGTAAGTCACCTCTTGGCAGAGATCCTGCATCTACGAGCTCTTGAGTTTGCCCTATCTGCTCCTTGGTAACCTGGTTCTGAGATTTAAGCACCTCTAAATTGGCCTTATTTAATAAAACTGTTAAGTATCCATTAGCAACAAACAGGGAAATATCGTCCTCCATTTTATCTAATCTATACTGACTCGCTAATCTCGATATATCCGCTCTTTGAAGCTGTCTTATGTTTCTTAAACCATCAAATATCGTATACGAAATGTTAATATTCCCTGAAGCAGAAAGAAATGTTGTGGTTTGGGCATTATTTGTAATAGGGTTAAAACTTAAACCTGTATTTTCTGAAATCCCAGCTCCTGCATTTAAACTAGGAATAAAGTTTCCTTTCGCCGTTAGTTTTTCGACTTCTGCAAGCTCAACATCTAATTCACTTTGCTTTATTGAAATATTGTTATCTAAAGCATATTGCACACATTCTTTAAGTGTCCACTTTTTATTTTGCGCTTGTGCAAATACTCCAAAAAGAAGCAACAGTATTATGATTGATTTTTTCATGATGTCTATTTGTCTATATAAATTCTAATGTGTTACAATAAATGTTAAAATTATTGCTGTGCATAATCTGGTATACCTTGTACTTGGTTCCAAATCTTAATTTTATCGTCTTTAGTAATACCGCTTTTAACCTCAACAAAAATACCGTCACTAATCCCTAATTCAATATCCTTTCTTTGGAATTTTTGATCACCAACTTCAACCTCTACAAATGGTTTTTTAGTTTCCTTATCGTATTGTACCAATGCTTCTTTAATCGCTAATACTTTTTCAGCTTTCTCTAGAATAATTGAAGCATTAGCACTTAAACCTGCTCTAATAAAGGTAGAGTCTATTTGAGCAAGTGTACCTTTAATCTCAAACTGAATCGCCCCATTTTCTTCTACTCCTTTAGGCGCGATGTAATCTAATACGGCATCGAATTTTTCATCCTCTATGGCACCAACAGTGATTTCTAGAGGCAAGCCCTCTTTAATTTTACCTACTTCACTCTCATCAACTTTACCTTCAAAAATCATTTTCTTAACATCGGCCAAGGATGCGATTGAAGTACCTTCATTGAAATTATTAGCCTCAATAACTTGATTACCAGCTTTTACCGGTACATCTAACACCATTCCAGATACAGTAGCTCTTACTTGAGTTTGTGCGATATTACCTAATCCTGAGGTCGTACCTGTTTTGATAATATCATAATTCTGTCTTGCCTGAGTAACGCTAATTCTTGCTTGCTCCACCTGTTGTTTTGCTTGTAAGTAAGTGTTGTTCACCTGGTCAAACTCATTGGCAGCAATAACACCTTTATCAAATAATTCTTTCTGACGATCATAGATGGTCTTTTGTGTCTGAAAGTTAATTTCTGCTGTTTGCAACGCCGTTCTATTGGAAGCAATATTGTTTTTAGCACTCGTTAGATTCGACACATTAGGAATAACCTTTATTTGCGCAATTAAATCTCCTTGCTTTACATATTCTCCGGCTTCAACATAAACTTCCTCTACAACTCCAGAAATATTAGGCTTGATTAAAACTTCCTCTTTCGGAACAATACTTCCTGTTGCTACAGTTTTTACTACAATGGTTTGTTCGCTAGCATTTTCAGATGTATAATTCACAGGATCTTCCTGATTCTTCATCCATAAATAAGTTAAAGCTGTTGCAAAAGCAACAACAATAAGAATTAATACAATGATGGTTTTTGTTCTTTTCATTTTTGTTGATTGATACTTTTATTATTCTATTCTTAAAGCGTCTACAGGTTTCATTTTAGTTGCTTTATTCGCTGGAATTAATCCAGCAAGTAATCCTGAAACAACTAAAATGATTAATGCCGCAAATACGACTTGCATCCCAACACTAGGATTTGCAAAATTTTCTACTGGGCCTATATTATCTAAAATAGCGTTCATCACCCATATAACCAATGCCGCAAAGGAAACACCTAACATCCCCGAAATGATAGTCAAAACTAAACTCTCTTGCAAAATTTGACCTTTTATCATCCATGGTGTGGCACCTAAAGCTCTTCTCACTCCAATTTCTTTTGTGCGTTCTTTGACCACAATGAGCATGATATTATTAATCCCAATTATTCCAGACATTAGTACTAATGCACCAACAAAGTAACCTACAAAAGCAAGTATAGTGAATAATCCATTGACACGTCCAAATTGTTCTGAGAGATCAAAATGTCCAATAGCACGTTCATCTTGAGGGTGTACTTTATGTCTTGATTTCATTAAATCAAATACCTTTTGCTTCACAGAAGTTATGGTAATATCATCCACAGCAGTGATTGCCATCCAAGAAACAATATCACCCATATTAAAGGCTTGACCGAATGTTGTAAATGGCATATAAATAGTACTCGCATCTTGCTCATCGTCTCCTTGGCTATTACTCATTTTAAAGGTTCCAACAACCAAGAAATTGACCCCGTTAATTTTTATGTAGGTTCCTATAACATCTTCATCCTTATCGTAAAGACTTTTTACAACACCTGTTCCAATAACACAGATTTTACGCTTTGCTTCAATATCTGAATAACTAATAAAACGACCTTGAAGAATATCCATAGGGCGTTGGTTTATGAACTCTGGGTAATCGCCAAATATTTCAAAAGCACCTGTCTTGGTTCCTCTAATTACATTGTTCGCACCTCTAAAACCACCTAACTGATTACGTGGAGACACATATTTTAACTCTGGAAACTCAGATTTGATAGCCGCTACATCGTCAATTTTATAATTAAAATACCGTCCTTTTGGTAATCCTTTATAAGGTTTAGAAGTACCTTGAGTCCACATAAACATGGAGTTGGTTGCAAAATTCCCAAAATCTGCTGTAACTCCATTTCTTAAGCCATTGGTTAGCGCCAATAGCAATACTAATATGGTGATACCCCAAAAAACACCAAATGCAGTTAAGGCAGTTCTTATCTTATTAGCATTTAAAGCTTCTAATATTTCGTTCCAACGGTCTCTATTAAACATATTACTCGTCTCTTAAGGCTACAATAGGTCTTATTTTTGCCGCTCGATTAGCAGGAATAAATCCAGCAAACGCGCCTGCAACAACTAACAAAAAGACAGAGATTAAAGCTATATTAAAATCCACTTGAGGGTATTTAATAAAATCTGTGAAACTTTCAATAAAGGGACCTAAAATTTCAAGGGTCGTCAATCCAGCAATCAACCCAAAAAGACCGGCAAACATAGTTACAAAAACCGCTTCTTGTAATATCATACCAATAATAGAGCTTGGTAAGGCACCTAATGCTTTTCTAATACCTATTTCTTTTGTTCTCTCTTTTACGATAATTAGCATAATATTTCCAACCCCAACAATTCCGGCAATTAATGTAAAAATACCTATAAACCAAAACACTCCTTGAATAGTTGCTATTAATGAAAATATTTTTTTCGCTTCTTCAAGTGTATTATTGACACGCACAGCACTTTGATCATCTGGCGCCACTCTATGAATTTCTTTCACTTGTGCTTCAATACCTTGAGAAATGGCCATTGATTGTGCCACGGCTTCGTCAAAATTCTTGGCCATTTTAACCGTAAAAGCCATATTCCTGATATTATCGCCAGCATTAAAGACTTGTTGTGCTGTAGTGACAGGAATATAAACTTGACCTTCTTCCCTATCACCCCCTGGATCATAAAAGACACCAACTACTTTAAAGTTCATTCCAAAAATTTGAATGTTTTTATCTAGAGCATCTTCATCTTTGAAAAGATCCTTCTTCATTTTATTACCAATGACCGCTACTTTTTTCTTTCCATCTAAATCAGATTGACTAATATAACGTCCAAAGCCTATGTCTGAATTTTCAATGAATTGATTATCTGGAAGGGTTCCTCTAATTCTGTAGTTTCCTGTTTCATTTTTGTAAGTAACAGTTCCTCCCCAAAGCATGTAATCCTTGGTGCGATATTCTAAGAGATTATCAAACTTATTTTCAACAGCCTCGAAGCTTGAGTTTTTAAGCTGAACATATCGTCCTGGATTTAAACCTTTATAGCCTTTTGTGGTTACACCAGTCCAAACAGAAATACGATTAGTAGCATCCTGTTCAAATTCGGAACGCACCCCATTTTCGATACCTTTACTAAAGCCAAGTAAAACTACCAGAATAAAAATCCCAGAAGCCACTGAAAGTCCTGTAAGGAATGTACGCAACTTATTTTTACGCAGTGTTTCAAATATTTCTTGCCAACGTTCTATATCAAACATGCTGTGATGCTCTTACTTGTTCTACTTTATTGTCATCTATAATAACACCATCCTTTAGGTTTACAATGCGCTTAGTCATCTGTGCAATATCATGCTCATGCGTTACCACCAAAATGGTTTTTCCTTCATCATTAATACCTTGAATCAATTCCATAACCTCATAAGAGGTTTTGGTATCTAAAGCACCTGTTGGCTCATCAGCCAATAACACTTTTGGTTCGCTCGCTAAAGCTCTTGCAATAGCTACGCGTTGTTTTTGACCACCTGATAATTCACTTGGAAGATGATGTGACCAATCGGCTAGCCCTACTTTTTCGAGGTAAAACATAGCTTTATCTGTACGTTCCTTGCGTTTAATGCCCTTGTAGTATAAAGGCATCGATACATTATCTAATGCACTTTTATAGTTTATTAGATTGAAGGATTGAAAAATAAATCCTAAAAATTCGTTTCGGTATTTAGCAGCCAGCTTTTCATTTAAGCCACGAATAGGTACATTATCTAATATGTATTGCCCTTCATCAGCCTCATCCAACATTCCTAAAATGTTGAGAAGTGTAGATTTACCAGATCCTGAGGAACCCATAATTGAGACTAACTCCCCTGACTCGACATTAAAATTAATTCCCTTGAGTACGTGAAGCGAATTGCTTCCCATATGATAAGATTTATGTAAATCTTTGATTTGTATCATGTGATGATGGTTGATTGATGCAATATTACACAAAACACAAGGTGTTTTATGCTAAGTATTTGTTAAGAATTACTTACAAACACTACAGATATAAGACTATTTAAAAATAAAATTGTTACAGTATCTCGTCTATTTTTTTTGACTGTTGAGATTTATAGTAAGTACGGTAGACAAAATAACCTATTATCGCCACCAAAATATAAGGCACTGCCATTAAAAACATTATCCCATCATTTATACCCTCCGCTGCAGATTGATCTTCACCACTTTCTAAGACTGCACGACACATAGCACATTGCGCATTAGTCGTAATGAAGGTCAGAAAGAAAAGTAAAAAAAGTAACAACCTTTGCTTCATAATTACGCGTAAAACGGAGATATCATTAAATAAACTATAACACCAGTAACAGCAACATAAAGCCATAGTGGAAAAGTGATTTTTGCTATTTTTTTATGCCTTTCAATGTTATTAGTAATAGCTCTAACATAAGTTATAAGCACGAAAGGGATAACCGCTATAGATAGTGCTATATGACTGACTAAAATGAAAAAATATATCGTCTTGTAACCCCCTTCATATTTAGTGGAATCACTAGTCATATGATAAGCTACATACATCACCAAGAACAACACAGATAGTGCTATTGCCACTTTCATTAACCGCTCATGCATTTGTCGGTTACCGCGTTTAATCATAACCACAGCAATCACCAACACTACTGCAGTAATTGCGTTAATTACGGCATATACTGGTGGTAAAAAAATAGGTAATTCAGCATTAATTTTCACATTGAATAGTAATGCTACAACTAATGGAATAGCTATAGAAAGTACTACTATCCATTTATTATATTGCTTTTCCTTGTTTAAATCAGCTTCACTCATATCTATTCGTTTAATAATTTAGCGATATCTTCTTTCAAAATTGTTATTTCTTGAGAAATCCCATCCTCATCAACACCTACAGACTCAGGTATGAGTCCGTTGTAAAAAATCATTGGATTTCCAAACTTATCTCGTCTAGAACGTATATATCCTTCTTTGTCAATAAGGGCAAAATTACCTGAGTGCTCAAACCCACCTTCTACAGTCTCGTCTTTGGCGGTATACAGATTAAACCCTTCGTTAGCTAGTTTGTAAATAGCATCTTCATTACCAGTCATCAGATGCCAATTTGGATTTGTAATCCCATAGTTTTCCGCATAGGTTTTTAACACCTCTGGTGTGTCAATCTCCGGAGTTATTGTAAATGATGCTATTCCAAAATTTTGAAAATCGTTAAAATGTTCTTGAACCTCAACTAAATTTTTGTTCATGATTGGACAAATAGTCGGGCAAGTAGTAAAGAAAAATTCAACCACATAAACCTTTCCTAAATAATCTTCATTGGTAATCGTTTTTCCATCCTGATTTACAAAACTAAATGCAGGAACCCTTTTAGATTCATTGTTTATTTCTAAGTACGCCAAATTACTTTTTTGAGTAGTCACCGCTCTGCTTCGACTTTCATCTCTTGACACATCATCAGAACTTACCCTATTAATAATCTTTGGTATAAAGATGATACCGAATACCAAAATAACAGTAGCTATGCCTATATATGAATAGTTGGGTTTATTACTCATTGTTTTATCAATCCTTTTTCTCTACGCTGATTTGACTCATCAAAAGCTCCTTTACGCTTATCGCGATATTCTTTAAATAGCACGCGCATATCTTCGGCTGCCATTTTATTTTTTAATTCCGAAACCTGGGTGCAATCATAATCAAAGAGACCATAAATTGGTGTGTTATTTTCAACTTGCTCATCTGTTCTATCATCCAGTCTTCCTCTTTGATTAAGATCTCTATCTACAATATAGACCGCATCAACAGCTAGATTTTCATTAAGAGTTACTTCCGATCTTAAACTTGTAAATACTCTTCTAATTTCGGATTCATCCGCATATAATAAATGCCAAAACCTTAAATCTTCGTATGACTTAATTTCTTTAAGTAAATCTTCTGCTTCTTCCTTTGCAGAAAATGGTAAAAGAACTACAACCTGGAAGGTCTTAAAACCTTTATTTCTATCGTAGATTAATTCTTTTAAGTTAAGTGCTGCAGTAGCGTGCTCTTTTGGATGCTTTCCTAAAAAGGATAAAACAGTTAAATGATCTTTTAACTGAATACTGTCCTTATTAAATGGTAGTTCAAGTACATTGTCTTTAACAACATCTAACGGGCTGTAATTGTCTTTTGAAAGGAGCATAACAAGAATAAATGCTACTGGTAAAAAGAATAAAACACTTAGAATAATATACCGTTTTGTTTTGCTCACTTCCATAATACAAAAATAAAAAAGGTGGTTTTAAAAAACCACCTTTATGTATCATTTAACTCAACATTTTGAGTTTAAAAATCTCTTTTAATTAAAGCCTCATCCGTATTTTCAGGAAAATATACTTCATACACATATCCCCCTTCTTGTAATAAAATAAAAATCAAATAACAAATTAGGAATACTGCTGTCCAAACCACCATTCTGCGTAATGCTTTAGTTTCATCACGCATGTGCATAAAGTCCCATGTAATATAGTAGGCCTTTACTAAGGTCAGTACAATAAAGATTAAATTTAAAGGCTTCATGTATACAAAAGGTGATAAAATAACATTACCTATTGTAGCAAAGAAACCACCTTCAAAAGGACTTATCCAAGTGCTCATAAGTGCATCTGGTTTATAGATACCCAAGACAACTTCAATTGCAGTTACAAAAGTTAAGAATGCTAATACACCCCATATTTTTTGCGTATTAGACTTAAATTTCCAAAGTCCTCTAAATATTTCTAATTTATGTTCGTGTGCCATAACTGAATTTTAAATGCTTATTTAAACTAAGTAGAAGAATGTAAATACGAATACCCAAACTAAATCGACAAAGTGCCAGTACAATCCAACTTTTTCGACCATCTCATAACTTCCTCTGCGTTCATATGTACCAAGGATAACATTAAAAAATATAATAATGTTAATGACTACCCCAGAGAAAACGTGGAATCCATGGAAACCAGTGATAAAGAAAAAGAAATCTGCAAACAACGACGTTCCATATTCATTCACTACCAAGTTGGCCCCTTTAACGACTAACTTACCGTTGTCTTTAATCTGTTTAAGTGATTCCTCTCTAGTCAATACTGTCTTTTCGCCTTTTTCATTTAGTAATTGGGTTCTGACTAAAATGTTGTCATTAGCTGCTAAGCCTTTGTAGATTTCGTTTACTGAATATGGAGGTAAGCTTTCTTCGTTAACAAACCACAATCCATTCTTTCTCTCATGTTGTGCACGCGTGCCAGCTTCTGCAACAGCAAATTCATCAATTGAAATTCTTTTAAATTTTTCTTTACCATTTTCAGTGACATACTCACCAAACTGTAAAATATTACCACCATTAGTCTGCACAGCACCATAATCTCCTTGAATAAATGTAGCCCATTCCCATGCTTGAGAACCAACGAAAATCGCACCACCGATAATAGTTAAGAACATGTAAAGTGTTACCTTAGCCTTGTTCATATGATGACCAGCATCAACAGCTAATACCATTGTAACAGAAGACATTATAAGAATGAATGTCATGAATGCCACATAAATCATTGGCAATTCCTGACCGTGTAAAAACGGAACGTGCGTAAACACCTCATCTGCAATCGGCCATTCTTTAATAAATTTAAATCTTGAAAAGCCATACGCTGCTAAAAACCCAGAAAAAGTAAGGGCATCGGAAACAATGAAAAACCACATCATCATTTTACCATAACTTGCTTTTAGGGGCTTATTACCCCCATCCCAAATTTTACCTTCTGTACCAGTATTTGCTACTGTAGAATCCATAGAAATTATTTAATTTTTAAGATTGGACAAAAATAATCAAATTCTGTCGCTAAAAAAATATAAAAATAAAAACAGAACAAGCCATAGCACGTCTACGAAATGCCAGAAATTAGCCGCCAGTTCAAAACCCAACATATTACTGACATTATACTTCTGTTTAAAATGATTATAAATAACAACAATAATGCATATTAAGCCAACAATGACGTGTCCTATGTGCAGAACTGCAATCAAATAAATATAGGACATCGTTATGTTACTTGTTGGGCCAGTAAAGTTATATCCAGCCTCTATAATTTGTCTAAAACCTTCAAACTGATTGAAAACAAATACAATACCCAAAACCAAGGTAGTAATCAAACCTACCATAGCCATTTTCCAATTGCTATTTTTTAAAGCTTTCTTAGCAAAAATAATAGTAAGGCTACTTAATAAAATAACACCTACACTAATAAAAAATGCATCTGGTAATTCATAATTACTTAACCAATCTTTATCGCGGCGCTGTTTTGCACTAACAATAAATGCACTTATCAAGGCGGCAAAAGACATCACTAATGCTCCTATAGTAAACAGCAACATCATTTTCTTTGATCTCGCTCTCTTTTCTTCTTGTGTTCCTTCTGTTAAATCCATCTATCTCAAAAATTTATCTGCAACATATATTATTTGTAAAAGGGTAATATAGGACACCATGGCCAACATGAGTTGTTTTGCCGCTTTAACTGTACGTAATTGAAATAATCTGAACGCGTACACTAGCATCACAATTCCTAATATAAAGATCAAAACAGCACCTATTACCGACAACTTTAAATCACCTGTAAAACCAATCACTGGAATAACAGACACTATAACTGTCCAGATGGTATACAAAATAATTTGAACAGCTGTTCCTTTATCTTTTTTTCCAGTTGGTAACATATAAAAACCGCCTTTCTCATAATCGTCATATAAGAACCATCCTAAAGACCAGAAATGTGGAAATTGCCAAAAAAATTGAATTGCAAATAAGGTTCCTGCTTCAATACCAAATCCACCTCTAGCTGCAACCCAACCCAACATGAACGGTATAGCACCTGGAATAGCACCAACAAAAACTGCTAATGGAGTCTTTGTCTTCAGCGGAGTATATGCACAGGTATAAAAAAATATTGAAATTGCTCCCCACATGGCTGTCTTCGGGTTTATGGCATAAAGCATTGCCAATCCAGCAAGCGTAAAACTAGTAGCAACTAAAAAGGCTGTTCTTACGGACATTCGACCTGAAGGTATCGGTCTATTTTTAGTTCGATCCATCAGAACATCTAACTCCCGTTCTATTATTTGATTATACGCATTTGATGCGCCAACCATAAAATAACCACCAAAAGCCAGTAATACTAAAGTAATAAAATCAACTGTCTCAGCACCTAAAAGATAACCAGCCAAAGCAGAAAAGACAACACTGATGGACAAACCCATCTTTGTGATTTCTTTAAAATCTGTAATGACAGAAACGTTAGAAACTGAAGATTTTGTACTACTCAATCCAATTGCGTTTTATTGCTATTCTTAGCGAGTGCAAAGATACTCTGAAAAATAGTTTTAACCAACGTAAGACCTGCATTAATTAGAAATTACCTACTAATGTAAGATTGCGTATTTTTATAAAGCTAATCGTTTTTTAAAATATACCATGAAACAACATTTATGCTTCACTATTTTTACCTTTAGTATCCCTTTAATTTTGATGTCTCAAGGTCGCTTCGACAAGGTCGAAATTACAATAACCCAACTCTCTGACCAAACCTATATGCTTGAAGGTGCTGGAGGTAATATAGGAGTATCTGTTGGTGAAAATGGTATTTTTGTTATAGATGATCAATTTGCCCCATTATCAGATAAAATTTTAAATGCAATTAAAACACTGAGTGATAAACCTTTAAAATTTTTGGTAAATACCCATTTTCATGGAGATCATTCTGGAGGAAATGAAAATATGACCAAAGCCGGAGCAACGATTATTGCACATGACAACGTAAAAAAACGGCTTGAAGTCCAACAGCGAGACGGATCTTATAAACCTAAAGAGGCGCTTCCTGTAATCACATTTAACGATCAACTTAATATCAGCATTAATAACGAAAGTGTGGCTGTTTTTCATGTTGCTAATGCACATACAGATGGGGATTCTATTTTGTACTTCACTAATAGTAATGTCTTACATACAGGGGACACCTATTTTAATGGTCGTTATCCATATATTGATTTAAATTCCGGAGGTTCTGTTAATGGTTACATAGAAGCTGTAAGACGTGGACTTATGGTAATTGACGAAAACACAAGGATTATCCCCGGACATGGTAAGGTGTCTAATCAAGCAGAATATAAAGGATTTTTAAGCATGTTAGAACAGATCAGAGATAATGTCCAAATGGCCATTGATCAAGGTAAAACTGAACAGGACGTAAAAACAGACGACAACATAACTAAAATCTACGACGAACTAGGTTATGGCGACGGATTCATAAATAGTGAACGAATGCGAACGACTTTTTATAAAAGTCTTACAAATTCTAAATCTTAGAAATCATTATACCAATTAAATAAATCAGTTCTTACGCCAATACTAAACCATAATGTATTGGAATTGGTGGTTGTGGCAGTTTCTGCTTGGGGATTAAAATCTCTATAAATGATATTCGTAAATAGTTTCAAATTAGTTTGAGGATTTAATAGGTATCCTGCCTGTATTTCAGTCATGAAGCTATTTGTTTTATTTCCTTGACCAATCGTAATGTTGGTATCACCAATACGATCATTTTCATTTGTATAGATATCACCACCATAAGCAAAACTATCGTCCTGAGTATTAAAGTCGAACCCTCTCTGACCAATAATAAATTTAGCATCGGCAAACCAGCGCTTATAATTATATCTTCCTATTAACACTAATTCTCTAAAATTCGCCCCCCAAAGATGCGCCATTGGTTGATTAAAATGTGCGTAATTAAGAATCTCAGTATTATGCGAATACGTGTAAGGGCGAACTTGGTTGTACTCAGCTTGTAATAATAAGTTGTCAACCTTAAAAGCATTGAAATATTTAACCCCTAATTGAAATCCAAATTTATTTTTCCAACTTTTATTTCCTGCTGTTACATCATTTAATGAGAATTCATCTAAAATGAACTGACCATAGAGATTAACCTTATTATTCCATTTGTATTTTCCGCTCAATCCAAGAATGGCATTACCTGCTCCTTGTCCGGTCTGAAATTCAATAGCTCTGAAGAAAATAATTGGATTTAAGTAATTAACATCAAAACCTCTACCATTGGTGTCTGCCCACATCACTGATTCAAATAAACCAATATTAAGGCGTTTTGAAACATTCCAACTCAAGTAATGATTAGCCATATACTTGGTTAAAAAGGCATCATCTTCAACTACCTCCGGTCGTACATCTTTTAACCACATCCAAGTACTGGTGTATTTTATTTTCCAAAATGTGGCATTCAGTTTAAGAAACGGGTAAGGACTCGACACATCACTTTGCAATAAAGAGCGATACCCATCACCAATAAAATTTTTACCATGTCCAAATTGGATATTTAAAAAATCTGCTGGAGTATAAGATAAATAAGCTTCTGCAACGGGATAATCATAGGAGGTATCCTTGAATCGTTTTGCAATACCACGGCCAGGAATTATAGCAGGATCTGGCCCAAAAGCCCGCAAACTTTCAGAAAATTGATTGAAATACTCTGCAAATCGACCTTGACTTTCATACACCGAAGCCGATAAATTAAATCGCTTCCCTAAACCAGCTTGAATAAATATCCCACGCGTGTTATTCCAGGTGCTCTCATCAGCTTCTGTATCTGTACCAACTTGGAGGTCTAAAATTGGATCTACTGTAAACCAATAATTTTTGCCTTGTATTTCTACCAAATGCTCATTATATAATTTTCTTCCAAACCAAGTGTCTGTATCTTTTAACAAACTTTCTTTTTCTGCCTTAATATCATAATATCTCGCAACATCTCTATATACAAATGGTTTAGCAGCCGTATGACTATTAGTACCGATAGCATTCATCTCATAATCGAAACGCGCATAATAGGAATGAGTAAACGGAATGTTTAGCTCACTAGAATATTCCAGTTTCTCATAAGGTTTTAATTCATGATCTACTTTATCAAACTCATCCGATAAGGTTTTATTAATTTCATCAGGGCTCGGCTTATTTGAGTCTACTGCCTTAGTTGTTTGTTTTAAAGGTTCTTCTAAAGGTATTGCAATACTAATGCTATACTGAACAAAGGTTGGCTTCCCATTATAGGTGGCAGGTATAATTTTTGGCAAAATGCTAAAAACACGCTTGCTCTCCGCTTTTAATTCATCATAAATTGCGTCTACATATAATACTTGAAAAGCACCATCTTTATTTATCTCAAATAGCACTTGAACATTACCTTTATAATCCTCATCTGAAACAATTTGAGGTACTTGGAAATTTTTAAAAATAAAGCCATTCAAAGTATAATTGAAACATGCCTTTAATTCAGCAATAGCTATTGAGTCACATTGAGAAAATACTGGCGGTTTTTCATAGGTTGAGACATTTTGAGCATAACTCAAAAGTGAAAAAAACAAGATTATCAAAAGCCAACATCGCTTCATAAAAAAGACTGTATTTAATGCTGGAAAGATACTTATTTTTTTTAGTAACCTTAAAACAAAAAACCGTTATCAAAATTGATAACGGCCCTGTATAAATATTGATTTGCAATGCTAATATCTCGCCTCATAAGATATTGGTAAAGTGTAGATCACACCTACTGGTTTTAAACCTTGATACCCTGGTTGCATTTGTGGTATCTTATTTAACACACGTTTCGCCTCTTTATCTAAGGCTGGGTGATTACTTCTCACTTTAATATCAGTGATATTACCATTTTTATCTACCATGAACTGAGTTTGAATTTTTTGCAAACCAGAAATGCCGTAATCCTCACCAATGCTAGTATTGAATTTTTTGCTTACCAATTTGATTAGCTTTTGAGACATACATTTACGCTTAGCTTCGTTTGTTTTCTTTCGCTCACAACCAGGGTAGACAGGAACATTTTCAATTAGCTCAAATGGAACTGGCTCGAGATCCGAAGGCTTTTCTATCGTTACAATATCATTAGGATCAACGGGATCATTAGTTGGCTCTAGTGCATCAGGAGTAAAGAGTTTATCCTCAATTTCTGGAACATCATCTTCAACCTCTTTAATCTTGTCAATGATTGTAGTGCTGCGCACCACCTTCTTTTTTGGCTCTAATTTCTGCTGAACTTCGACACGATAGTCAGGGGCAACATCTATAGTCGCAACCTCATTAATGGTAACACTATCAGGAATAATGGTCTTATCCTGAAACTGCATTTCTAAAAGCGAATAAGTGCCTAACAAACAAAGAATCAACCCTATCTGAAAATATAGGGTTGAGTTTTTTTGTAAATTTGCATCATGCTTTTGTGATTTCTTCACTTCAGTAGTGTTCTGACCAACACTGTTGAAGTTTTTTTTAGAATTTTTCATAATACGTATTATTTAAAATGTTAATATTATGATAAAGTCACAATAAGCATACCAAAAACAAAATCCCGTCCAATGAATTTTGAACGGGATTTTCATATTTAAAAAAGTATATTTTTCTAATCTTGTACTTGGAATACAATAGGGATAGAGAATGGCATTACTACTGCCTTACCTCTTTGCTTTCCTGGTTTCATTTTTGGCAATTGTCCAATAACCCGCTTTGCTTCTTTTTCTAATCCTGGGTGAGGACCACGCGCCACAATATTAGTTACGTTACCATTTTTATCGACTTTAAATTGTACAAAGATTCTTTTGCGTCCTGGAGGTAATCCTAAATCACTCGCTAAATCCGTATTAAACTTTTTACCGATAAACTTATTTACCTTTTCGTTCATGCAATCTTTCTTGGCAGCATTGCCTTTCTTTCTTTCACAACCAGGGAAAACAGCAACGTTTTCAATGACGTGAAACGGTACCTCTATGTCTTCCTCAACTTCTTCAACTTCTACTTCTTCAACTTCAACAATTTCTGTATCCATTTCAGTTTCTGTAGATTCTATAACAGTCTCTTCCACCTCTTCTTCATCTTCAACGACTTCAATAATTTCTGGAGCAGCTGGTGGCGGTGGTGGTGGTGGTGGTGGCGTTACAATTTGTTCTGTAATTGGGATTTCCTCATCTAATTCATCATCTAAATTAAGGGTGTCAATCGCAATATCACTCTTCTCGTAAGTCTTGTAATTTATAGTCATGTAGGTTAACGCAAGCATTAAAGCAAGACCTACCGCAAAGTACAACGCACTGTTGCGACTTACATCTGATTTTGGATTCTTTTTAGGTTCCATAGTACTGTCTTTTATAGTGATGCTAATTTAACTAAATAATAGCCAAAAAAGCAAAACTTGGTGTTATTTTAACTTTATTACACTGAATCTTGCTGCAATTAGTGTGCCAACAACAATACCAATACAATTGGCTAACATATCATAGGGGTCAAATGTTCGATTAGGATTAAGCTGATGCTGAACGGATTCCAATAAAATTCCAAAGAGTAATAGTGCACTGAAAACCAAATGTAAGGTATACCTTTTCTTTACAGATTTATAATGAGTAATCCAGAGTCCAGCTAAAAGAGAGTAAGCTAAAAAATGATAAATCTTATCATCAAAGGATGATCCTAGACTAGGCACACCATGCAAATTGATTAAACTTACAAGAACTAGTGCTAACGTGTAAACTAGCGCCGCTGGTAAAAGCAGCTTTTTAAGCACTGATTAGAGCTTTATAATCGTCCGCAGATAGAAGGTTGTCAACTTCTGAAGCATCAGATATTTTTAATTTAATCATCCAACCATCACCATAAGGATCAGTATTTACCTTCTCTGGCTCATCTTCTAGATTTTCGTTGAACTCAACAATCTCACCAGAAAGTGGTAAAAATAAATCTGAAACAGTTTTAACCGCTTCAACTGTTCCGAAAACTTCTTCGGCGTCTAAAGTTTCATCTAATGTATCTACTTCAACATACACTATATCACCTAACTCACTTTGTGCAAAATCTGTAATGCCTACAGTTGCAACATCACCTTCAATTTTAATCCATTCGTGATCTTTAGTGTACTTTAATTCTGATGGTATATTCATTTTAATTGAGATAAAGTATTAATACAACAAAAGTAATTTTTTAATCGCTGCTTTTCAAAAAGTAAATCAAAAATTAATTACCAAAATTATAACGCAGTGTTATACCACTTCTTAATGATGTTTGCGGGAAAGATGTAGAAATTGCAAAATCTGAGAACGTATAGTCAAAATAGAAAATAGCAGTAAGGTTTTTGCTAAATGCATAGTCTGCGGTAAATTTTCCTCCCCAAATAGTTTGACCTGCAGTGACTTGATTATTTTCTAGATCTAAGTATCTTATTATGGTTTTATTATCTCTTACAGAGATATCTGCACGCATATTTAAATCACTCTTAATAACCTGTTTAGATCCTGCTAATGCCGATCTTATTCGTAAATCTTTTATACGATAGCCTAAACCGAGTGTATACTCTTCACCTTGAATTTCAGTCATAAGATTATTATCAAAACTCAAAGACAATAATCTGTCTGTTTTAACCTCAGCCAATACCTTAATCGAGTTTTTCATCTCAAACTCAAGTCGAATTAAAGGACTAAACTGCTCTTCTAAATTAATATTACTATATAAGGTTTCATTTTTGAAATTACCAGCCTGATCCACTGCATCAGCATTTTGAGGTGCTGTAGCTGAAAAATCAAAATCTGGTGCCACGTAATCTAAATTAGTTCTAAATTGATTTATGGTGTATCTTGATCTGTAACCATGCTGAATTGAGAAACGTCTGAAGGTCTTTTTAAACCATGGAATTCTCATTAAACCTGTATACTTAATAGTCCAATTTGGAATTGGCACATCTCTAAATGCACCTGTAGAAATTTTATCCGGATCACCACCTTGGTATGCAGATAGAAATGCAGGAAGTAGTACACGTTGACTATTTTTACCAAACCCTAAAGGATAACCTTCTGAATCTAAGTTTGCAGGATCAGTAATATCAATACCTGCTGCTCTTGCTAATCGATTTGCAACAATTAATCTATTAGCTCTAAAATCATCAAATGCTGCCGACTGATTTTCATCACTCTTGCTAAAAGCCGTTCTAATTAAGGACGTTGAAATATTGAAGTTTCCAAAGGTGTTTGGTGTTAAAGACACATAGTTAGAGTTTTCATCAACACGATAATTTTCTGTAAGATTTTCTGCAAATGTTCTATTACCAATTAAATCGATCTTTAGATCACGCATTGGTTCTACGTTAATAGAATAATCTAATGTTTTATTCGTAACCTCTGTGTACTGCTGATTAAAATCTTGGAATGTTGTTAAATAACCGTTTCTTGCAGCCAATTGCCTAATATCTTTTTGACTTCCGAAAGTGTATCCCAACGTTGGTCGCAACGTGCCTATAAAGCCAGGAGTTGGTAAGTATCCGGGCAAGAAGGTACCATTATTTTCAGTATATCCAAATTGAATACGCTTAACCATAGTTACAATATCAATTAAGGTATTATAGGCTTTTTTACCTGCGCTTAATTTATTTGGATCATTGTTTTGATTATTATTAACTGTTTTTGCATCCGGAGTTGCTCTTCTCGTTCTAGGAGCTGACGTTCTTGTGCGTCCTCGACCGCGTTGTCTCCCCTTTCGTACAAGACCTATGGACTTGTAAAATGTCTCCATATTTAAGGTCGAGTTAAGATTATGCGTGTTCGAATTCTGAATCGAATGTCCTAAATTGAACGTGTTAAAGGTTCCTGGATTATCTGGATCTTCTATTTCTAAACCTTCATTAAGATCAGAACCCTTTTGCCATTGAAAGGTACCGTTATACGCATAGGTTGCTCTCAAGAAGCTTAAAGCTGGAATCTTATACAACGGCAATTCATAATTGAGCTGTAATTGTTGGGTTTGAATGTTTGGATCACCAACATCAAAGAAGCCATCCCAAACATTAAGCTCTGGATCTTGTCTACCGTTAATTCGGTCATCTATAAAATAGTTTCTTACAATGTTGCTATTGGCCGCAGTGAAGTTTAGACTTAAGGCATCTGTTAGATTGTAATTAATCACATACTGAAAATCGAAAGTGTAGTTACGTCTAAATAATTCTTCGATACCAATATTATCACCACCAAGTTCTACCTCTCTAAACTTTTGTTTGCTAAACTGTCGGTTAATGTCTGTATTTATGGATAAACTTGTTGGTAAAAGATTAAAATTAAAATCCTTTAAAATTTTCCAATACTTCCCTGTAAATAAGGAATCATTCTTTTTGAACGGTTCTACCTTAATTGGATTAAACACATAGTTATAATTTACTCCTGCTCTTACATTTTGATCTAGTGCATTTTCAATTTCAAAATCACGATGCTCTACTTTATTATAGGAATAATTAAAGGTTAAATTTTCAACATCATAAAAACGCTTCTTTTTATCAGTTGTTCTCTGTTTTCTAACTCCAATAAAATTGATGCTCTTTCGTTTCGTATAATCCTCTGATTGCCGTCTAATTCTTTCTTCATCTTCCGCATTTTGAGCTGCGTCTAATCTTGACTCTAGGGTTAAATCGTTATAAAATTGATCGAATTTTGGAGTTACCAATTCTTCACTCTGAGCGTAATTAAATGGAATTTGAACCCCCCACTTTTTAGGCAATAATTGTCCTAACTGAATATTTGTAACAACATCATACTGTTGAACGTCTTCTAAGCTTCTTTCATTTGGACCTTGATTAATAGCACCAAAACCAATTGTACTGCGTCTACCAGTAGCACTGATGTCTGCAAAATCAGCAATATTAGAATCCATACTTACAACGGTTGCCCAACCCCCTTGGTTCTCTAGCTCAGACATGCGTAATTCATTAAACCATACTTCACCACAAGCATTCATACTAGTATTGCCAGAATTCTTAACACCTACCATCAACACCCTTATCGCCCCAAAATTTGGATTTCCTTTTACTGCAATACGTTGCTGTCTCGTACCATTATTTATAACATCATCAAATGGCACATCCCCATTTGCTAAAGGAGTTTCGTTTAGTTCTCCATCAATAACATTGTAGAAGGTTGGATCAGCATTGGTTAAAGTACCTGTTTCAATTCCTAGTGCCTTAATCTTTTGTAAGAATGCAAGTGGTAAATTGATTTCATTGACTGATGGCCAAACTTGTTCTTCTATTGACCCCTCATTAGCAAAATCCGTAGGTAACAATGGCACTTCTATCTGATAAAAATTTTGAGTAAAATCATTACCCATTCTAATAAACCCAACCATCTCTCCTGGCTGTAACGTAGAACCATCTTGCGCTTCAGCATGTAAAAACATACGAAGGTTTCTATACTGACGCATATCTACATTAATGTTTTTAAATACACCTCGAGAATCCGTTGGTTCTAAATCACAGGCCTGAAGTACTAGAGATTGTTCGTTTTGTCTTATAATATTGTTATTGTTATTTAATTCCTCACGTCTTACTCCTGGAGGAATTACATAATCACCATCATTTTCTTGAACACCAACTATTGCCACATTAAATTCCGCATCTGCACTATTATTCGTTGGATCGTTATCCAAATCTAATGTATAGCGCCGCCAATCACTACGCACTAAATCCAAAGTTGCGAAACGTAACACTGTATTTTCTGTAAAGTCTCTTAAATATAAACGCGCAAAACGCACTGATCTAATATCGGTAATACCGCCAACTCTTCTTGTCTCTTCATTAATTGGTAATCTAAACTGATACCAAGACACTTCTCTCTGATCACCATTAGGCAAGGTTACTGTTCTCACCTTAACATCATTAATCTGCGGGTTATTAATGTTTAGGTTGGTCGGATTCATTTCAACCTCGTACTCAAAATAACTATCGATAGTATTCATTGTATTATCGCGGTTGATATCTTCTACATCAGGTTGTGTAGTAGATCCTCTATTTGTATCTGTAAATACATCAGGAGTATTTCCTTGAAGTCCGTTATATTGCTTATAACGCTCAAAAATATCACCTTCTGTATTAAGGTAATAGGTGTAATTGTCATTAGAGGGGTCATCACCAAATTGAGTACCAAAAGCAGCTAGCTCTTCAGTATCATCATAACCATCATAACCAACATCTTGATTTGTTCGTTCTTGACCTGTGGTTGCAAAGGTGTATATTAAAGACTGATTCTGTGGTACAACACCACCGAAAACAGTTGGATTTAATAATGACACATCGCCATCTTCTGGTAATCCGTTTTCGTATTGTTTATTTCCATCTTTTAAGACATCTTCAGAAATATTACCAAGATTAATAGTCAACTTACCACCTGTGCTAGCTGGATTATCTAAAAATGGATCTTGAAGCCAAAACTCTATATATTCGACATTGGCCTGCTCAAAATCCGTCGAGGTGATTTGCCTTGTAATCCCTGCCCAAGAATCATTTGGATTTAAAGGGGCATCATTAGCAGCAGCTGGATCAAAGTTATAGGGTCCACGTTCTGTTGGGTAATAGGCTAGATCTAAGGTGTTAATCACTGAGGTCTGACCCTGGACAATATCAACTTCAGGGAAAATTTCTTCAATAAATACGCGTCTTGTATAAAGATTAGACACATCATCATCAGAAATTCCACCTGGTCTTTGTGTACTATAAAAAATTGGATCGATAGTATACCAGTTTAAGAAAGCTCGATCATAACCATTTTCAATTCCAGCTCCGTCTTCTGGATCATCAGCACCATCTCCATTTAAATCTTTAGGTCTACTCGATAAGAACCAAGATAGTGGGCTCAACAAATCTATAGCGCCTTGGGTTCCTTCAAAATCATCAATATAGGCGGTCGCTTCACCATTAAAATCAGTCCCATTTGGTGCACCAGGTAATAAGTATGCAAACTCACCTCTAACCGATAAATTAGATGGAACGTCCGTATCAACATTAGGAAGTTTATTGACTAAGCGCGTTAAGAAAGGAACTTCAGTTGAATAGTTACCATTAAATCCAAATATGGTATTGTTAATGGGCTCTGAATTAAAATTTGCCTTCTGCGTAATGGGACGCTCGTTTAAATTTAAGAGTGTTGCTCCTAAGACAAAATTTTCATTAAACTGATGCTCAATATTAATGCCTGTAAATCGTCTTGTTTGTTGACCGAAAACTGCGTTATTTTCTACAGAAACATTAATTGGAGTATTAGAGGCTTTCAATGCTTCATCTAATATTTCAACACGACCAAGCTGATAATTTACGGTATAATCAATACCTTCTACTAAAAGACGACCTCCTGCAGTTACTCTTACTGAACCTCGAGGCACATTAAATGCACCAATTGGAATTCCACCATCACCACCACTACTCTTAAATCGTCCTTTAATCTGGAACTTATTCTTTTCTGCTTCATCTAAAGCCTGAGTTTTAGTAGACTTATAGAGCAAATCATATACATACTTTTCCTGATTCTCATTTGTGTAAGTATCTAATTCATAGTCCGCATCATTATTATTTGGATTGCCGTCGTCATCCAGAACGTCAAATAAGTAACGTCCAAAGGGCTCGATCTTTGTAAAGACAATTTTCCCATTTTGAGGAATTACTGTAATACTTGGGTTAGAGACATAATCAAAGAACCCATCACCGCCTTCCTGCGGATCATTATTAAAATTTAACCGATCCAAATGGAATAGTCTAATTAATGGCGTTTCATTAATTTCAGTATCATCACTGGTGAATGGTGTGTTATTATCAAAGGGTGGAAACGTAGTACCTTCAACAGGTCTTATATAATTGACTGGTGACGCTTCGGTATAAAATATATTTAATCTAAAATCTTCTTGACTTAGTTGAAATGCACCAGTATCATAAATATTTTTCATCATTAAGTCCCAAATTGGCTGGTCTACAGCGGTTACAGCACTTTTCAACAATTTTAAGACCAAACTCTGATTATTAATGACTTCGCCTCCATTTGTACCTTGACTTACATCAGTAGCATCAACACCATCATTTGCAAACTCACCTACTTGAAATACCTCGCCTCCCCTCGTATACTGGAACGCAACCGCCAGAACCTCATCATTAAGTAGTCTTTGGTTTAAAGAAATATATCCTAATCTTGTATTCAAGACATAATCTTGCCCTTCTTGGAGTTTACGTGCTGCCTCAAGTTTACCATAATCAAACCCCTCATTAACACTAACTAAAACACCAGCTTCAACGTTAGTAATATCTCTTACAGCCTCCGTGAGTAATGAACCAGCACCACCAATATTTGTTGGGTCAAAATCATTATTCTCATTGTCTGGAAGTGCACCTGGGTTATTAACAAAGCCAGGAGGTAGAGGTTGTAAACCTATATTTTCTGCTTCAGATTCGCCTAAATCTTGAAAGGCAACAACATTTCTAACATTGTCTGTCTGATTATTTCTGTTGGTTACCCAAACCTCAACTCTTGTGATTTGCAAACCTTGATTATCAATAAATGGATATTGTAATAATGCTTTGTCGTAGTTATCTCTAAAATAGTGTGAAAGGAAGTAATGCCTGTTTTCATCATAATCTCTTGCAAAGAACTCAAACTCTTCTAGGGTTCCACCACCTTGCGCAACAACAGATCTTGATTGAGATTGCTGTTCAGAGAAAACTGCAGTGACTCGAGTTTTCCCAAATTGTAGCTCTGTCTTAACACCGAATAAACTTTGTGCACCCGTGATAAGCGAACTGTTTAAAGGCATATTTACATTACCTACTTCAATTTTTCTAACAATATCATCCTCTGTTGGAGTATATTCTAATTTTATCAGTTGCTGAAAATCGAAAGTCGCTTCCGTATCATAATTGGCTGTAACCTGAAGTCTGGTTCCTACTTTACCCAGTAAACTAAGTCCAATTCTCTGATCAAAATCAAATGTAAAATTAGTTCTGTTCCTTGGAGAAAACGCTGGATTGTCTTGTCTAGAAAATAAAACTCCTAAATCTACTTCGGCATAACCGCTAGGAATTACACTTATGGTATTACCCCCGAAAATAGTTTCAAACAATCCTGAATTAACATAAAATTCTGGCAATAGATTTTTCTGATCCTCTTCAGCTCCTTCTTTTTGACCAGCAGCAGCATCTGCCATTCGTTTATAATAGTCCTTTAGTTTTTCTTGAAGCACCAACTTTTGAAATTCAGCTGGAGTGAGAATTAATGGATAATTAATATTAAAGTCACCTATCTTTTCAGTATAGATATAACGATCTAAAATTGGGTCATATGTGTATTTAGAAACTATACTATTTGGATTAGGCATATTTAATTTACCTAATGCAAATGTGGTTTTAGTAGAATCTTGCTCAGTTTCATTTTCCTGCGCAAATACTGAAATATTCATTAGCATCATTAATGCTAATGATATATAATAGACTGCAGATTTTAATTGATTATAGTTAGTTTTATTCAATTGCATTACAAGTTTTTCAGAGCTTCTTTTATTATTTGCTCCACTTCCGCATCGGGCTGATCTTTTAAAATTCTATCTATTACCTTTTCTGATTGCTTTTTGTTAAATCCTAAAACGTCTAAAGCAGATAACGCTTCCTCTTTATTAGTATTGTTCGGTATTAAAGAAAGTTCTTCTATACCATATACTTTTAACACTTTATCCTTTAAATCAATGATCACACGCTGAGCAGTTTTAGCCCCAATTCCTTTAACGCTCTGAATTAAAGCGACATCACCACTTGCAATCCCGTCCTTAACTTGCTCTGGTGTTAAAGACGACAACATTGTCCTAGCTGTATTGGCACCAATACCACTTACGGAAATTAGAAGTTTAAAAATATCGCGTTCAGTTTTTGAAGAAAATCCATACAGACTGTGAGCGTCTTCCCTGACCTGTAAATATGTATATAACTTGAGATTTTCCCTATCTGGAATTTGAGAAAATGTATGAAGGGAAATATTAATAAAATACCCAACTCCATTACAATCTATAACAACATCTGTAGGATTTTTTTCAACAAGTCTCCCCTCTAAGTGAGTAATCATGTATTACGAATAGTTAGAAACCCAAATGTAATAAAATTATTTACATTATAAAGCCAAGGTATGTGTTGATAGGGTTAGCTTTTTTGAAGTCTCTTTTCTCGCTCCTGAGCGTCAACAACGGCAACAGTAACCATATTAACAATCTCATCGACACTGGCACCTAATTGAAGAATATGAACAGGTTTGTTCATTCCTATCATTATAGGACCAATAGACTCTGCCTTATTCAGTTCTTTTAGAAGCTTATAGGTAATATTGGCTGCATCTAGGTTCGGAAAAATTAGAGTATTTACTTTTCGACCTGCTAATTTTGAAAATGGAAAAATATCCTGAAGCATTTTTGAGTTTAAGGCAAAATCAATTTGCAGCTCCCCATCGACAATCATCTCCGGATAAGTTTCATGCAAGTACTTAACAGCTTCTCTAACCTTCTTAGAACTAGGATTATCCGATGAACCAAAATTTGAATACGAAGTCATTGCTATGGCGGGTTCAATCCCAAGCATCTTAACCACTTTTGAAGTCATTATGGCAATTTTGGCCAAATCATCAGCACTTGGGTTAATATTAATAGCTGTATCACTCAAAAACAGCGGACCTCTCCTGGTCATCATGATATTTGTAGTAGCCACCCTAGTAACACCTTTTGCCATACCAATAAGTTCTAACATTGGTTTAACAACCTTTGGATAACTTGTAGTATAACCCGAAATCAGCGCATCAGCATCTCCCTCATTAACCATCATTGCCGCAAAATAATTTCGCTCTCGCATAATCTTCTGAGCAGCATACTTTGTTACCCCTTTTCGTTTTTTCTGCTTCCAATAGGCCTGGGCATAATTATTTTTACGTTCTAACTCTTCATCAGATTTAGGATCAATTATTTCAAGTTCTACATCAAAATTAATCTCTCTCATCAAATCCTGAATGGTATCTTTTCGCCCTAACAAGATAGGTATTGCAATACCCTCATCATAAACGATTTGGGCTGCCTTTAAAACGTCTAATTGATCGGCCTCTGCAAATACAACGCGCTTAGGTTGCCTTCTTGCCTTATTGGTTAGCAAACGAATTAATTTATTATCAGATCCTAAACGTTCTCTGAGTTGGTCCTTGTAACGATCCCAATCTTCGATTGGTTCTTGGGCAACTCCACTTTCCATAGCTGCTTTTGCGACTGCAGGCGGAACCTCTGCAATTAATCTAGGGTCAAAGGGCTTGGGAATTATATAATCTCGACCAAATGTTAAACGTGTTTCAGCATAAGCAATATTGACTTGTTCAGGAACAGGTTCCTTCGCTAATTTGGACAATGCTATAACTGCAGCCATCTTCATTTCCTCATTTATTTTAGTTGCTCTTACATCGAGAGCACCTCTGAAAATAAAAGGAAAACCAAGGACATTATTTACCTGATTAGGATGATCACTTCGACCAGTTGCCATAATAATATCATCTCTAGTTGAAACGGCTAAATCGTAATTGATCTCTGGATCTGGGTTGGCCATGGCAAAAACGATGGGATTTTTAGCCATAGACTTCAGCATTTCTTGAGTAACAATATCTGCCATAGATAATCCAATAAACACATCTGCATCTACCATAGCTTCTTCTAAGGTATCTATTTTCCTCGCAGTAGCAAATTCAGCTTTTTGTGAAGTAAGATGCTCTCGGTCTTTTCTAATAACACCTTTACTGTCTAGCATTACTATATTTTCCTCCTTTGCACCACAAGATTTATATAATCGCGTACAGGATATTGCTGCTGCACCAGCACCACTTACGACGATTTTAATATCCTCAATCCTTTTTTCTGCTAATTCTAAAGCGTTCAATAAAGCAGCAGCAGAAATTATGGCAGTTCCATGCTGATCGTCATGCATTACTGGAATATCTAGTTCCTCTTTAAGACGTCGTTCAATTTCAAAAGCCTCTGGCGCCTTAATATCTTCCAAATTAATGCCACCAAAAGTTGGAGCTATATTTTTAACGGTTTCGATAAACTCATCAACATTTTCAGTATTTACTTCAATATCAAAAACATCAATATCAGCAAAGATTTTGAAAAGCAAACCTTTTCCTTCCATTACAGGTTTCGAAGCTTCAGGGCCTATATTTCCTAAACCTAAAACCGCTGTTCCATTAGAAATAACAGCAACTAAATTTCCTTTTGCTGTGTATTTATAGACATTAGAAGTGTCTTTGTCTATTTCTAAACATGGTTCTGCGACACCAGGGGAATAGGCCAAAGATAAATCTCGTTGCGAGGCATATCGCTTTGTCGGAACTACTTTGATTTTACCTGGTGTCGGTTTAGCGTGATATATTAAAGCTTCTATTCGCTTGCTTTGTTTACTCATAATCTTAATGGATTAAGACGTAAAGATACGAATATTGAATTTTGATTCTATTAACAATTTTATCAGGCAATTTTTCGTTATTAGTTTACAAACAAATTCTCAATGAAGAAATTTCTCATAATTTTCTTTCTATCCTTCGGTTTAGCCGCTTACGCACAAAATTCGAGAACATTTATTTTAATTAATGCAGATACAGAACAGGTTATACCATTTGCTAATGTATTATTTAGTAAAACAAATTACAAAGGCACCTCTACCGATATTGATGGTGTGTTTTATGTTCCTTCTGCTATTGAAACTATGATAATTAGCTATGTAGGCTATGAGACAATGGAATTATCTCTTAGCCAAGTAGATTCTAATATAATAAAACTAAAACCTCAAGTTAGTGAATTAGATGAAGTGGTTATCAATGGAGAAAATCCAGCACATCGCATCATTAGAAATGCGGTTTTAAATAAAAGAAAAAACAATCCTGAAAGTCTTAACTCCTTCACTTATGAATCGTATGATAAAATAGTATTAACCTTAGGAAAATCAAATAACACAACCAAACGAGATACCCTTAGAGAACGCCTTGATAGTGTTATGAAAGGTTCTCACCTATTTATAACAGAGACCATAGCCAAACACAAGTACTTGTATCCACGATTTTCAGAAGATAGTATCATTGCTACTAAATCTTCAGGGCTTAAAAACCCAAAATTTGCATTATTGGCAAATAGCTTCCAACCATTTTCATTTTACGAAGATTATATAAATCTATTTGATATTAATTTTCTTAATCCAATATCTAAGGGAAGTACACGCAAATATAAATTCAGACTTAAAGAAAACTATCTGCAAGGAAAGGATACAATTTTTGTGATTTCTTTTGAACCTAAAGCCAACCGTAATTTTGAAGGTCTTAAAGGATTACTTAAAATTAATTCTAACAACTACGCTGTTCAAAGTGTGGATGCTACAACTTTCAATTCGGGTAAACTCGATATAACCATTCAGCAAAAGTATACCTTACTCAATAATACGCAATGGTTTCCTGAACAGTTAAATTTTCAAATAACTATAGGACAAGGACTTGGGAATATGACGTATATAGGTAAAAGTTATTTATCTAAAATTCAACCTAATGCTCCATTAACTAAAAAAGACTTTCCTTTTGTCTCGATTACCCTTCCTGAAACCGCAGGTTTAAAAGACGAAGGCTTCTGGAAGCTAAATCGAAGATACTCCCTAAATAAGCAAGAACAACGGACATATGTTTTTATTGATAGTATTGGAGAAAAAGTTAATTTAGATAGAACTTTTGATCTTTTGCCTAGTTTATTAAAAGGGAGATATCCTTTTAAGTACGTTGATTTAGACCTCACCAAAATCGTAAGCGTAAATGAATATGAAGGACCTAGATTTGGACTTGGTTTTTATACAAATGATGATCTACTTAAACACATTTCCTTTGGTGCATATGCAGGTTATGGTTTTGGAGATAAGGTATGGAAATATGGAGGAGATTTACTTGTTGAATTCCCAGGACAAAAAGATATTACCTTAAATCTAAACTACACGAATGACTTACGTGAGACAGGAGTTCCTTCAGATAATCGATTTTTTAACTCGCTATCTCCACGCAATTGGATGGCCAATCAAATGGACGGCATAGAATTATTTGGAATACAAACTAAAATGAAAATATGGAGAAATTTTAATTGGACAATTGGTTTAAATACCGCTGATGTAACTCCATTGTATGATTATACATATTTAAACAACGCAACAGCGCTCAGAGACTACACTAATACAGAATTAAACATAGGTATAGGGTATCACGTCAATGAAGAACTACTCAATAACTTTGGACTAATTTATAGAATACCTAATGATGCGCCTGTGTTTAACCTATTGTATTCTCGTGGTCTAAAAGGCACCTTAGCGGGAGATTTTTCATATAACAAACTTCGATTTACTTTAGATCACAGTTTTAGAACCAGAGCATTAGGAAAAACAACATATCGATTGGATCTCGGTTATATAGACAATTCATTACCGATTGGTTTAATGTTTACAGGTGAAGGTTCGCTTGATAGAAAAATTCCTTTTGTTATTAGGAATTATTTCCAAACAGTAAAGCCTTATGAGTTTATATCAAATAAATATGCTCATTTATTTACAGTCCATAATTTTGGAAGATTATTTAATAATAAAGGCAATATACAACCTGATGTAGTACTCCATAATAATTTTGGAATTGGCAGTCTTATACATCCTGAACATCATCAACAAATTGATTTTTCTACCAAAGAAGAGTTATTCCTAGAAACAGGACTAGAGCTAAAAAATCTTTATCGTATAGACTTTATGGATTTTGGATATTTAGGACTAGGGGTTGGGGGCTTTTATAGGTATGGCTATCATAACTTAGGTAATTTTAATGATGATTTTGCTTTAAAGTTTTCACTGGGATTTACATTTAAGTAATCTACTTTTTTAAAAACCCAATATTCCTCTTTAACCCAGAAAATTTAGTACGCTTTACAGCTGATTTTTTAAACACTTTTCTGAAGGTATCTTCTGTTGTTTCTTCCCAATCTTTTTTACTCATGGACAAAGGTTCTGGATTAGGATTAAACTAAAAGGGTGGCAATTCTAAGCCACCTTTTATTTTTAATAACTTTGAATCATGAAAACATTATTTAAATTTTTACTTGCTTGCTTTGTACTCATTAGTTGCCAAAACGGGAGAAAAGATGCCATTTCGTACAATCCACCCAAGATTGAAGGAGTATCAGTTACAGACACTATTTTCGGAAAATTTGTAAACGACCCATTTAGAAATATTGAAAGTACCCAAGACTCATCTGTTTTAAATTGGTATAGAGATCAGACCAAGTATGCTCAATCATTTTTAAATAAGATTAACAACAGAGACTCCCTTATTGAAAACAGCTATGAAATTGATAATAGGAACTCATACAATATAAGGAGTCATATATTATCGGAACAAAACCAACGATTTTATTTAAAGAAGAACGTAGAAGAATCTTATTACAAATTGTATACAAATACTACTGATTGGGATAATGAAACATTATTGTATGATCCAAGAGTTTTTAAATCAAGTTTAGGTAATGAGTATAACATTAATTATATAAGACCCAGTTGGGACGATAACTACATTGTTGTGTCTTTAAGTCATTCTGGTAAAGAGGTTTCAGAAATGATAATAATTAATACCAAATCTAAGGAACAACTACCTGTCATTTTAGATAATGCTTGGCCTTCTGCTTTTTTTGGAGTAAAGTGGCTGCCCGATAATAGTGGTTTTACATATCTATATTTTCCACATCCAAATTCTGAAGACCCAGATTTTAGAAGGAATAACCAAGCGGTACTTTATAATTTAGGGCAAGACTCAAATCATCTAAATTTTATTTTTGGTAATAAAACTCACCCTCAGTTTAATATCTCTAGCTCAGAGCACCCTTGTCCAGATATTGATTCTCAACATGAAAAATATATGGTCTCTTATATTTCGGGTGTAGACACTTATTGGGATGCGTATTATGCAAAAATTGAAGATATTCAAAATGGCAATCTTCTTTGGAAACCGTTTTACAATAAAGATCAAAAGATTAAAACAAATAAAGGATTAGTAGTTGGTAATACTTACTATTATCTAACGAGTAAAAATTCATCGAATTATGAGCTGGCATATATCGACATGGATAGCTTAAATTTTGATAGTCCAACCATATTATTCCCTGCAAAAGACGATGAGGTTATTCAATCATATAAAGTAAATAAAAATGCCCTTTATGTTACGACAACTAAATATGGTATAGAAGCCAACTTATATAAAATTATAAATGGTAAAATTGAAAAACTAACTACACCTAAAAAATCTGGTAGAATTACCTTATCATCTAAATCGGCATACCAAGACGATATCTGGGTATCGCTAAGAGGTTGGGTGTCTTCAAATGATCGCTATGAATATGACTACAAAACTAATAATTTCAAAGAAGACAACTTATCTTCTAAAGTTGAATATCCTGAATTTAAGAATCTGATAGCAGAAGAAGTCTTGGTAAAATCTCATGACGGTGAAGAAATACCGTTATCGATTATATATAATAAAAATATAAAGTTAGACGGTAGCAATACGACATTTTTCTATGGTTATGGATTTTATGGAGATGGTATAACACCATTCTTTTCGCCCTTATTTTTAGAATTTATTAAAGAGGGGGGAATTATAGCTATACCTCATGTTAGAGGTGGAGATGAGAAAGGTGAAGAATGGCGTAAGGGTGGTTTTAAGACAACCAAACCCAACTCGTGGAAAGATTTAATTTCGTGTGTCGAATATATGATTTCTAAAAAATATACCTCAAGAGAGAAAACCGCGATATACAGTAGTAGTGCAGGTGGAATTTTGGTCGGTAGAGCTATGACAGAACGGCCAGAGTTATTTGCCGCAGTAGTCTCTGAGGTTGGAGTGCTTAATCCTACTCGTATGGAAACACAACCTGGTGGTGGAGGATCCAATATTAAAGAGTTTGGAACCATGAAGGATTCAACAGAAGCAATGGCTTTAATCGAAATGGATCCCTATTTGCACATTAAAGATAGTATTGACTACCCGGCTATATATTTAACCGTTGGCATGAATGATCCAAGAGTAGTTCCATGGGAATCAGGTAAATTTGCTGCTCGCTTACAAAATGCCACAGAGTTAAAAAAACCTGTTTTATTATATGCAGACTTTAATGCTGGACATGAAGGTAACCAAACTTCTGATAAGACAATTTATGAGGAATGGGGCAACGTATTCTCTTTTGTGTTTTGGCAAACAGGGCATCCAGACTATCAATTAACAGATGAGATTGAAAAAAATTAATCCTTCAAAAACCCAATATTCCTCTTTAACCCAGAAAATTTAGTACGCTTTACAGCTGATTTTTTAAATACCTTTCTAAACGTATCTTCCGTAATTTCTTCCCAATCTTTTTTGGTCATAGATAGTAATTCGGGATGTGGATTAAATAGTGGCTCATTATGTGATTTTGAAAAACGATTCCAAGGACAGACGTCTTGGCAAACATCACAACCAAACATCCAATCATCTAATTGACCTCTAAACCCATTTGGGATATTATCCTTAAGCTCTATAGTAAAATACGAGATGCATTTACTACCATCAACAACATAAGGTTCTGTAATAGCTTCAGTTGGACAGGCATCTATACATGCAGTACAGGTACCACAATGATCTGTGACTGGCGCATCATAGTCCAATTCGATATCAACAATTAGTTCGGCAATGAAATAAAAAGACCCAACTTGCTGGGTCAAAAGATTAGAGTGTTTACCAATCCATCCTAATCCAGACTTCGCGGCCCATGCTTTATCCAAGACCGGCGCAGAATCTACAAATGCTCGACCATGAACATCACCAATTTCTTCTTGAATATAAGCGAGAAGTGATTTTAATTTATCCTTAATTACAAAGTGATAATCTGTACCGTAGGCATATTTAGAAATTTTGTAGGTCTCGTCATTTTGGAAGTCTTGAGGGTAGTAATTAAGTAATAAAGAAATCACACTTTTTGAACCTTCAACTAATAATATTGGGTTAAGGCGCTTATCGAAATGGTTCTCCATATATGTCATCTTACCGTGCATATTCCTGTTGAGCCAAGCTTCTAAACGAGGGGCTTCCTCCTCCAAAAACTCTGTTTTAGAAATGCCACATGACAAAAAACCGAGGCGTTTTGCTTCGGTTTTAATGAGTTGTGTATATTTAGATGTATTATCGATCATCAGGATAATAATTCTTATTAAAACAAACCTCCTTGTGTTGGTCCTTTATTTTTACCTAAATGTTTATAGGCTTGTTCTGTAACTTCACGACCACGAGGGGTACGTATTATAAAACCTTGCTGGATCAAAAATGGTTCGTAAACTTCTTCAATAGTTTCAGCACTTTCACTCACTGCTGTTGCTAAGGTAGTTATACCTACAGGACCACCTTTAAATTTATCGATAATGGTAGTTAGAATCTTATTATCCATTTCATCAAGACCATGAGCATCAACATTGAGTGCTTCTAAGGCAAACTTAGCAATACCAATATCAATCTTACCATTACCTTTAATTTGAGCAAAATCTCTTACTCGACGTAATAATGCATTCGCTATTCTAGGTGTTCCTCGACTTCGTCCGGCGATTTCAATAGCAGCCTCCATAGAAATTGGTACGTTTAAAATGGATGCACTTCGCTGAACTATGGTGGTTAATAGATCTGTTTTATAATACTGTAAGCGACTGCTAATTCCAAATCGTGCACGCATTGGTGCAGTTAATAGACCTGACCGTGTAGTGGCACCTACTAATGTAAATGGATTTAAATTGATTTGAACAGTCCGGGCATTTGGTCCTGACTCTATCATTATATCAATTTTATAATCTTCCATTGCAGAGTATAAATACTCTTCCACAATTGGACTCAAACGATGAATCTCATCTATAAAAAGGACATCTCTATCATCGAGATTCGTTAATAGACCGGCCAAATCACCAGGCTTATCTAAAACTGGTCCTGATGTCACTTTTATATTAACATCTAATTCATTTGCCAATATATGCGCTAATGTTGTTTTACCAAGACCCGGAGGCCCATGAAAAAGCGTATGATCTAAAGCCTCATCTCTCAAATTCGCCGCCTGAACAAAAACCAATAAATTTTCCAAAACTTGATCTTGCCCTGTAAAATCAGTGAAGGTAAGCGGACGCAACTTTTTCTCAACGTCCAATTCCTCTGGACTAAAGTGATCACTTGAAGGATTAAGATTTTCGTTCATAGTAAACAAATATAACGAAAAAGCCTTTCTGAAACAGAAAGGCTTTTTGATAATATATTAATGAAGCATCTAATGATGCAACTCTTCTTCACCATCTTTCATTGGTACGTTCTGAGGCACAAAATCGTCATCATGCCCTGGCTTACTGTAATCATATGGCCAACGGTAAACTTGAGGAATAGCACCTGGCCAGTTACCATGAATATGTTCTACTGGTGCAGTCCATTCTAATGTGTTCGATCTCCACGGATTCTGAGGAGCTTTCTTACCATAGAATATACTATATATAAAGTTGTACAAAAACACTAACTGCACGGCTCCTGCCAATAATGCAAAACTTGTAATCACTACTTGCGTATCGATAGTATCATCAAATAATGGGAAATTAGAATTGGTGTAGTAACGTCTTGGCAAACCAGCCATTCCAATAAAGTGCATTGGAAAGAATACTCCATAAGCACCAATAGCCGTTACCCAAAAGTGTAAATATCCTAAATTCTTATTCATCATACGCCCAAACATTCTAGGGAACCAGTGATAGATCCCTGCAAACACACCATACAATGCCGAGATGCCCATTACTAAGTGGAAATGCGCCACAACAAAATAGGTGTCATGTACATTAATATCTAATGCACTATCACCTAAAATAATACCTGTTAAACCACCAGTAATGAAGGTTGAAACAAGACCTATTGAAAACAGCATTGCAGGATTCATTTGTAGATTTCCTTTCCACAAGGTGGTAATGTAATTAAAGGCCTTTACCGCAGATGGTATTGCAATTAGCAAGGTTGTAAATGTAAATACGGATCCTAAGAAAGGATTCATACCTGAAATAAACATGTGGTGACCCCAAACTATTGTCGATAAGAATGCAATCGCTAGTATCGACAATATCATTGCACGATAACCAAAAATTGGTTTCCTTGAATTTGTCGCAATAATTTCTGAGGTAATACCTAAGGCTGGTAATAATACAATATACACTTCTGGATGTCCTAAGAACCAAAATAAATGTTCAAATAATACTGGAGAACCCCCTTGGTAATGTAATACCTCACCTTGTATAAAAATATCTGATAAGAAGAATGATGTACCAAAACTCCTATCCATTATTAATAATAATGCTGCAGATAATAATACAGGGAATGAAATAATACCAATAACGGCCGTAATAAAGAATGCCCAGATTGTTAATGGTAATCTTACCATAGACATCCCCTTAGTTCTTAGGTTAAGAACCGTTACAACGTAGTTGAGCGATCCTAACAAAGACGATGCAATAAATATTGCCATAGACACTAACCATAAGGTCATACCTGCTCCTGAACCAGGTTGTGCCATTGGCAAGGCAGATAGCGGAGGATAGATTGTCCATCCTGCTGCCGCCGGACCAAACTCAACAAAGAATGATGCTATCATAACAGCACAAGACAAAAAGAATAACCAATATGAAATCATATTAAGGAATCCTGAAGCCATATCTCGTGCACCTATCTGTAATGGAATTAATAAGTTACTGAACGTACCACTCAGACCTGCTGTAAGCACAAAGAACACCATTAAGGTACCATGAATAGTCACTAAAGCCAGATAAATATCGGCATCCATAACTCCTTCTGGTGCCCACTTTCCTAATAAGGCTTCAAAAATTACATTAGGCTGTTCGGGCCATGCAATTTGCATTCTAATCATAAGTGACATTAGAATTCCGATAATACCCATAATGATTACACCAGTAATTAAGTACTGCTTCGCAATCATTTTATGATCTTGACTAAATATGTATTTAGTTACAAAAGTTTCTTTGTGATGATGTACATCGTGATCATCGTGACTGTGTGTATCTACTGTTGCTGACATATTCTTTTCCTTTTCTTAATTTTTTAACTAATTCAATGAATTTGCAAATGTTGTCTGTTTTTCCATCCAAGCATCGTATTCTTCTTGGGTTTCAACAATAATTTTCATTTGCATGTTGTAGTGAGATCTTCCGCAAATCTTATTACAGAGAAGTAGGTAATCAAACTCATAAATTAATTCTTGCCCAGCTTCTTCTATCTCGGCTTGCTTTTCTCTTCTAATATTATTGATATTTTGAACTTTTTCAATGATATCAGGATTTTGACGCATTTCCGCGGTTGTAACTTTTGGTGTAAAGGCAAACTGAGTTACCATTCCAGGTACACAATTCATTTGTGCTCTAAAGTGTGGCATATAAGCCGAATGCAATACATCTTGAGAACGCATTTTAAATAACACAGGTTTACCCACCGGTAAATGTAACTCTGTAACAATAACATCATCTTGAGCATTTGGATCATCTTCTGCTACTCCTAGAATGTTAGCTCTATCTATATCAATTAATCTAACATTGGCCTTACCAAGCACATTGTCTTCACCGCCATAACGTGCTTTCCAGTTAAATTGTTGAGCATATAATTCTACAACCATAGGATCATCTTCTGTGTCTATAGTCATAATATCATTCCATGTAAATAACCCATACATAATTAAACCAGCTAATACAATTACAGGAATACCTGTCCAGATAGCCTCAAGTTTATTGTTGTCCGCATAGAAAACAGCTTTTTTACCCTTTTCACCTTTGTATTTAAAAGCAAAATAGTGTAACAAAAATTGAGTTACTATTTGAACAATAAAGATGATAACCATGGAAATACCCATTAGGTTATCAATTTCAGGGCCATGCTCAGATGCTGAGTTAGACATTAAAGGCAAATCACCTAAATAATAAAAACATAGGATGGTAATAACATAGATAAAGATTAAAAAGCCCATCATTAAATAGCCATTAATCCTATTGTCTTTATCGGTAGCGATTGATGAGTTTTCAGAACCAGCTTGCGCTAAATCAAAAATCTTTACAAGTTGCCATATTGCAACAGCTACAAAGAGTACAATTATAATCGTTAATAAAGGAGTCATTATCGTTTCTGTTCTTTTTTAATAATTAATAATGGAAATGTTCACTTTCCTTCATAAATGGATTTCGTTTTGCGAGCAACGGAGCCTTACCTAATGCAGTGAATACTACCAATAAGAAAAGTCCTCCGAATAATAATACCGCTCCTATTTCTGGTGCGCCAATAAACCATCTATCCACTACGGTTGCAGGCATAATCCAGTTGAAAACATCTAAGTAATGTCCACATAGAATTACTATCCCAGCCATAACTACAAACCAATTTATTCGTTTGTAGTCACTATTCATTAATAATAATAGTGGGAATATAAAATTCATTGCTAACATTCCAAAGAATGGCAATTTGTAATGCTCAATTCTTGTCACAAAGTAAGTTACCTCTTCTGGGATATTTGAATACCAAATGAGCATAAATTGTGAGAACCATAAATATGTCCAGAAAATACTAATACCAAACATAAATTTAGCCAAATCATGAATATGACTATCATTTACAAATTCTAATAATCCTTTAGATTTTAAGTAAATTGATATCATTGCAATAACTGTAATTCCACTTACAAACATACTTGCAAATACATACCATCCAAATAATGTACTGAACCAGTGTGGGTCTACACTCATAATCCAATCCCAAGACATCATTGACTCGGTATAAATATAGAATACTAAGAATGCGGCAGAGATTCTAAAGTTTTTCTTAAAGTTTTTATTATCATCGGCTTCATCTTGTGCTAAAGAGAATTTTCTAGAGAAATGACGATATAATGCCCAACCTGAAATAAAGATGATACCTCTAATAATGAACCAAGGTAAATTTAACCACCCCGATTTTCCTTGTATAAGTTTATCATGCGCTACTACATCAGGATCCATCCAAACAAAAATACTGTTATGTCCAAGATAGTGAGATGCTACTGCAATTAATAAAACGATAACGGCACCAGGCAAAACGTAGGCTGTAATACCTTCCATTACTCTGAATAGTACAGGCGACCATCCTGCTTGTGCTGCATACTGAATCGCATAAAACGCTAGAACGCCTAAAGCAATCATAAAGAAAAAGAATGCACCAACATATATTGCTGCCCAAGGTCTGTTATGAATCTGGTGTAAAGCATGCTCTTCGTGCTCCGACATATTACCGTGAGCTTCTTCGCCATGATGATCTTCACCGTGCGCTTCTGACCCATGTGCAGCGGCTTCTCCATGAGAGTCGCTATGTGCTCCGGTTGCATGAACATCACCATGACCATGATGTTCAGCGGCTAAAACTTCAGAAATGTTGTCTTCTGTGACACTATTTGCATCAATGAAGCCATACCCAACACCAAGTAGTCCTAGAACCACCATAATGATTGCACCTATTCTTAATCGATTTGAAATTTTATATTCCATTTATATAATCTTTATCTAAATCTTATTTTTCTAAATCTGCTTTAAGTTTTTCAACATAAGCCACTACTTGCCAACGCTCATTTTCATTTAATTGGTTAGCGTAAGATCCCATTGTATTTTTTCCGTAATAAATAACATGGTATATACTACCTGTTGTGATGGCTCTTCCAACATCATCATAACTTGGTACACCTAAAATCTTTTCACGTTCTACTAAGTAGCCTTTACCGTTTCCTTTGTTGCCATGACAAATGCCACAGTAAACCTCATATAATACTTTAGCTTCAGCATAATCTATTTCTGTTGACTCTAATGGACTCTTAAGGTTGACTTTAGCTTCTTCATAACCATCATTTGTATCTGGTATGTCGTATGGCATAAAATCCCCTCTAGGAATAGTTCCTTCTGCTGGTAACTGTGCCTCAATACCATTTGCAAATGCATCAGATTCTTGATAGGCCTCGTAACCAATTGGTTCATACATGTTAGGCATATACTGGTAGTTTGGTCTTGAGTCCTTTTTACAGGAAACAAGTCCTACTAATATTACAAGTACTACGATATATTTTAAGGATGTCTTCATATTAATGTGCATCTTCGTCTTTATCAACTATATTAATTTCAACGGCTCCCGTTTCTTGCAACAAAGACGTTAATTCAGATTCGTTATCGTGAATTGCAATCTCCATTAAGAAATGATCATCTGTTGTTCTCGGGTCTGGGTTTTCAGCCTTTTTAAATGGCCACATTCTACTTCTTAAGTAAAATGTAATTACCATTAAGTGCGCAGCAAAAAATACCGTAAGCTCAAACATAATTGGTACAAAAGCTGGCATATTTTCTAAGTAGCTAAAACTTGGTTTCCCACCAATGTCTTGAGGCCAGTCTTTAATCATGATAAAATTCATCATTAAAATTGCAACTGTTAAACCAACACATCCATACATAAATGATGTAATTGCGATACGTGTTGGAGCTAAGCCCATTGCTTTATCTAATCCGTGAACCGGAAAAGGTGTATATATCTCCTCAATGTGATGGTTGTCTGCCTTGACCTTTTTAACGGCGGACATTAATACATCATCATCTGTATAAATAGCATGAATTACTTTTGAAGCTTCCATAGACTATATTAGTTATTTAATAAATTTTTCGCTTGCCCTGCCCAATCATCGCGCTCAGCTCTTCCTGGGAATGAACCTGTGATTGAATCTAACAAATCGTATTCTGCCTTTGTCATTTTACTTACTTGTAGGTAAGTATAAATACCGATACTATTAAGTACATCTTCCATTTTTGGACCAACACCACTAATCCTCTTTAAATCGTCTGCAATTTCCGTTTCAGCATCAAAAGAGCCAATAGTTCCTAAAAGATTATTAACCTTCTCAGAATGATCAACAGTATCAGAAGTACTTGTTGCAGGCGCACTTGCAACAACCCCATTAGATGTTCTTGAATCAGCACCTGTACCTACTAAGCTTTCGCCATGTTCTCTTATTCTTTTGTAACGTTCACCAGAAGACTTTAAAATTGTCTTTACCTCAGCTTGTGCAATTACTGGGAATGTTCTGGAGTACAGTAAGAAAAGTACAAAGAAGAAACCTATAGTTCCTATAAATATTCCAATATCTACAAACGTTGGGGAAAACATCGTCCAAGAAGATGGTAAGTAATCTCTGTGTAATGACGTTACAATAATTACGAAACGCTCGAACCACATTCCTATATTTACAACAATCGAAATAAAGAAAGAGAACATGATACTTGTTCTTAGTTTCTTAAACCACATAAACTGCGGAGAGAATACGTTACATGTCATCATTGCCCAATATGCCCACCAGTAAGGACCAGTTGCTCTGTTTAAGAATGCATATTGCTCGTATTCTACACCAGAATACCAAGCGATGAACAACTCTGTGATATAAGCCACACCAACAATGGAACCCGTAATCATAATTACAATATTCATTAACTCGATGTGTTGTACAGTAATATAATCTTCAAGGTTACATACCTTTCTCATAATAATGAGCAGAGTATTCACCATTGCGAATCCTGAGAAAATTGCACCTGCAACGAAATACGGAGGGAATATCGTTGTATGCCAACCTGGAATTACGGATGTTGCGAAGTCAAAAGATACAATAGTATGCACAGAAAGTACAAGTGGTGTTGCTAAACCTGCAAGTACTAAAGATACTTCCTCGAAACGTTGCCAATCTTTAGCTCTACCAGACCAACCAAAACTCAATAATGAATAAATCTTCTTTTGGAAAGGCTTTACAGCTCTGTCTCTTATCATTGCAAAATCCGGTAATAAACCTGTCCACCAGAATACTAATGATACAGATAAATATGTAGAAATTGCAAATACGTCCCAAAGTAATGGTGAATTAAAGTTAACCCATAATGATCCAAACTGATTTGGAATAGGTAATACCCAATACGCTAACCATGGACGACCCATGTGTATGATTGGGAATAAACCTGCCTGTACTACTGAGAAAATGGTCATTGCTTCCGCCGAACGGTTAATTGCCATTCTCCACTTTTGGCGGAACAATAACAATACTGCTGAGATCAGCGTACCAGCGTGACCGATACCAACCCACCAAACGAAGTTAGTAATATCCCAAGCCCAGTTTACAGTCTTGTTAAGACCCCAAACTCCAATACCTGTTGAAATAGTGTAAATAATACAACCTATTCCCCAAAGGAATGCAACCAAAGAAATGCTGAACACAATCCACCAAGCTTTGTTTGCTCTGCCTTCAACCGGTCTTGCTACATCAATAGTAACATCGTGATACGACTTTTCTCCGGTAACTAAAGGTCTTCTAATAGGTGCTTCGTAATGAGACGCCATAATTATATAATTGATTCTTTAATTTTAGTTTTATACTTCTTTCGTATTTCTTACCTTAGTTTGGTACACCACATTCGGTTTAGTACCTACATGCTCTAATAAGTGATACGCTCTGTTGTCTTCTTTCAATTCTGCAATCTTACTGTCCTTATCATTTACATCACCAAATACCATTGCTCCATTCCCACATGCTGCAGAACATGCTGTTTGGAATTCACCATCTTTAACTGGTCGACCTTCTCTTTTGGCATCTAAAATGGTCTTTTGTGTTTTCTGAATACACAAAGAACATTTTTCCATTACACCACGAGATCTTACAGTAACATCTGGATTTAACACCATTTTACCTAAGTCATCGTTCATCGCATAGTTAAAATCAAACTCTTCGTTATTGTTATATAAGAACCAGTTGAAACGACGTACTTTGTATGGACAGTTGTTAGCACAGTATCTTGTACCTACGCAACGGTTGTAAGCCATATGGTTTTGACCTTGACGACCGTGAGCGGTTGCAGCAACTGGACAAACAGTTTCACAAGGAGCATGGTTACAATGCTGACACATTACAGGTTGGAAAGCGACTTGCGGATTATCAGCTGGGCTTTCCATCTCACCAAACTCACTCAATGAACTTCCTAGGCCAGATATATTATCTTTCTTTTCATTATCACCTTCAAAGCCCGTTTCTTCGGAAGAATAGTATCTGTCAATACGCAACCAATGCATATCTCTACTACGTCTCATTTCAGTTTTTCCTACTACAGGCACGTTGTTTTCTGCGTGACATGCAATAACGCAAGCGCCACAACCTGTACAGGCATTTAAGTCGATGGATAGATTGAAATGGTGACCAATTGAACGATCGAACGACTCCCATAAGTCAACATCTGGAGATGTTACAGGAGTTTCTATATGATTTAAGGATACTTCTGGAACCTTATTCCAAGCATGTTTATCCTTAGTATTAAATATTTCTAATGTTGTTTCTTTAATGATATCGCCACGACCCATTAAAGTATTATGCAACTGCACACATGCAAACTCATGCTCTCCAGAAGCTTTCTCGACAGATACCGACTGTACATTATTAAATCCTTGGTAAAGTGGATATGCATTAGCACCAACTCTCATTTCTTTCATTAAAGCCTCTGAGGTTCTACCATATCCAAAGGCTAAACCAACCGAACCTTTAGCTTGACCTGGCTGTACAATTACTGGAACCTTTTTAAGCGTTACACCATTCACTGTTACATTTGCATAACTACCATTAAGACCACCATTGGCGACATTCCAGTTTTCTAAACCTAAAGCATCAGCATCAGTTTTAGACACTGTTAAATAGTTATCCCAAGTTGTTCTAGTTATAGGGTCTGGAAACTCCTGCAACCATGGATTATTGGCTTGTTGACCATCACCCATGCCTGTTTTGGTGTAAAGTGAAAGTTCCATACCAGAAGCGTTCGCAGAACGCGCAAGTGCTCTTGCTGCATTTCTACGAGGTGCAACTGATGTATCTTCATCTGAAGCATCAGTCATATTATCTTCAACTTCTACACTAGATGTCGACGCACCTACAAAAACACCGGCTTGAACCGCTTTATTAAAGGATGCACCATCCAATATATCTGCCGTCCATGTCGATTTCAAGTAATTTCTGTATGATGAAGAATTTCCATTCCATACTAAAAGTGCCTCCTGAAATTGCTTCGTATCAAACAACGGACGAATAGTCGGCTGCATTAATGAATAATGTCCAGACTTTAATTCGAAATCACCCCAAGACTCAAGGTTATGAGATGCTGCAGCAATATAATCGCAATTTGAGGACGTTTCATCAACTTTTAAAGCGAATGCAATGGATAAGTCCACCTTATCTAATCCTTCTTTAAAGTCAGCTGCATTAGGAAGTGTATACATTGGATTAACACCATTCATAATCACTGCACCAACTTTGCCAGCTTTCATATCAGCTACAAGTTGCATTACAGCTTTGTCGCTTCCTTGTCTAGTTTTTATTGTTGTAGAAGCATCAAATGCTTTACTATTTAAATGATCATTGATTTCTAATGCAACAGTTTGTGCATTAACATCTTGAATTCCTGTTACCACAACAGCATTACTTCCAGCTGTTTTTATTTCATTTGCCGCAGACTGAACAGCTGCAGCAATATTTTCTGGTAAATCTACACTAACTGAACCTCCAACTACTAAACTGTATAATTTTGCTAAAGCTAATTTTTGTTGGTTAGGTGTTAATGGCACACGCTTATCTGCATTTGCGCCAGATAAAGTCATATTAGATTCAAATTGAATATGACGTGACATCTTTCCATTCTCTGGAATTCGTTTAGTAGCGTACCCAGATTCAAAACCTCCGCCTTGCCAGTCCCCTAAGAAATCTGCTCCTACAGAAACAATTGTTCTGGCCTTTGAGAAATCATAATTAGCCATTCCTCTTTTGCCGTATTTTGCTTCGTAAGCATCTAATGTTGCAGAATCTGAAATAGCATCGTAAGCTACATGCTTCACATTACCATATTTTTCTGAGAATTCAGCAATTAACTTGTGCGTTGAAGGACTTGGCATCGTTGCCGTTAAGAAGACAATCTGCTTATCGTCACTTAATCCATTTAATGCCGCTGTAGTCTCAGACATTAAGTCATCCCAAGAAATTCTTACCTCGCCTTTTTGAGGAGTCTTAACTCTGCGGCTATCATAAAGCTCTAATACAGAAGCCTGAACTCTTGCATTAGCCATTCCATTGGTTGCCGCATCAGTATTGTTTTCAATCTTGATAGGTCGACCTTCTCTGGTCTTAACTAACACGCTTGCAAAATCAAATCCGTTTGCAATAGTTGTAGCATAGTAATTTGCTACACCAGGAATAATCTCAGTAGGTTGTACTACATAAGGAATTGATTTAATCACAGGACCTTCACAAGCTGCTAAAGACGCTGCTGCCGTACTGAAACCTACGTATTTTAAGAAATCACGACGGGTAGTAGACGAAGACCCTAACGATTCTTTATCCCCTAAAAACTCATCCGTTGGAATTTCTTCCACAAACTCATTTTGTTGTAGCGTCTCAACAATAGAGCTATTCTCGTTAAGCTCTTCAACACTTTTCCAGTATTTCTTGTTTGATGACATATAATTATGAATTACTTCTTATTAAATTTAATAATGGCACTTACCACATTCTAATCCACCCATTTGTGCCGCAGTTAACTGATCAACACCATACTTCTTTGACAATTCTTCATGAATTTTAGTATAGTAACCGTTGTCTTTAACTTTTACATTGGTTTCTCTATGACAGTTGATACACCAACCCATTGTTAATGGAGAATGCTGATACATAATTTCCATTTCTTCAACAGGACCGTGACAAGTCTGACACTCAATACCAGCCACAGAGACGTGCTGTGAGTGATTGAAGTATGCAAAATCTGGAAGGTTATGAATACGGATCCATTTTACTGGTTTAGATTCTCCAGTATACCCTGTGCCATTCCATCCGACAGCATCATATAATTTCTGAATTTCCGCATCATAATCCACACCGTACTCTGATTTACCTTCTGCTAATGTCTCTGGTGCAACATTCGCAATGGCTTTATGACAATTCATACAGATGTTCAACGACGGGATTCCTGAGTGCTTACTCACTCTTGCTGAAGAATGACAATATTTACAATCGATACCATTATCACCAGCGTGAATTCTATGAGAATAATGAATCGGCTGAACCGGCTCATATCCTTGGTCAACACCTACTTGCATTAAGTACCCGTAAACAAAATATCCACTCGCTAACAAAAAGAAGATCGCCGTTACTAATAACAAAAATTGATTTTGGGCAAAGGCCTTCCAAAGCGGTGTACGCTTCTCTTTAATAACTTCTAATCCTTTAGCTTCTGCAAAACGATTTAGAGTACGTTTTACTAAGATTAAAGCCAATGCCAACAACCCAAATAATAATGCTAGAGCACCAAGAATTAGATTGTTAGAAACACCACTCTCAGTCTGAGTCTGCGTTCCGGGCACTGGCCCAGGTGGTGGTGGCGGTGGTGGTTCAGCAGTGTAAGCTAAAATATCTGAGATATCCTGATCACTTAGCTGCGGAAACGCTGTCATAGCAGTTTTGTTCCACTTATTGTAAACTTTATTAGCATAGGCATCACCTGATTTAATTAACCCTGAACTATTTCTAATCCATGAATTAAGCCAAGTCCTATCCAAACCTTCTTCTTCTGCCAATCTCGCTTCTACATTTCTAAGCATTGGACCCGTCATATCTCTATCTAATTTGTGACATGCCGCACAATTGGCATTAAATAAAGCCTTTCCGTTTGCTGGATCACCTTCTTGAGCTATAACTGAGGTTGAAAACGTGAGTAATAAAATAAAACCTAAATGAAGTATCGTTGAGGTTAAATTACGGTAGATTACCTGTTTCATATTATTAGTTGAATTATCTTCTAAATTTTGGTACGATTTTTTCATTTAAAACATGAAAAAACATGTTACTAAAAACTCATGCAAAAGTAAGATATAAAGTCGATTTTAGGAATGTTACAGAAGTGTTAATATATAATTTATACCAATTCTAAATAACATATTTTAAGCATTTACATTTATTAGTATAACTTTGCATTTAAAATCAAAATTATGACGCTCAAAATCAAACAATTCAGCATTACTTTTCTAACACTTATGTTTAGTTTAACATTAGCAGCCCAAGCAGGAAAGGTTAAGATTGAGCAGGATAGTGATATCGATAAATTACTAGAGTATAAAAAAGACATAAAAACAACGAAAGTATTTAAAATACAGGTGTTTCAAAGTATTGATCCTGATAAAGCTCAGCGCGAAAAATCTAATTTTTTGAATGCTTATGATAAGTGGCCAGTAGATATTGTTTGGAACACACCCAATTACAAAGTTTGGGTTGGGAATTTTGCGACCCGTTTAGAAGCGGACAGAGCGTTGTTAAAAATCAAAAAGCATTACATGAATGCTATTATTTTCCAGCCAAAATCTGATAAAAAATAGCCTACAAAATTAGATTATGATGTAAAAAAAGCCGACAATAATTGTCGGCTTTTTATGTCTTAAAAAGACCATTTATTTCAGTTTCTTTTTAACCTCTACTTCTTGGAACGCTTCGATGATATCACCTTCCTTGATGTCATTATAGCCTTTAACTTGCATACCACAATCGTAGCCTTTAGAAACCTCTTTAACATCGTCTTTAAATCGTTTCAAAGACAATAATTCTCCAGTATGCACAACTACACCATCCCTGATTAACCTTACACCAGAATTCCTGAATATTTTTCCATTGGTAACCATACAACCAGCAATAGTTCCAATCTTAGAAATTTTAAAGGTTTCTCTAATTTCTGCGGTACCAGTGACCTCCTCCTTAAGCTCAGGCGATAACATACCTTCCATTGCATCTTTAAGATCATTGATGGCATCATAGATAATTGAGTATGTTCTGATATCTATTTCTTCTTTATCTGCAATATTTCGAGCATTACCTACTGGCCTTACATTAAACCCAATAATAATAGCATCAGATGCTGTTGCTAACAACACATCACTCTCTGTGATGGCTCCAACTCCTTTGTGAATAATTTTCACCTCTATTTCTTCCGTAGATAACTTTTGGAACGAATCTGTTAATGCTTCAACAGAACCGTCTACATCACCTTTAAGGATTATATTTAATTCTTTAAAATTACCTAGTGCGATACGTCTACCAATTTCATCAAGTGTGGTATGCTTAGTTGTTCTAACCGACTGCTCGCGTTGTAATTGTGTGCGTTTCGCTGCAATTTGCTTAGCTTCGCGCTCGTCTTCAAAGACATTGAATTTATCACCTGCTTGCGGTGCCCCGTCAAGCCCTAGGATTGATACCGGAGTTGCTGGTCCCGCTTCTTTAACGTCATTACCACGCTCATCCTGCATGGCTTTTACTTTTCCGCTGTTCTTACCCGCTAGAACGTAATCACCAACACGTAACGTACCCGCTTGTACTAAAATCGTCGAAACATAACCGCGTCCTTTATCTAAATAAGCTTCAACAACCGTTCCGGTAGCAGGCTTACTAGGATTTGCCTTTAATTCAAGTAATTCAGCTTCTAAAAGCACTTTTTCTAATAGTTCGTTGACACCAGTTCCAAACTTGGCAGAAATATCATGAGATTGGATTTTACCACCCCAATCTTCTACCAGCAAATTCATATTTGCTAAACCTTCTTTAACCTTATCAGGATTAGCATCTGGCTTATCAATTTTATTAATTGCAAATACAATAGGAACACCAGCTGCCTGAGCATGAGAAATTGCTTCTTTAGTTTGTGGCATGATGGCGTCATCTGCTGCAACAACAATAATGGCAATATCAGTAACCTGAGCTCCACGTGCACGCATCGCCGTAAAGGCCTCGTGCCCAGGGGTATCTAAAAATGCTATCTTTTGCCCGCTATCAAGTTGTACTCCATAAGCACCTATGTGCTGTGTAATTCCGCCAGATTCTCCTGCGATTACATTTTCTTCACGGATGTAATCTAATAAAGACGTTTTACCATGATCAACGTGGCCCATTACCGTAACAATAGGTGCTCTTGGTTTTAAATCTTCTGGTCTATCTTCAACTTCTTCTATCGCTTCTTCGATATCAGCCGTTACAAATTCTACATCAAAACCAAACTCTTCAGCAACTATGGTTAAAGTTTCTGCATCAAGTCTTTGATTCATTGTTACCATCATTCCAAGAGACATACATGCAGAAATGACCTGTGTAACACCAACATCCATCATAGTTGCCACTTCACTTACAGTAACAAACTCAGTTACTTTAAGCGTTTTACTTTCTGCTGCTGCAAGTTCCTGATCCATCTCCGTCTGCTGACGATGCTGATCTCTTTTCTCTCTGCGATACTTGGCACCTTTGCCTTTATTTGCTTTACCCTGAAGTTTTTCAAGGGTTTCTCTTACTTGTTTTTGTACTTCCTCTTCACTTGGCTCTTCCTTAACCACCTTCGGTCTTGCATTACCTCTTCCTTTTCCTCCTCGTCTATTATCGAAGTTAGGTCGCCCTCCTCCTGAATTATTTCCACCTTTACTAATACGACGTCTTTTACGCTTATTAACATCATTAGACGCATCCGGTTTTTTCTCCTCTTTCTTCTTTTTAGGTTTATTGAACTGAGAAAGATCTATTTTTTTACCTGTCGTTATCGGTCCAGATAATTTTTTATACTGTGTTTTAATAGTTTCCTCAGCAGGCTCTGTAGGTTGGGCCTCTACTTTAGGAGTTTCTTTCTTAAGTTTCTCCTCCTTACTTGGTTTAGCAGGTTCTTCCTCCTTTGCAATAGGCTTTTTTTCTTCCTTAACTGGAGCTTCTTCTTTTGGTTTTTCCTCAGTTTTAGCTTTTGGCTTTTTATCCAATTCAATTTTACCAATTTGTTTTGGACCACTTAATTCTACCTTAGCCTTTACAACTGTTTCTTTCTTCGACTCCTGCTTTTCTTTTTCTTCAATTTCGCGCTCACGTTGTTCACGAAGCTCTTCTTTCTCTTTTAGCTTTGCTTCACTTACTTCTTGAGCTTTTTCACGCTTCGTTGCATCGGTCTGAAATTCGTCAGAAAGCGTATCATAAACCTCTTGCGAAATTTTTGTATTAGGACTCTTCTCAATCTCAATACCCTTGGATTCTAAAAAATCCACAGCACGATCTAATGAGATATTCAGTTCTCTTAATACTTTATTAATTCTAATTTGAGCCATAAATTGCCGTAATATACTTAAATCTGTTTTATCAACTTAACTTCTACCTACTTTTAAAGTTAAATTGTTTAGTCTTCAAACTCTTCCCTAAGAATTCGAATAACTTCTTCTATTGTTTCTTCTTCTAGATCTGTACGTTTCACTAAATCTGTAACGTCTTGTTCTAAAATACTTTTTGCTGTATCTAACCCAGCTTTACTAAATTCTTTAATGATCCATTCTTCGATTTCATCAGAGAATTCTTTTAATTCAACATCTTCCTCTGCCCCCTCTCTAAAGACATCGATCTCATAACCAGTTAATTGGCCTGCCAAACGTATGTTGTGACCTCCCCTACCAATAGCTTTAGAAACTTCTTCTGGCTTTAATAACACTTCTGCGCGCATGTTTTCTTCATCTAATTTTAATGAAGTTACACGCGCAGGACTTAATGCTCTAGTTACAAAAAGCTGCAAGTTATTGGTGTAGTTTATAACATCGATATTTTCATTTCCTAATTCACGAACAATACCATGAATACGAGATCCTTTCATACCAACACAAGCACCAACCGGATCAATTCTGTCATCATAAGAATCCACAGCAACCTTAGCCTTTTCACCAGGAATACGCACTACCTTTTTTACAGTAATCAATCCATCAAATACTTCTGGAATCTCTTGCTCAAACAACTTCTCTAAGAACAATGGTGATGTCCTAGACATAATGATCGCTGGTTTGCTTCCCTTTAATTCAACACTTTCAATTATTCCACGAACATTTTCACCTTTTCTAAAGAAATCTGAAGGAATTTGTCTATCCTTTGGAAGAATAATTTCATTACCATCATCATCCAAAAGAATAATAGCTCTGTGACGAATATGGTGGACCTCAGCAGTATAAATTTCGCCTTCTAATTCTTTAAACTGCTTATAGATGTTAGTATTATCATGCTCATGAATCTTAGATATTAGATTTTGCCTTAATGCCAAAATAGAACGTCTACCGAGATCAACTAACTTTACTTCTTCTGCAACATCTTCTCCAACTTCAAAATCTGGTTCGATTTTCTGCGCTTCAGATAAGGCTATTTCTTGATTTGGATCTTCTACCTCTCCATCTGCAACAACAATACGGTTTCTCCAAATTTCCAAATCTCCTTTATCTGGATTGATAATAATATCAAAGTTATCATCGTCACCATATTTTTTCTTCAATGCATTACGCAATACATCTTCAAGAATCGCCATCAGCGTAACTCTATCGATTAACTTATCGTCCTTAAATTCTGAAAATGATTCAATTAATGCTACATTTTCCATAATTGATATGAATTAAAATTTTATCTTAACTTTTGCTTCTTTAATACTCTCAAAGGCTATGTTAGCCTCTTTGGTCACAGTCACTTTCCCTTTCCCAACTGGCTTGGATTCTCGTGTTTTCCACTTTAAAAGAACACCGTCATCGTTTGCATTGATAAGTTGCCCTTCGATTATTCTTCCTTCTACCGTTTTTATTTCCAAATGCCTACCAACGTGTTTATTATATTGTCTTGGCATTATGAGAGGTGATGTAGCGCCAGAGGATAACACTTGTAAAGCAAAATCATGCTCATCTCTATCTAAGTTATGCTCTATGGCTCGGCTTACAAACATACAATCTTCTACCAAAACCCCTTTATCTCCGTCTATTACAATTTTAATAGCATTATCAGTAGACATACTAAAATCTATTAAAAATAGATCAGATCGCTCTTCCAATGCTTTTTGCAATAAATCCTCAACTGTCTTTTTAAACATATGTGATATAAAAAGAGAGGACTTTTCGTCCTCTCGCGTATTCATTTTTGCAAATAACGTTGCAAATATACAACATTTAATGTATTTGTCAAAGGCTAATAAAATGCAATTATTTTCCTAAATTTATAAGACTAATAAATCAATGATCTATGAATAAAATTCTCGTACCGACTGATTTTTCAGAGCAAGCTGAAAATGCCCTTAAAATTGCTGCAATGTTAGCACGAAAATACGATGCCGAAATATATTTGTTACATATGATGGAAATACCTATGCAGCATATCGATCCAGGTGCAGTTCAAAGCGATATTCCCGAAGCCTTATTCTTTATGAAACTGGCACACAAAAAATTCGAAGATTTAATTGCTAGTGATTATTTAGAAGGAGTTACTGTGCATGAAACTGTAAAGGCAGATATTACTTTTAATGAAATTAAAGATACGTGTAAAGAATTTGAAATCGACCTCATAGTTATGGGGTCTCATGGTGCATCAGGAATTAAAGAAATGTTCATTGGCTCTAATGCTGAGAAAGTTGTAAGATCTTCCGATGTCCCTGTTATGGTCATTAAGAATCATCATTCGAGTTTTATTATTCGTGATTTTGTTTTTGCATCTGACTTTAAAAATGATAATAGAGAAACTTATAAACAAGCTATTAAATTTGCAGTGCTTTTTAACGCTAAAATTCATTTATTGTTAGTTAATACAGCCAACAACTTTATTACCACATATGACGCTCGCAGAAGAATTAGCGATTTTATTTCTGGTCAATCCTTTGAAAAGTATACTATTAACGTTCATAATGACACGAGTGTTGAACAGGGTATTTTGAATTTCTCAAAAGAAATTGATGCTGATCTTATTGGAATAAGTACCCATGGTAGACAAGGCATTGCACACTTCTTCAATAGCAGTATCAGTGAAGATTTAGTGAACCATGCCAACAGGCCAGTCATTACGTTTAAGATTTGAGCCAAACAAAATGAAATAAAAAATCCTAATCGAATCGATTAGGATTTTTTGTTGGCCTACTAGGGCTCGAACCTAGACTCTTCTGGACCAAAACCAGACGTGTTGCCAGTTACACCATAGGCCAATATCATAAATGAGGGTGCAAATTTAAAACAAAGTTTGTCTTGGACAAAAAAAATAAAGAAAAATAATCTAAATTACTTAACGTTAACTTAAAAATGTAGGCTTTACTATAATAATTAGTAAATTCGCCAGCATCAATAAGCAAGGTTTACATGACATATTTTAACTTTAAAAAATGGAACACGATTTTAGCGTGGTTTGCATTTGCAGTAGCATTTATAACATACGCTTTAACCATTGAACCTACCGTTAGTTTTTGGGATGCAGGCGAGTATATTTTAACCTCATCTAAATTACAAGTTGGTCACCCACCAGGAGCACCCTTATTTCAAATGTTAGGTGCTTTTTTCTCCATGTTTGCCTTAGAACCTGAGCAAATTGGAATGATTATGAACCTCATGAGTGCAACAGCGAGTGCATTTACCATCTTGTTCATGTTTTGGACCATTAGTATGCTTTTAGTGAAGTTGGTTAAATACGACAAAAACTCCAGTGCTAATAAAGGTATAGCTGTATTAGGCAGTGCCTTGGTAGGTGCATTATCGTTTACATTTACAGACTCTTTTTGGTTTAATGCAGTAGAGACTGAGGTTTATGCTATGGCTACACTAATCATGTCCGTAATGTTTTATCTTGCCTTACGCTGGGAACAAGACATGCTTAAGCCAAGAGGTAATCGGTGGCTAATTTTAATTGCCTTTATCATTGGGTTATCTTTTGGTGTACATTTTATGGGATTACTTACCATTCCTGCCATTGGTCTTATCTACTATTTTAAAAATTACAAGACCATTACCATAAAGAATTTTATCATTGCTAATATTGCTTCGGCTGCCATCTTATTATTTATCTTTAAGTTACTATTACCCTCAACACTTAAACTTTTTGGAAATCTTGAAGTGTTTTTTGTAAATTCTATTGGCTTGCCTTTTAATTCAGGAACCATTATTACGGGTTTAATGGTCATTGGTTTGTTTTACTTTGGGCTTAACTATACTAGAAAAAAAGGACTCATTCATATCAATACATTGGTATTGTGCTTAATGTTCATTTTTATGGGTTTCTCTTCTTGGATGATGCTACCTATTAGAGCCAATGCTAATGTTATTATCAATGAAAACAATCCTTCGGATGCACGAGAGCTTTTAGCTTATTATAACTTAGAACAGTATCCAGAAACACATTTGTTTTACGGCCCACAGTTTACAGAAATCTACTCTGGTGCTGATGAAGATAAACCATTTGTTGATGATAAAAAGAATTATGAGCGCGATGATGAGTTAGGAGAATATGTAATCATAAATCAATGGGAAGGCAGTAAGCAAAATTATAATCACGATCATGCCTCAATTCTGCCAAGAATGTGGAGTAGTGAACATGCTGAAAATTACATGATGTTTACTGGACTTATTAATTTCAAAGTAAGTGCTAATGTACAAACGCGTGCCTACAACGAAGCTTACAATGCTTTCATGCAAGATGCCTTAAAACAAGGTTTAAGCGAAACTGAAGCTGACGAGTTTGTGTCCGAACAAGCTGGACAATATGCAATCCAAGAGAAGCGACGTATTGATCAGGTGGTTAATAAATTTAGAAATGATATTAGAAATGGTGAGGTAGACTATGAAGGTTACGACCGTTTTTTAAGAAATTATGGACAACAGTATTTAGAAATAGAAAAACCGTCATTTACAGATAACTTAGCTTATATGTTTCAATATCAGTTTGGTTACATGTACTGGCGTTATTTTATGTGGAATTTTACTGGAAGGCAAAACGATATTCAAGGAAAATATGATGATTTTAATGGGAACTGGATCTCAGGAATTAAATTTATTGATGAACTTCACTTGGGAGTATCTCAAGACAACCTACCAACAGAGGTTTTAGAAAATAAAGCCAGAAACACCTACTACTTTTTACCGCTGATACTAGGATTAATTGGCTTTTTCTTTTTAATGTATACTGATGCAAAACGGTTTTGGGTACTACTGGTATTCTTCCTTTTAACAGGGTTGGCAATTCAATTTTACACGAATATTAGACCTTTTGAACCTCGTGAACGTGATTATTCTGTAGTTGGCTCCTTCTATGTCTTTGCTATTTGGATTGGATTTGGTGTTTATGCTATTTATGATTTATTGAAGACTCGTGTTAAGTCACAATTATTAGCACCAGTAATTACATTAGTGTGCATCATTATCATTCCAGGAATTTTAGCCGCTAACAATTGGGATGATCATGATAGGTCAGGAAAATATACAGCTAATGCTATGGCTCGTAAATATTTAGAGTCTTGCGCTCCTAATTCTATACTATTTACCATAGGTGATAATGACTCATTCCCCCTTTGGTATTTACAAGAAATAGAAGGGGTCCGCACCGATGTTCGTGTCGTTAATACGAGTTTGTTCCAGACTGATTGGTATATTGATCAGATGAAGCGTAAGGCGTATGAAAGTGATCCTATTCCTTCTCAATTAACCCACAAACAATATCGAGGTGGTAATAGAGATGTTATTATAAGAAGAGAAATTACCAAAGACACCTTATCCATAAAAGACTTTATGGACTTTGTCTCTAGTGAAAAACCAACAACTAAATTTAAATACGTGCTAGAGCGTCAGGGCGAAGATCCGAGGCAATATCCAAATCATTTATTAAGTACAAATTATTTCCCAACACGTCACATTAGTATTCCTGTTAACAAAGAAACTGTACTTAACAATGGCATTGTGAAATCTAAAGATGCGGATAAGATTGAAGATAACTTATATGCAGAAATTGAAGGCAGTTACATTTATAAAAACAGATTGTTAATGCTCGATATCATTGCCAACAACAATTGGGAACGTCCAATCTATTTTACTGGTGGTGCTTTTGGTGCTGATGATTATGTTTGGCTAAAAGATTATTTACAATTAGATGGTATGTGTTACAAACTGGTACCTATTAAAACTCCAGTAGATAGAGCAAATCCTTATGATATGGGACGTGTTGACCCGGACCTTATGTACGACATGGTTAAAACATGGGACTGGGGCGGAAGCGGTGAAGACATCTACCATGATATTGAAACCAGACGTAATGGTATTACCTTTAGAGGAAATTTAGCCCGTTTGATTGAGTCATTGATTAATGAAGATAAATTGAAAGAAGCTGAAGAGATTGCAGATATAGCAATGGAAAAAATGCCAGTTGATAAGTTTGGTTTCCATTCCTTATTAGAACCTTACATCAGTGCATATTA